>Ga0308167_1001381_pt1 | contig 28843 bp, 29 predicted proteins | sample PhyCR1_2_FD_202138 | JGI IMG/M metagenome (GOLD analysis project Ga0308167, IMG submission 202138) | Phyllosphere microbial communities from UC Gill Tract Community Farm, Albany, California, United States - DLSLRC.R1 | ecosystem: Host-associated > Plants > Phyllosphere > Unclassified | place... | reverse complement strand
CGGCGGCGAACTCGGCGTTCTCGTCGGTCTCCACGAACCGGCCCTCGGTGTCGAGGAGCCGGATGGTGGTCGTCGCGGGGGCCGCGGCGCGGAATGACATGCGGGCCAGCGTAGCGGCAGCGACTACCGGGCTGCCTGGAGGTCGCCCACAAGCGAGCGTGCCGTTTCGAGGAGCGTTCCCACAGCCTCGTGCTCGCCGATGGAGATGCGGATGCCCTCGTTCCCGAAGGCACGGACGATGATGCCGGCCTGCTCGAAGCGCTCCGCGGCGTGCGCGGTGAGTTCCCCGGTCGGCAGCCACACGAAGTTGCCCTGGGCGTCCGGCACGTCCCATCCCTGCTCGCGGAGCGACGTGACGATGCGGTCGCGCAGCGCGGCGATCTCCGACACCCGTGCGAGCAGCTCGGACTCGCGCTCGAGGCTGGCGAGCGCCGCGGCCTGGCCCTGCGCCGTGACCGACAGCGGGATCGCGCAGGCACGGACGGCGTCGAGCACGTACGCCGGGCCGAGGGCGTACCCGACGCGGAGTCCGGCGAGGCCGTACGCCTTCGAGAAGGTGCGGAGGACGACGAGGTTCGGGTACCGCTCGAGCAGCGGGGCACCACGGACGGCGGTCGGCTCGGTGACGAACTCGGCGTAGGCCTCGTCGAGGACGACCAGCACGCTGGACGGCACCTGCGCCATGAACGCCTCGAACTCGGTGCCCGTGACGGCCGGCCCGGTGGGGTTGTTCGGCGAGCAGACGATCACGATGCGGGTGCGCTCGGTGACGGCCGCGGCCATCGCGTCGAGGTCGTGGCCGCCGTCGGCGCGGTTCGGCACCTGGACGCTCGTGGCACCGGCGACCGTGACGACGCCCGGGTACGCCTCGAAGGAGCGCCAGGCGTAGACGATCTCGTCGCCGGGGCCGGACGTGGCCTTCGCGAGCTCGTGCAGGATCGCGACGCTGCCGGGCGCGACGTGGACCTCGTCGACCGTCAGGCCGAAGCGGTTCGCGAGGACGGCACGGACGGCCAGGGCGGACGCGTCGGGGTAGCGGTTGAACGCGGTCTGCGCCTGCACGGCCTCGACCACGCCGGGGAGCGGCGGGAACGGGTTCTCGTTGCTCGACAGCTTGAAGGCGTCGGCCGCGGCCTGTCGTCCCTGCTTGTAGGCGGGGAGCACCGCGATCTCGGGCCGGATGTGCACGCGCTCGTCAGTCACGAGGTCACCCTACCCAGACACCACGGGCATCATGGGTGCATGCGATTCCTCGTCCGCCTCGTCGTCAACGCCGTCGCGCTCTGGCTCACCACGCTCATCGTGAGCGGCGTCTCGGTCACCGCCTTCGGCGACGGGGGCACCACGGCCACCGTGCTGACCTACCTGCTCGTGGCCTTCGTGTTCGGCCTCGTCAACGCGATCATCGGCACGCTCATCCGGATCGTGGCGTTCCCGATCTACATCCTGACGCTCGGACTCATCTCGTTCGTCGTCAACGCGATCCTCCTGCTCATCGTCGCCGGGATCTCGGACGCGTTCGGCTTCGGGCTGAACGTGGAGTCCTTCGGGTGGGGCATCGTCGGCGCCTTCGTGCTCGCCGTCTTCGCCTGGTTGATCGGCCTCTTCGTGCGCCCGGTGCTCAACCGTCAGCGCGCGTGACGGGAGCGGAGCCCGCGTCCCTGCGTCATGATGTCCCCATGACGCAGGACGCCGGAGCCCCCTTCCGGGTCTCGTTCGTCTGCAGCGGCAACATCTGCCGCTCCCCCATGGCCGGCATCGTCTTCGCCCAGCTGGCGGCCGACGCCGGCATGTCCGACCGCTTCGTGGTCGAGTCCGCCGGGACCGGCGACTGGCATGTCGGCGAACCCGCCGACGAGCGCACGATCGCAGCCCTCGCCGCACGCGGATACGATGGCAGCAGGCATCGCGCCCGTCAGTTCGACCCGGACCGGTTCCCGGACCTCGACCTGGTGGTCGCACTCGACCGCTCCCACGAACGCATCCTGCGCTCGTGGGCACCGACCATGGACGACGCCGCGAAGGTGACGCTCCTGTTGCGGTACGACGACGCCTGGCCCCAGCAGACCGACGTACCGGATCCGTACTACGCGGACCGGCACGAGTTCGACCGAGTGCTCTCGACCGTCGAACGGGCCTGCCGGGCGCTCTTCCGCCAACTCGAGCCGGCAGTCCGTCAGGGAGCCCCATGACCCCCCTTCCCCCGCAGCCGATCAGCCCGCTCGACGGGCGCTACTACCCGATCGTGCACACGGTGGGCGAGCACCTCTCCGAGGCCGGCCTCAACCGCGCACGCATCGTGGTCGAGGTCGAGTGGCTCATCTTCCTGACCGACCACGCGATGTTCACCACGTCGCCGCTCAGCGTCGACGACAAGGCCGCGCTCCGGCAGGTCGTCGAGACCTTCGGGCAGACGCAGATCGCCGAGCTCGCCGAGATCGAGGCCACGACCCGTCACGACGTCAAGGCGGTCGAGTACTTCGTGCGCCGCCGCCTGTCGGAGCTCGGGCTCGACTCCATCGCCGAGCTCACCCACTTCGCCGCGACGAGCGAGGACGTCAACAACCTGTCGTACGCGCTCACCGTGCGCGACACCGTCGACCAGGTCTGGCTGCCGGCGTTCAAGGCCGTGCTGACGGTGCTGCGCGGGATGGCAGAGGAGCTCAAGAGCGTCCCGATGCTGTCGCACACGCACGGGCAGCCGGCGACCCCGACGACGCTCGGCAAGGAACTCGCGGTGGTCGTGTACCGCCTCGAGCGCGTTCTCGCGCAGATCGAGGGCGGCGAGTACCTCGGCAAGTTCTCCGGCGCGACCGGCACCTTCTCGGCGCACCTCGCCGCGGACCCCGAGGCCGACTGGCCGACGCTGTCCCGCGAGTTCGTCGAGGGACTCGGGCTCACCTGGAACCCGCTCACCACGCAGATCGAGTCGCACGACTGGCAGGCCGAGCTGTACGACCGGGTGCGCCACGCGAACCGGATCCTGCACAACCTGGCGACCGACGTGTGGACCTACATCTCGATGGGGTACTTCACGCAGATCCCGGTCGCGGGTGCCACGGGCTCGTCGACGATGCCGCACAAGATCAACCCGATCCGGTTCGAGAACGCCGAGGCGAACCTCGAGATCTCGTCGGCGCTGTTCTCCACGCTGTCCGAGACGCTGGTCACGAGCCGCCTGCAGCGTGACCTCACCGACTCCACCACGCAGCGGAACATCGGCGTCGCGTTCGGGCACTCGCTGCTCGCGCTCGACAACCTGCGCCGGGGCCTGGGTGAGATCGCCGTGAACGAGGTCCGTCTCGCCGAGGACCTCGACCACAACTGGGAGGTGCTCGCCGAGGCAATCCAGACGGTCATCCGTGCCGAGGTCACCGCCGGCCAGTCGAACATCGAGGACCCGTACGCGATGCTCAAGGAGCTCACGCGCGGCAAGCGCATCGGGCAGGCGGAGCTCGTCGCGTTCGTGAACGGCCTGGACATCTCGTCCGGCGCCAAGGCGCGGCTGACGAACCTCACGCCGGCGACCTACACGGGTCTCGCCGACGAGCTGGTCGACCACCTCGACGTCTGACGCGGCGTCTGGCCGGCCGCGCGGCGTCTCGTCTCAGTGAGACGAGACGCCGCCCCCACGCCGCGCACGGCGCGAGACGCCGCACGATCTGCGAGACAACGCGCGATGCGGCGGCGTCTCGCGGCGAAAGCGGCGTCTCGCGGCCAGGACGGCGTCTCGTCGGCCTGGAGGCGCGGGTCGCGCCCCGCGCGTCGACGCACCACCTCAGGTGGTGACGTCCAGGGCCTCGGCGACCAGCGCCTCCAGGACGCTGCGCACCGCGGGACGGACCGCGCGGTCCGGACGGACCAGCGCCTCGATGCGCCGGCCGGCGCGGACGTCGGCGAGCTCCGCCAGGTGGAAGCGGCCCGGCGCACGCGTGCCGGACGTGTACCGCGGCACGAGCGCGACGCCGTGCCCCGCTGCCACGAGGTTCTCGATCACCGGCAGGTGGATCGTCCGGAACCCGACACTCGGCGGGGTGTCCGTCGCCGCCGCCATCGCCGTGAGCACCCGGTCGATCGGGTAGCCCGCCGGCACCCCGATCCACGACTCCCCCACGACGTCGTCGATCCGGACACGTTCGCGGGACGCCAGCCGGTGGTCGAGCGGGAGCGCCACGTCGAGCGGTTCGCGCAGGAGCGGGACGGTGTCGAGCGCTTCCCGTCCCGCGGGCGGGGCGCCGTCCGGCCGGTGCCCGATCACGACGTCGTGGTCGGCGACGAGCGGGCCGAACTCGTCCTCGCTGACGTCCACGTCCACCAGCACGAGTTCGATCCCGGGGTGCTCGCGCATCCGGGTGAGGAGTCCGGGGAGCAGGAGCTCGGCGGCTGACGGGAAGACCGCGAGGTCGACGCGGCCGCCCGTGCCGCCGAGGTGTTCGCGCCACGCAGCGTCCACGGTGGCGATCGCCGTCGCGACCCCGCCGGCCAGGCCCGCGAGCACACGCCCGTGCTCGGTCAGCCGCACGCCACGGCCGACGCGTTCGACCAGGACGACACCGACCTGGCGCTGGAGGGTCTGCAGCTGCTGCGACACGGCGCTCGGCGTCCGGTGGGTGGCGGCAGCGACGGCGGTGACGCTGCCGCGCCCGTCGAGCTCGCGGAGGACGGCGAGGAGCTGCACGTCGAAGTCGACCATGCAGGGACCCTACAACGTCGCTTCGGAACTCTTCGCTGGTGCTGCATGTTCTGCGTGCGCCACGATCGGTCCGTGCGTACCCGTGACCGTCTCCTCGCCGTGGTCGTCGCCGTCGTGTGGGGGCTCAACTTCCCCGCGACGGCACTGGCCCTCGAGCACTTCCCGCCGTTCCTGCTCGCGGCGCTGCGGTTCACCCTGCTCGCCGTGCCGACGGTGCTCCTCGTGCCCCGGCCGAAGATCTCCTTCGGACGGCTGCTGCTCGTCGGATTCGGGCTCGGGGTGCTGCAGTTCGCGTTCCTCTACCTCAGCATGGCGTCCGGCATGCCGTCCGGACTCGCCTCGCTGGTGCTGCAGGCCTCGGCGCCGTTCACCGTCGTGCTCGCCGGGGTCTTCCTGCGCGAACGGCTCACCGGTCGCCAGGTGATCGGGGTGACGATCGCGGTGTGCGCCCTCGCCGCGATCGCCGTGCACCGGGCGCAGGCGGCGGCGCTCCTGCCGGTCGTGCTCGCGCTCTGCGGTGCCCTCGGCTGGGCGATCGGCAACGTCGCGACCCGGCGCGCGGGGGCGTCGAACCCGCTGCACCTGACGCTGTGGTGGTCGATCGTGCCGCCGGTCCCGATGGCCGTCCTGTCGCTGCTCGTCGAGGGACCGTCCCGCATCGGGACCGCGCTCGGGACGGCGTTCACCGCGGAGGCGCTGCCCGCGGACCTCGGGCTGTTCTACATCGTGCTCGTCGCCACCCTGGTCGGCTACGGCATCTGGTCGCGACTGATGGCGACGTACCCGTCGAGCACCGTCGCACCGTTCTCGATGCTCGTGCCCGTGGTGGGCGTCCTCGCGTCGTGGCTGGCGTTCGGTGAGGTACCGGACGTGGTGGAGATCGCTGCCGGCGTGGTCGTCGTCGCGGCCGTCCTCTGGTCGTCGCGGGCTGCCCGACCGCGGGCGCTCCCGGTCACCACCGCGGGCATGGCGGTCCCGGTGCTCAGCCCCGGTGCTGGCGACGCTCCGCGATGATCCCCGCGAGCGCCCCGCGCAGGTGCGGGTAGCGGAACTCGTACCCGGCCTCGACCAGGCGCGTCGGCACGACCCACCGGCTCTTCAACACGAGTTCGGTCTCGGTGCGGATCGCGAACGACCCGATCTCGAGCATCCACCGCCAGGTCGGGACCCCGAACCGACGGCCGACGGCGTCCCGGATGGTGGCCATCACGGTGCGGTTGTCCGACGGGTTCGGGCTGGAGACGTTGACGGCGCCGTCGATGTCCTCGTGGTCGCGCACGAACCGGATCGCCCCGAGGACGTCGGCGATGTGCACCCAGCTGAACCGCTGGCGCCCCCGGGTGTGCCGGTCGTGGTGGTACGTGCCGGCACGGAGCCGAGAGCGCGTCGGGAACCACGGGCCGTCGTACTGCGGACCGCCGAGCCCCGCCTGCGCGAGTCGTAGCAGGGGGACGAGGGCGCTGCCGTCACCGAACACGATCGCCATGCGGAGCGCGACGCGTCGGGTGCCCGGGAGGTCCACCGCGTACAGGGCGTCCTCCCACGCCCTGGCCACGGACACCGAGAACCCCTCGCCGAGCTCGCCCGTGCGTTCGTCCTGCGGGCGGTCGTCGGCGTGCCGATAGATCGTCGCCGTCGAGGCGTTCACCCAGAGCGGCGGCGGGTGCTCACTCGTGCGGATGGCCTCGCCGAGTTCGAGGGTGGTGTCGACCCGGGAACGGATGATCTCTGCCCGGTTCCGCCGTCCGTACCGGCAGTTGACGCTCTTGCCGGCCATGTTCACGACGAGCGCGGCACCGTCCACGAGCTCGCGGATCCGCATGGTGTTGCCCCAGACGGCGTCCCCGGCACGGCCGATCGTGACGACCTCGTAGCCCTCCTGGCGGAAGGCGTCCTGGAGGTACTGCCCCACGAAGCCGCTCGCTCCCGCGATCACGGCGCGGCCCTTCTGGTCGCTCATCTCATCCCCGTTCTGTGTCCGGCGCGATCTCGTACCGGAACGCCCCCTCGTACTGGTACAGCGTGCCGATCACCGGCGCCGACAGCACCAGGGACACGCGCTGCACGTCGGCTTCGTCATCGAATCGTTCCGTGCGCGCCCCGCTCAGTGGCAACGCGCCAGCGTTGCGCGGGGCGCGCCGGGCGAGCCTGCGAGCCCGGTTCACACGTGGTGACGCGAAGGCCTGGAGGCGCCACTCCCGTCCCAGCGCACGGAACGTCACACGCGTGGAGACCAGGCGCAGGGCGCCCGCGTCCGGGCCGGTCCCGTCGACCTCCGTCCGGAGCAGGGCGCTGACGCGCCCACGGCGACCGAGGTGGTCGACGAGCCCCTCGGGTACGGCGGTGATGGCGTCCACCATCGTGCGGGCACCGGAGCGGAAGCGGAACGTTCGATGCGCGCGGACGGCGATCCGTTCCTCCAGGCCGCTCCGGACCCCGCGGCGGACGCGAGCCGGTCGATTCTCGGCCGAGAAGGGGACGTCCCGCTCCCAGACCGGGAACATCACCGCGTCGCGGGCGAACCAGCCGAGGAGCGGCCAGAGCCAGCGCCGGGGCGTGCCGACGACGTCGAAGACGCCCTCGCCACGGCCCACGTGACCCGGCGGGATCGGACCGAAGTACGTCCGCAGCCGCGGGTGCAACCGGGCGAGGACGTCGGGCGACGTGCTCAGCTCGTACGGCGACCGGGTCACGCTCCCGATCCTGGCATGTCGTCGGTGGAGGTCCCTACGATGTTGCGCATGGGACACGACCACGGGCACGGGCACGCGTCGGAGCGCGCCCTGCTCATCGCGTTCTGCATCTCGGCGGGGATCCTGCTGGCCGAGGTGATCGGCGCGGTCGTCACCGGATCGCTGGCGCTGCTCGTCGACGCGGGCCACATGGTCGTCGACACCGGTGGGCTCGGCATCGGGCTCGTCGCCACGCGGCTCGCCCGGCGCAGTCCGACCGCGCAGCGCACGTGGGGGTTCCAGCGAGCCGAGGTCCTCGGGGCCACGGCGCAGGCGGCCATCCTGCTCGCGGTCGGGGTCTACGTGATCATCTCGGCGATCCAGCGACTGTTCGTGCCGGCCGAGATCCACTCCGGGCCGCTGCTGGTGTTCGGGATCATCGGGCTCGTCGGCAACCTCGTGGCGTACGCGGTGCTGCTACGGGCGTCCGGTGAGGGCTTCACGTCGCGCGCCGCCCGGCTCGAGGTCCTGAACGACACGCTCGGCTCCGTCGCCGTCATCGCTGCGGCGGTCGTCCTCATGCTGACCGGCTGGGAACGGGCGGACTCCGTCGCGGCGATCCTCATCGGGTTGCTGATCCTGCCGCGGGCGATCCGGCTGCTCCGCGAGACCGCCAACGTGCTGCTCGAGTCGACGCCGCCGGGGCTCGACCTCGACGCCGTGCGCGGCCACATCCTCGAGCTCGACCACGTCATCGCCGTGCACGACCTGCACGCGACGCTCGTGGCCACGGGCGTCCCGAACCTCACGGCCCACGTGGTCGTCGACGACGAGTGCTTCTCGACCGCGCACGCACCGAGGATCCTCGACGACCTGCAGCAGTGCGTGGCGGAGCACTTCGACGTCCCCGTGGAGCACTCGACCTTCCAGCTCGAGCCCGCGTCCCACCGTCGGCACGAGCACGAGGTGCACGCGTAGCCGGTGCACGCCGGTGACGCGCGGCGACGCGGCGGTTCGCACCCGGTACGCGACATCGCACGCGTCGATCGACGCGTGCGACGTCGAACAGTGCACGCGCATCCGGTGCGTGCGCATGCGTCGACACTGCACGCGTCGATCGACCGGTGCGACGTCGGAACATGTCTCCGCATCAACAGCGGGCCGCCCGGAGACCCCGGTCAGCAGCCGTCGTCGCGCGTCGGGTAGGCCGTGATGACGCGGTCCGTGGTGGACGACACGATGACCTTGACGAACGGTTCGGCACCCGGACGAGAGCCGTCGTCGAACCGCACGGGCGCCGAGTAGCAGACCTTTCCGTCGCCGGCGTCCTGCGGGTACCCGGTGCGCGGCGTCTCGAGCACGGTCTGCACGGCGGTGAGCATCGCGTCGTCCCAGTCGCGGGAGCCGTGGCCCGTGACGACGTCCTGCCAGTCCCGGGTGTGCCGCACGCGGATGTGCTCGTAACCCTGCCCCGAGTTCCCGCACTGCAGGACCACGGTGCCGAGCGCAGCGGTGTCGTACTGCGCGACGGTCTGCCGGCTGCTCGTGTCGCAGCGATCGAGGACGGCGCCGCCCGGCAGGTCCGGCCCCGTGCGGGTGATCGTCACGGTGCCGTCGGTCGCCGTTCCCTCGCCGGCCGTGGCGCTGGGTGTGATGGTGACGCCCGCGCCGCCGATCACCGGGTCGTCGGCACCGCGCTGCGCGGTGAGCGCGACTCCACCCGCGACGAGGCCGGCGGCCAGGACGGCCGCGACTCCCGCGAGGACGGAACGGTTGCGCTTCTGGGACACGCGCCCAGTATGCCGGACGGGTGTCGAGCCTCCAGGCGGTCGCCGTGGCCACGGCACTTCGACGCGGGCGACGCGTCCTACGCGCGTGCGGCCAGGCGGTTCCCGGCGACGACCGCCAGAGCGATCACGAGCACGGCGTACCCGAGCAGCACCGGCAGGGTCGGCAGCACGAGGAGCGCAGCCCCGACGGCCACGACGGGCACCGTCAGTCCGGCGTAGGCGATGAGGAACGTCGCGGCGAGGACCCCACCCCGACGAGCGGGTTCGACGAGTGCCCCGGCGCTGCCGATCGCGGCGCGGAACAGCAGTCCGACGCCCGCTCCGGCGACCACCCCGCCACCGATGAACCCGGCGACCTGCAGCAGCACGGCCGCGACTCCGAGGACGACGAGCCCGCCGACGAGCAGCACCATGCCGAGGCGGATCTGTGCACGCTGCGCGAGCCGGGCGAACACGATCTGCGACACGGCACTCGCTGCGAACACCCCGAACGTCGTCGCTCCGGCTGCCAGCCGGTCGGTCACGTGGAAGGTCGTCCCGAGGAACGTCGGCGCGACCGAGGTGAAGAGCCCCTGGACCGCCAGTGCGGCGAACGCGGCGGTCCCGGCAGCCCAGAACGCGGCGCCCTTGCCCTCCGGTGCCTGCAGCCGCTGCGGCCGGTAGGCGACCGGCGTCGACGGCCGGTCGACGGTCTCGGGCGCCGCGAGCACGACGACGAACGCGACCGCGAGGGCGATGACGAACACGACGTACGGCACCATGAGCGGCTGCCCGACGAACTCCGCCAGGGCACCGCCGACGAGCGCGCCGAGTGACAGCCCACCGAGGTTCACGACGCCCGCGACGACGCCGGCACCGGCGGCCGAGGATGCCGACCCGGTCGCGCGGACCCGGAGCTCGCCGAGGTGCGCGGTCGCCGTCGCAGTCAGCAGTCCGACGCCGAGGCCGGTGACGAGCCGCGCGACGATGAGCCCGCTGACGTCGTTCCAGAGCAGGAACAGCACGGCCGCGACGAGCTCGAGCGCGATCGACACGAGGATGAGCGGTCGGCGTCCGTGCACGTCGCTGAGGTGCCCGGCGAGGTACAATGCTGCGACGACGCCCACGCCGTACGCGGCGAACACCACGGTCGTCGTGAACGTCGGGAAGCCGTCCCGCGCCTGGTAGATCACGTAGAGCGGTGCGGGGACGGTCGCGAAGGCCATCACCGAGAGGAACGCGAACGCCACGGCCCAGAAGCCGAACCCGTGCCGACGACGGGTGTGCGGGCGACGGCCGCGGGGAGCTTCGACCACGGGTTCGACGGTGTGGGACGGGGCGGTGAGTGTGGACATGCTCCGATGGTGCCGCCGACGTGCCATCGAGTCCAACGGATCTCCTTGATGGAAACCATCGAGCGGGTCGATACTCGGTGGATGGAGACCCGCCTGCTCGAACAGTTCGTGACCGTCGCCGCCGAGGGCAGTGTCACCCGCGCGGCGGAACGGCTGTGGGCTGCGCAGTCCACCGTGTCCGCCGGCATCGCGTCACTCGAGCGGAGCCTCGGGGTCCGGCTGTTCGACCGCACCGGGCGGCACCTCGTGCTCACCACCGCCGGCGAGGACCTGCTGCCCCACGCCCGCACGGTCCTGGAGTCGTTGGACCGGATGCGCGACCTCGCGACGGTCTCCGACGCGGAGCTCCGCGGCCGGGTGCGGCTCGGGATCTTCACGAGCATGGACATCGTCGACCTGACCGGGGTCCTCCGACGGTTCCGGCAGCGGCACCCGCTCGTCGCGGTCGAGCTCATGACGTCGCCGTCCGGGACGACCGGACTCGTGCAGGACCTGGTGGCCGGGCGGCTCGACATCGCCTACACGGGGCTGCCGGGCATCCCGACGGGTGTCGTGGTCGAGCCGCTGCGGGAGATGCCGTTCCGGGTGTTCCTGTCCGCCGACCATCCCCTCGCCGGCCGGGGTTCGGTGTCGCTGGCCGACCTCGCCGACGAACCCTTCATCGACACGGCGCACGGGTTCGGCAACCGGATCATCCTCGACACCGCACTCGAACGGCTCGGCATCCGGCGGCGGATCGTCGCCGAGATGAACGACATGCCCGCGGTCGTCCGGTTCGCCTCGGCCGGCCTCGGGGTCGGGGTGGTCCCGGACTCGGGCGTCCGGCACGACGGCGTGGTGCTCGAACTCGAGGACGCGGTGGAGCCGTTGCGGATCGGCCTCGCGACACGGACGAGTCCGGAACCGAACCGCGCGGTCCGGACGCTGGCCCGCGACATCGTCGCGGCCCGCGTCGTGTGAGGGTCCCCACCGACGGACTGGAGGCACGGGTCGTCCCCGCCACGCGCCTCCAGGCCGTCAGTCCCCCCAGATCTCCCCGACGACGGCGTCGAGCAGCCCGTTCGTCGGGAAGTTGGCTTGCCGGATCACGATGAACGTGTGGCCGCGGATGAAGACCGTCGTGGTCTGGTCGACCGGGTACGGCTCGGCCGTGACCGTCAGCTGGCACATCCGACCACCGTCGCGGTCCTGGCAGTCCCACGAACTCTCCGCGAGCCGCTCGTCCGCCCCGGGACCGGTGGTCCCGATGTCCATCGTGAGGCCGGTGACGTCGGCGCTGGGATCGGCCCACACGCACGTGATCGCCGCAGAACCGCCCGTCCAGAGGATGTCCGGCGAGTCCGTCCCCGTCGATTCCTGCGTCTGGTCGATCTCCGTCAACGGGGTGGACCCGAAGAAGCGGTCGTAGTCGTCGGACGGGACGGTCGCGCGGCAGGTCGTCGGGATCGTCGCGACAGTACTTCGGGTCGGCGTTGCCGTCGGCGTGATCGGCGCCGACGTCGGGGTCGTCGCGGACGGTGCCGGCTCGGGCTGCTGGGTCTGCGTCGGTGCCGCGGTCGGCTGCTCCTGCTGCGAGAGCGACAGGGCGACGGCGCCCGTGGCGGTCCCGACGGCCAACAGCCCGACGATGCCGAGCGCGACGCCCGGGCGGAAGCGACGCCGCTTCGGACGCGGGGTGGCACGTTCGAGGACGTTCTGCTTCATCGAGACGAGCATGCGCTGCAGGTCGTCTCCCTCGGGAGGTTCAGTGTTCATCGTGCATCACCACCTTCTTGAGTCGGCGTCGGTTGCGGGAGACCCGCTGGGTGACCGCCCCGACGCTCAGGCCGAGCGCCTCGGCGGCCTCGGCGTAGGAGCGGCCCTCGAGCAGGCAGAGCTCGCAGATGCGTCGGTCGGTCTCGGGGAGGGCGGCGATCTCGTCGCGCACCCAGCGGAGCCGTTCGCGGGCCTCGCTGTGATCCTCGGGGGCGGGGAGGTTCTCGGGGAGTTCGTCGCCGCGGTGCTTGATCCGCTTGCGACCGGCGTTCAGCGCGTGGTTGCGGCACACGACGAGCAGCCACGGGAGCACGGTGTCCGCGGGGAGCTCGAGCGTCGTGGCCCGCTGCCAGAGGGTCAGGAAGGCGTCCTGCACGATCTCCTCGACGTCCATCCGGTCGTCGGCGAGGGCCCAGGCGTACCGGGTGAGCGTCGCCGCGTACCGGTCGAACGCCCGTGCGAGTGCCCCCTTGTCGCCCTGCGCCATCGCGCGGATGATCGCTTCGTCGGTCTCCGCCGTCGCGCCCACTTCCCACCTCCTTCACCCTGAGGTGTCGACCACGGGCACGATCCTGACAGGACCGCGCCGAATTCGTGATCCCGGGCGTGTCGCCGCGCGGGCGTCAGTCCTGGAGCAGGTGCGCGATTCCCTCGACCGAGCGTTCGGCCGTCGCCGTCGTGGACAGGAACCCGACGACGAGGATGCCCGCGCCGATCCCGACCACGATCCACCACATCGCGTGCGTCGCCACCGCGAACCCGGCGCCGACGCTCGCCACCGCGCTCGCTCCCGTGACCGTCCCCGCCAGGGCGACCCCGACCGAGACACCCGTTTGCCGACTCGTCGACGCGACCGCCGCGGCCGAACCGGACTGCGCGCGAGGCATGCCAGACACCGCCGTGTTCGTGATCGGCGCGTTCACCATCCCGAACCCGAAGCCGAACAGCACGAAGGCCACGACGAGCACCCACATCGGCGTGTGCGCGTCGATCGTCGTGAGGATCGCACCGGCGCCGCCGACACCGATGCCGGCGAGGACGAGCGGGACCCGCGTGCCCACCGACCCGATGAGGCGCCCGGACAGCGGGGACACCACCATCGTCGCGACCGCCGCCGGCAGGGTCCACAGGCCGGCCTCGAACGGGGACATCCCCCGGACCTCCTGCAGGTACAGCGCGTTGAGGAACAGGAACGCCCCGTTCGCACCGAACGCCGCGATGGCCGTCACCACAGCGGACGAGAACGGGATGCTCCGGAAGAAGCGGACGTCGATGAGCGGTTCACGGCGACGACGCTCGACGGCGACGAGCACCACCAGGGAGGCCGCCGCGACGACGAACAGGGCGAGGGCTGCCGGGGACGTCCAACCGAGCCGCGGACCCTCGATCAGCCCGCCGACGAGGGTGGCGAGGAGCACGATGACGAGCACCTGCCCGACCGGGTCCAGCCGTCGGGGCCTCGGCGACTTCGACTCGGGGACGAACAGGAACGTCAGGACGATCGCCGCGACGCCGATCGGCACGTTGATCCAGAAGATCGCGCGCCAGCCGACGGTGTCCGTGAGTGCCCCACCGACGAGCGGCCCGAGTCCCATCGACACCCCGACCACCGCACCCCACACACCGACCGCGCGGGCGCGTTCCTTCGCGTCGTCGAACGTGGCGGTGATGATCGACATCGCGACCGGGTTCATCATCGATCCGCCGACCGCCTGGACCATCCGGAAGACCACGAGCCACCCGACGCTCGGCGCGATCGAGCAGAGGAGCGACCCGACCGTGAACAGCGCGAGGCCGATCTGGAACGTCCGTCGACGCCCGATCCGGTCCGCCGTCGACCCCGACAGCAGGAGGAGGCTCGCCAGGACCAGCGTGTAGGCGTCGATCGTCCACTGCAGGCCGGAGATGGTGCTGCCGAGCTCACGGCCGATCGACGGCAGTGCGACGTTCACCACCGTGGCGTCCATCGACACGATGAACAGGCTCATGCAGCAGACCGCGAGGATCAGGTACCGGTGCCGGTACCGCTGCGGCAGGTCCGGATCGCCCTGGAACGGCCGACGTGACGGCAGCGCCCGGGCGGCAGGGGACTCAGTGGAAGTCGTCGCCGTCTCCTCCACCCGGGGTCTTGTGACCGCCGAGCATGTCGTTGTCGTCCTGGTCGCTCGACGACGCGAGCTGCAGCATCGCGAGGACGACCACGACGACGATGAACGCCACGCCGAGGAAGATCACGGCGAGCTGGAGTTCCCGCGTCGAGAACAGCACGACGAGTCCGGTGAAGACCGCGACGATCGCGGAGATCCCGAGGAGCTCGACCGGGCGCAGGCGGTCGCGACGGCTGGGGGTGGTCATGCGTGTGGTGCTCCGTCCGGGGCGGCAGCCGGAGCGGCCGTTCCCCACTTGTGCGAGAGTCCGGCGATCACGTGGAAGACCGCCGTGACGGCGAGGTACGCGCCGAGCAGGCCGACGAGGACGATCGACGCGTCCAGTGTGCCGGTGACCTGCTCGACGCCGCCGAGCTGTTGTGTGTAGTCGGGGGGCGTCACCAGGAAGGCGACGGCGAGCAGCAGCGTGAGGCCGCCGACGGTGGTCCAGTCACGGGCGAACGGCGAGCGACGGCGGGCACGGAGGCCCTGCGTCAGCTCGAGGGCCCCGGTCAGCACCGCGAAGGCGACGATCACGGCGATGAACGCCGGGAGCCCGAGTCCGTTGCACGCGAAGGCGGCGACCGCGGCGAGCAGCGTGACGACCGCCTGCACGAGGGTCGTGCGCCGCGACCGGTCGTCCGCGCTGAGGCGGGTGAGCCCCGCGAGCAGGAGCACGAGCCCGTCGACGACCGCGAACCCGCCGAACAGCAGCAGGCCGTAGCCCGCTGCGTGGTTGGACGAGAAGGTGATGACGAGGGCCACGATCGCGGCTGGGACGGCCCGGAGGACGGGGATCGGCCAGTACCGCGCGCGCTGGCCGGAGTCGTCCACGGAGTCGGACACGAGACCTCTTTCGGGCATGCGGATCGTGGTTCGATCCTACCGCCGGACCGTGGCGCGGCCGACCGCGGTGGCCCTCCCGCCGCTGAGGATGCTCGAACCCGGACGGCCCCGAGTCGGCCGGTCGGTGGAGCTGCACCGTTCGCATGCTCCGCCGACCGGTGACCGTCACGTGCTCGGGGCGTCCTCCGCAGCGGCCCGTGCCCGACGTCGACGAGCGAGCCACCAGCAGGTGCCGCCAGCCACCACGGCCACGCCGGCGATGGCCGCGAGCAGTCCGAGGTCCTCGGCGCCCGTGTAGGCGAGCGCACCCGTCCTGGTGGCCGTCGGCCCGCTCGGCTCGGGCGCGCGGGCGTCGTCCGGACCGTCCCCGGGGCCGCCGTCGTCCGGTCGGTCACCGCCCGGGCCACCGTCGTCGGGACCGCCGTCGTCCGGGTCGACGACACCGATGCCCACCTCGGGCGAGGGCCGCCCGCCGTCGGGGTCCGTCGGCGAGGTCGCCGTCGCGACGTTGACCGCGTCCGACCCGTCGCCCTCGTACGCAGGATCGAGTGCCGCGCGGATCCGGAAGGCGATCGACTCCCCCGCCGCGAGCGACCGTCCCGAGGAGCAGGTCACCACCTGACCGGAGGCGGTGCACCCGTCGTCCGACCCGACGAACCGCATCGCCGTCGGGAGTTCGTCCACGGCACCGACCTGCTCGGCGGGCTCCGGTCCGACGTTCCGCGCGGTCACGGTGTACTCGACCTCGTCGCCGGGCGCGATGCCGGTCGACGGTTCGACGGACTTGTCGGTCTCCACGTGCGCCACCGGTTCGGCCCCGGCCTCGATCGTCGCGCTCGCGGCGGAGACGTTGTCCGACTCGTCGACGTCCGCCAGCGGGGATGCCGTGCGGATCGTCGCGATGCTGTCGAGGCCGCCGGTCGTCCCGGCAGGGAGCTCCCCGCGGACCGTGACCGTGGCGACTCCGTCACGCGGGAGGTCGACCTCGGTCGAGACGTCGCCCGCACCCGAGGGCGCCGCGCACGAGGACCCGGCATCGGCGGAGCACGACCAGGTCACGTCCTGGAGCACGTCGGGGACGTCGACGTCGAGGGCGCTCGGAGCCGAGTGGTTGCGGCCGACGTTGCGGGCGATCACGTCGTACTCGACCGTGTCGCCGGCCGTCGCCGTCGGCGCGAGATCGTGCTCCACGGCGAGGTCGGCCGGCTGCCAGACACGGAGGGCGTCGATCTCGTGGGCGTTCACGTGGGCTCCGGTCCCGGCGGAGAACCCCAGACGGAGCGTCCGAGGGAGCGGAGCCTGCCCGTCGCCGTGCAGCGGTACCCGGTCGAGGACCGTCCGCATCGCTCCCCCGGCCTCGAGCCGTACGGTCACGGACAACTCACCGGCCGCGCCGGGCAGCAGCGTCACGCGGACCTTCCGGGGCCGGGAGCCGTCGGTCTGCACGTCCCCGGGCGCCGCGACGCCGTCGACGTACCGGTACCCCGTGAGGCCGTCGCCCGACCCACGGATGACGACCGACTCCGGCTGGGCACCAGGACCGGACAGGTTCAACGACTCCGAGAAGTTGCCGTACTGGTCGAACGCGATCCCGGCGAACCCGCCTGGCAGTCCGGGCAGGTCGCAGGGGAAGAACCCGCCCTGGGTCTGTTCGTGCCGGCAGGCGTAGCCGAGGGCTGCCCCGAACGCGCCGACGCCCTGCGGAGCGGCGCCGTCGGCGAGCGAGAGCACGAGACCGTCTGCACCGGGGTCGCCCACGTCGTTCCACATCGCGTAATCGAACTCGATCTCGAGCCCGAGGTCGGACGGGAACGTGTCGTCCGTCGACCACGACCCGGCCTGGCGTCGGACGTCGTCGGTGAGCCGGAGCCGGCCGTCGGCGATGACCGCGTCCCCGCCGAGTGTGCCGCCGTCGGCGGAGTCGAACCGGTTCTCGTACGGGAAGGTGAGTTCGCCCGCGCTCGAGGCAGCGGGGACGAGCGCTGGTGCGGCGAGGACGCCGAGCGCGGTGAGGACGCTGGCCACGCCCACGGCGAACCGGACGGGACGTGACCGGGCGGCCGCACGGCCGCCCGTCGGGGTGTTGGGATCTCTCATGCCCCGATGGTCCCGACCGCGGGGCGACCAGCAGGCGGGCGTCAGCCGATCTGTGGATCGCTGCCCCGTGCCTCCAGGCTGTGGAGGAGGACCCTCAGGCGAGCCAGACCGTCGTCTCGCCCGGCAGCTCACCGTCCGTCAGCGGTCCGGACGACACCACGACCGACCCGGCGGGCAGAGCGACGGGCTCGGGGCCGAAGTTCGTCACCGAGCGCCACCCGTCGTGCCGAGCGAACGCGACGACGCCGTCACCGGCCTCGATCCACTCGAGGGACTCGCCCAGCTGCAGGTGCCGCCGGGCGGCGAGTGCCGCACGGTACAGCGACAGCGTCGAGGACGGGTCGTCCGACTCGGCCTCGACCGACGACGCCCCGAAGTCGGCCGGCTGCGGCAGGTGCGGCGCGACCGAACCGAAGCCGAACGACGGCCCGGACGTCGTCCACGGGATCGGCACGCGGCAGCCGTCCCGGCCCTTCACGGTGTGTCCGGTGCGGATCCACTTCGGGTCCTGCAGCTGGTCGTGCGGGATCGCGGCGGCCTCCTCGAGGCCGAGCTCCTCACCCTGGTAGACGTACGACGAACCCGGCAGCGCGAGCATCAGCAGCGTCGCAGCGCGTGCCCGGCGGAGTCCCCGTGCGCGGTCGAGCGCCGGAGCGGTGCCGTCCGTCATCAGCCAGGCGTCGGTGTCCGTGCCGTCCGGCAGCCCGTAGCGCGTCGCGTGCCGGACGACGTCGTGGTTGGACAGCACCCACGTGCTCGACGCCCCCGACTCCTCGGACATCGCCAGGTTGCGCGAGATCACCGTCCGGAAGGCGTCCGCGTCGAACGGGGCTTCGAGCAGGTCGAAGTTGAACGCCTGCCCGAGCTCGGTCGGTCGGGCGTAGAGCACCCGGCGGGGCGCGGGAGCCCAGGCCTCGGCGACCGCGGCACGGGGCGGGTCGTACTCGTCGAGGACGGTCCGCCACGACTCGAAGATCGTGTGCACCTCGTCGCGGTCGTAGAGCGGGTCCGAGCCGTCGAGCGGCAGCGCGTGCTCGTTCGACGGGCGGTACGGCGTCGAGAGGTCCTTCGCCAGCCCGTGCGCGACGTCCACGCGGAAGCCGTCGACGCCGCGGTCCGACCAGAAGCGCAGGGTGTCCTCGAAGTCGCTCCGGACCGACGGGTTCGACCAGTCCAGGTCGGGCTGCTCCGGGGCGAACAGGTGCAGGTACCACTGGCCGTCCGGCACCCGGGTCCACGCGCTCCCGCCGAAGTTCGACACCCAGTCGCTCGGCGGCTGCTCACCCGCGGGACCGGCGCCCTCGCGGAACACGTACCGCGCCCGCTCGGGCGAACCCGGGGCGGCGGCGAGCGCTGCCTCGAACCAGGCGTGCGAGGACGACGTGTGGTTCGGCACCACGTCGACGATCACCCGGACGTCGTGCTCGTGCGCCGCCCGGACCAGCGCGTCGAAGTCGTCGAGCGTCCCCAACCGCGGGTCGACGGCACGGTAGTCGGCGACGTCGTAGCCGCCGTCGGCGAGGGGCGACGGGAAGAACGGCGAGAGCCAGATCGCGTCGACGCCGAGGGACGCCAGGTACGGCACGCGGCTCGTGATCCCGGCGACGTCGCCGAGACCGTCGCCGTCGGTGTCGGCGAAGCTGCGTGGGTAGACCTGGTAGACGACGGCGTTCCGCCACCAGTCCGGGTCGGTCGTGCGGGGTGTGCTGGCCGGCGTCCGAAGCGTGCTCACGTCGTCAACCTACACATCGGGAATAGCGTTCCGTAGGATCGGATTGGTTGTCGCTGACACCTTTCCGTCACAGAACCAGTAAGGATCCCCATGACGAACGTCCTCGCCCTCGTCGGCAGCCTCCGCGCCGACTCGATCAACCGCAAGCTCGCCGAGGCGGCAGTGCACCACGCTCCGGAGGGCATCGACGTCACCACGTTCGACGGCATCGTCGACCTGCCCTTCTACAACGAGGACATCGACGGCGAGACCCCGCCGGCCGCGGCCGTCGCGTTCCGTGCCGCCATCGATGCCGCCGACGCCGTCCTGCTCGTCACGCCGGAGTACAACGGCACGATCCCGGCCGTCCTGAAGAACGCGCTCGACTGGGCCTCGCGCCCGTTCGGCGCTTCGCCGATCTCCGGCAAGCCCCTCGCCGCGATCGGTTCGGCGTTCGGCCAGTACGGCGGTGTCTGGGCGCACGACGACGCCCGCAAGGTGGCCGGCATCGCTGGTGCGAAGGTCCTCGAGGACGTCAAGGTCGCCATCCCGCAGTCGGTCGTCCGCTTCGCGGAGACCCACCCGCGCGAGGACGCCGAGGTCACCGAGCTCGTGCAGGGCGCGCTGACCGCGCTCGCCGACGCGTCGGCCGAGCAGGTCGCCGCGTAACACCGACAGGGCCTGGAGGCGCGGGTGCCGTTCCGCGCATCGGCTGCGGAATCGCGCGGAGGAGGTCGAAACGAACGACCTCCTCCGCGCGATTCGGCCCACCATGCGCGATTCGGCCCACCATGCGCGGTTGCGCATCCCGTGAGGTCCCTAGACAGCCTGACAACGAGACGGACTAACCTGAACTGCATGTCCACGCAGGAGATCACCGAGCCATCCGGGTACTGGTTCCCGGATGACGACGCGACCCAGCGCGGGGTCGCCGTCCTGAACGCCCTGCGCCGGTACCGTGCCGCCGAGACGGCGATGCGCCGCCGGACCCGTGACTCGATGGGCATGGGCGAGACCGACCTGCTCGCCGTCCGGTTCCTGCTGCAGGCACAGCGTGCGGGCCGGACCGTGAAGCCGAAGGACCTCGCCGCGTACCTCAAGATCTCGTCGGCGTCGACGACCATCCTGATCGACCGCCTCGTGAAGTCGAACCACGTCCGCCGCGACCCGCACCCCACCGACCGACGCGCGCTCGTCATCACGCCGACGACCGAGACCGACGACGAGGTCCGCGCGACCCTGGGGATCATGCACCGCCGGATGATGTCCATCGCCGAGGGCCTGTCCGCCGACGACGCCCGGGTCGTCGCCGTGTTCCTCGAGCAGATGCGCTCCGCCGTCGACCAGGTCGACCCCGTCGTCTCGCACTGAGCACCCACGGGGGACGCAGCTTCTGAGCGCGCGCCCTGCCGTACCGCGTAGACCGGACTGGTACCGGCCACCAACGCGGAAGGAACCGACCATGCACGCATCGGACAAGCTCGCCAAGAACCTCCAGGCGGTCCTCGTGGACCTCATCGACCTGCACGTCCAGGGCAAGCAGGCCCACTGGAACATCCTCGGGACGAACTTCCGGGACCTCCACCTCCAGCTCGACGAGATCGTCGACGCGGCACGTGAGTTCGCCGACGACACCGCCGAGCGCATGCGTGCGCTCTACGCCGTGCCGGACGGCCGCTCCAGCACGGTCGCGAAGACGAGCCACCTCGACCAGTTCCCCGAGGGCGAGATCACCACGCACGACGCGATCGACCAGGTCACGCTGCGCCTCTACCAGGCCACCGGGACCATGCGCGACGTCCACGACGAGGTCGACGAGGAAGACCCGACGACCGCGGACCTGCTCCACGGCTTCATCGAGCGCCTCGAGCAGCTCGCCTGGATGGTCTCCGCCGAGAACCGCGCACCGAGCACCCCCCTCGCCTCGGCCACGACCCCGGCCGTCGCGGACGCCTCGGCGCACGCCTGACGCCGGGCCGCACATGACCGACTACCGCTACCTCATCGTCGGCGGCGGGATGGTCGCGGACGCTGCCGCGCGTGGCGTCCGCGAACTGGACACCGACGGCTCGATCGGCATCATCAGCGAGGACGTCGACCGGCCCTACGCCCGGCCTGCGCTCTCGAAGAAACTGTGGACCGACCCGGACTTCAGCTGGGACGAGAAGGTCGACCTGCACACCGAGGAGACCGGGGCGTCGTTCGTCCTGGGCACCGCGGTCACGTCGATCGACCGTGCCGCGAAGACCGTGACGACGGCCGACGGCGACACCCACGGGTACGAGCGGCTGCTCATCGCCACGGGTGGGAAGCCGCGGGGCCTGCCCGGCCTCGAGCCGTCCGACCGGGTGCTCGACTACCGGAGCGCCGCGGACTACCGCCGGCTCCGTGAACTCGCCGACGCCGGGGCCCACGTGGCCGTCGTCGGCGGCGGCTACATCGGGACGGAGATCGCGGCGGGCATCGTGCAGAACGGCGCCCGCGTCACGCTCGTCGACCCGGACGACGTCGTCGGCGGCCGCATGTTCCCGGACGACCTCGCACGGGCGTTCCAGCAGCGGTTCACGGACCACGGCGTCACCCTCCGCACCGGCCGACGGGTGGAGCAGGGCAGCGAGCACGAGGGCGGGATCACCCTGACCCTCGACGACGGCTCCACGGTCGAGGCCGACGCGGTCGTCGTCGGGCTCGGCATCGAACCCGCCACGAAGCTCGCTGCCGACGCGGGACTCACCGTGCGGGACGGCATCCTCGTCTCCTCGACGCTGCTCACCGACGACGACTCGGTCTTCGCCGCCGGGGACGTCGCCGAGTACCCCGATCGCATCCTCGGGACCCGTCGCGTCGAGCACGTCGACAACGCGCAGCAGCAGGGTCGGCAGGCCGGCCGGAACCTCGCCGACGCCGACGAGACCTACGACCACACGCCGATGTTCTACTCCGACGTCTTCGACATGGGCTACGAGGCCGTCGGGCAGGTGACGACGAAGCTCCGCACCGTCGAGGACTGGCAGGAGCCGACGGTCACGGGCGTCGTCTACTACCTCGACGACGACGACACGGTGCGCGGCGTGCTGCTCTGGAACGTCTGGGACAAGACGGACGAGGCCCGCAAGGTGCTCGCCGACGCGCACGCGCTGACGCGCGACATGCTGCCGGGCCGCATCACGCCCTGACGCGCGCCACGCGCCGTGGGGGCGACTGCCTGGAGGCCCGGTGCCGGTTCCGAGAACCGGCACCGGGCCTCCAGGCCGTCCCGTCCAGGGCGCCCGCTCAGCCCGCCTCGCGGGCTTCGGGCGCGACCTCGTCGACGACCTCCCGGCGATCCGCCGGGTCGACGGGCAGGTCGTCGCCGTCCGCCATCGCGACGGCGTGCGCGGACTTCGCCGCCTCGAGCGTCTCGTCGTCGTTCTTCGCCATCCCGGACAGCTCGACGAACCGCGACTTCACGAGCAGCCATGCCTCGCGCGGGCTGAGCCGCGAGAGGTCCGACGCCGTCGAGTCGTCACGCACCCGCTGCAGCGAGGAGACCCCGCGGTCCGGCAGCCGACCCGCGACGTGGTCCACCGCGAGCCGAGCCACCGCGTCGGCCTGGGCGTGCATCACCGAGTGCGCGCCGTCGACGACCTCGCGCAGGACCGCGTAGGGGAACACCCGGGCCAACCGGCGCACCCAGTCCCGCGGGACCATCGCGTCGTACTCGCCGCGCACGATGAGCGTCCGTGCCTGCACGTGTGCGGCGCGCTCCTCGATCGGGAACGCGATCATCCGCGGCAGCACCTTCGAGAACCAGTGCCAACCGCACAGCGCGTACGCCGTGATGCCGTGCCACCGGACCGCCGCCGGCTCGTGCAGCGTCGACCGGAGGAACCGGAACGCCGACTGCCGCACCGTGCGGGCGTGCGAGTCGACCACCGGGCTGATGAGCACCAGGTCGGAGATCTCCTGGCGCCGGGCAGCGACCTCCGTCACCACCTGCGTCCCCATCGAGTGTCCGACGAGCACGGGGTCGACCAGACCGAGGTCGCCGATGACCTTCTCGACGGCGTCGGCGTACCGCTCGATCGAGACCCTGCCCCGGAACCGCGGGACGCCGGCGAACCCCGGGAGGTCCAGGGCGTGCACCGGACCGTTCTCGTTGAGGTGCGGGGCGAGCCGCTCGTAGTACGTGGCGGCGATGCCGAGACCGGCCACGAGCAGGAAGGCCCGCTCGCCCGGCTCGCCGATGGAGCTGACCCGGACGTAGGTGCCGTCGACGGCGACCCGGTCGACCTCCACGGTGACGTCCGCGTTCTCGGCCTGTGCGAGCTCACTCGCCGGGTCCGGGGTGGCTGCCGTGTGGTCGTCGTTCACTTCGGTCTCCTCGGGTCGGGCGAGCGCCCACGATACCCGGGGTGGCCGCCTCAGCCGCCGAAGGGGTTCGCGGCGAACCCGAAACTCGCCCTGGGCGACAGTTCTCGGGTCCCAGGGCGCGAGGAGTGTCGCTCACGGCGAGACTCGGCTGTCCCCACACTCAGAGCCGGGCGTAGCGGGCCCGGAAGAAGCTGTACACGCCGAAGGCCAGGAACCCGATGCCGATCGCCACGAGGACGAACACCCCACCGGGCATGCTCCGGAGCGCGTCGAAGGCCCCGTCCAGCCCCGTGGCCTGGTCGGGGTCGCTGCGGAAACCGGCGACCGCGATGAGCACGCCGACGATCACGACCGCGAGGCCCTTGAGCACGTAGCCGACCACGCCGAGCACCGTCACGACCCGCTCGACCGACTGCGGCGGGTGCACGAGCTGCTTCCAGAACGAGCGACGGATCCCGCTCACCACGAGGCCGATCCCGATGCCGACGGCGACGGCCGCGACGAGGAGCAGCAGGAACACACCGCCGGGTGTCGCGAGCGCCTTCGCCGCCGCGCTGCGGGTCGACCCGCTCGAGCTCTTGCCGGCACCCACGGCGTAGGACGCTGCTGAGTACGCGATGACGCCGTAGACCACGGCCTTGCAGACGTCCTTGAAGCGGTTGCCCCACGCGCGGGCGCTGTCGGTGCGGCCGCCGACCACGGCCTCGACGACGAGACGGATCGTCAGCGCCGCGCAACCGATGGTCACGATCCAGAGCAGCACGACGCCGCCGGGGACCGCGGCGATCTGCTGCAGTGCGCCGGACTGGTCGGTCTCGCTGCCGGACGACGCGTTGCCGACGCCGAGGAGGATCGCCAGGTACCCGATGAGCAGGTGCACGATGCCGCTGCCGACGAACCCCGCGCGTGCGGTCACCTCGAACCAGCGGCTGTCCGCGGCCCGTTTCGCTTCACGGCCGGTCTTCCGGGCCGCCTGTTCCGCCTGCTCACTCACCCCACAGAGCGTGCCCGACGGAACGGCCCGTGTCCGGAAGGGGCGGTGGGTCCCAGCCACCTGCCGGGCTGGAGGCGCGGGGCGGGCCCGCCCCGCGCCTCCGGTCAGTCGCCCTTGACGTTGACGACCTGGCGCAGCGTGTGCCGGATCGACACGAGCTCCGCCGCGTCGGCCATCACCTGGTCGATGGGCTTGTACGCCGCGGGGATCTCGTCGAGGAACGCGTCGGTGTCGCGGTACTCGATGCCGACCATCGCCGCCCGGAGCTCGTCGTGCGTGAAGGTCTTCCGGGCTGCGGACCGCGAGTACAGCCGACCGGCACCGTGCGGCGACGACTCGAGCGACGGCTTGTTGCCGAGGCCCTCGACGACGTACGACGCGGTGCCCATCGATCCGGGGATGAGCCCGGGCTGTCCGGCCTTCGCCTGGATCGCGCCCTTCCGGGACACCCACACCGACTTCCCCCAGTGCGTCTCACGCTGGGTGAAGTTGTGGTGGCAGTTGATCCGCTCCCGCTCGTCGACCGGCTGCCCGAGCACCTCGGACAGCTGCCGCACGACCCGGTCCATCATCTCCTCGCGGTTGAGGAGCGCGAAGTGCTGGGCCCACCGCAGCTCGGCGATGTACCGGTCGAACTCCGGGGTGCCCTCGACCAGGTACGCCAGGTCGGGGTCGGGCAGCTCGATCCACCAGCGCTGCATCATCCGCTTGGCGACCGTGATGTGCCGCTGGGCGATCTTGTTGCCGACACCCCGCGACCCGGAGTGCAGGAACAGCCAGACCCGGTCCGTCTCGTCGAGGGACACCTCGATGAAGTGGTTGCCGGACCCGAGGGTCCCGAGCTGGTTCCGCCAACCGCCGTGCGCCCCCGCGGGGTCGAACCCGGCGGCGGCTGCCATCGTCTCGAGCTCTGCGATCCGGGGCTCGGCGGTGGCGACGATCTTCCGGTTCGACGCACCGGCCGACAGCGGGATGGCCCGCTCGATCTGCTCACGGAGCTCCTGCAGGTCGTCGGGCAGGTCGCCCTTCGTGAACTGGGTCCGGACCGCGATCATGCCGCAGCCGATGTCCACGCCGACGGCTGCCGGCATGACCGCGCCGAGGGTCGGGATGACCGATCCGACGGTGGCCCCGAGCCCGAGGTGGGCGTCCGGCATGAGTGCCAGGTGCGGGAACACGAACGGCATGCGAGCGGTCGTGCGGGCCTGCTGCTCGGTGTTCTCCTCGAGCATGGAGGCCCAGCTCAGCAGCCGGTCGTTGATCTTCTTCATTGCTTCGTCTCGCTTTCGTGACGGTCGTCGACGACGGTCGTCGGCGACGTCTTCGGTGACGGTCCGAGGCAGACTCCGGCTGCCGTTCCGGGTCACGACGTGTGACGTTCGGAGGGCAGCGCCGTGGAGAGGACGCCCCGGGCCGGGTGGGCACGGGGCGTCGGGTGACGTCGCGTGCCTACGCGGGGTAGCGGTCGGACTGCTGCTCATTGCGCTGTTCTGGCAGCACGAGGAGCGTGTCGAGCTGGAGCTCGACTCGCTGTTCGTGGTGCTGCACGGCGCGCATGCGCGGTCCTTCCGGTGGTGCCCGGGACGGGCGGTCTGCCGACCGCGTTCGTGCGGTGGGCAGGAGGACGACAGTAGTGCGACACGCCCGGGATGCACAAGTCACCCCGGGCGTGTCGCCAGTTCTGCACAGTCTGGAGGCTCGGATCCGTTCTCCACAGCGGGGTACGCCCGCCTGATGGTCGGGTCCAGGGCGCGGGCAGGCTGGGTGCATGGACGATCGGACCCGAGACACCCCCGACGCGATCGAGGACGACGAACGCACCGACGGGTACGTCCCGCTCCGCTCCTACGGCGCGATCGGTGACGGGCGGACCGTGGCGCTGATCGCGCGCGACGGCCGGATCGACTGGTTGCCGATCCCGGCGATGGACTCGCCGCCGGTGTTCGCGAGCATCCTCGACCCCGCGCACGGCGGACACGTCGCGCTGCGGCCGGTCGACGGAACCGCCCGGGCTTCCCGCGAGTACCTGCCCGGGACGAACGTCCTCGTCACGACGTGGACGACGCCGTCAGGCCGTGCGACCGTGACCGACGCGATGGTCACCGGTGTCGCCGGACGGCTGCCGTGGGCGGAGGTCGCACGCTGCGTGCAGGGCGTCGAGGGCTCGGTCGAGCTGGAGTGGGCCGTCGTGCCGGGCACCCTGCTGAACACCACCGAGCCGAAGCGACTCGACACTGCGAACGGTGCCGTGATCGGGATCGACGGCATCACGATCGCCATCGTCGAGCAGGGGTTCGAGCCCGTGCACGACGACGGCCCGCGGTTCTCCGGCCGGTTCACCGCGACGGCCGGGTCGAAGCACATCCTCACGATCGTCGGCACCCACGACGAGCCGATCTTCATGCCGCGGCCGGAGAGCGCCCTCGAGGCGATGGACCGCACCATCGACAACTGGGCGACCTGGTCCGAGGAGTTCTCCTACGACGGCCCATGGTCGGACGCGGTGCAGCGGAGCGCCCTCGCCCTCAAGCTGCTCATCTACTCGCCCACCGGCGCCATCGCCGCCGCACCGACGACGAGCCTGCCCGAGGACCGCACCGGCGGGAAGAACTGGGACTACCGGTTCGCGTGGGTGCGCGACCTGTCGTACACGGTGCACGCGCTCACCCGGTTCGGCCTGCGCGAGGAGACCCACGCCGCGGTCTCGTGGGTGATGCAGACGATCGCCGAGCACGACGCGGACATGCCGATCTTCTACCGGCTCGACGGGTCGAAGAGCGACGGCGTCGAGGAACGCGACGTCCCGGGGTGGAACGGGGTCGGACCGGTCACGGTCGGGAACCGTGCGGGCGACCAGCTGCAGCTCGGCGTCTGGGGCGACGTCTTCGAGATCCTGCGGCAGTACGTCCGCGCCGGGAACGTCCTCGACCGCAAGACCGCGGCGGTCCTGCAGGGGCTCGCCGACGACGCCTGCCACCGCTGGCCGGAGCAGGACTCCGGCATGTGGGAGCTCGAGGAGGCGCAGCACTACGTCACGAGCAAGATCGGCTGCTGGCAGGCACTCGACGCCGCGATCGAGCTGCACGACGCCGGCATGATCGACGGCCCGCGTGACAAGTGGGTCGAGAACCGCGAGCTCGTCGTGCAGTGGGTCGGGGAGCACGGCTGGGACGAGGAACGCGGCCACTACGTGATGTACCCGGGCTCCGACAAGCTCGACACCTCGATCCTGCTGCACGCGATGAGCGCGTTCGATCGCGGGTCCCGGATGGAGTCGACCATCCGCGCGATCGAGGACCAGCTGCAGCGTGGCCCGCTCGTGTACCGCTACTCCGGCATGGCGGATGAAGAGTCACCGTTCGTGGCGTGCTCGTTCTGGCTCGTCGCGGCGATGGCGTGCGTCGGCAGGGTCGACGATGCCCGGGCCCTCATGGACGAGATGGTCGAGCAGGCGAACGACGTCGGGCTCTTCAGCGAGATGATCAGTGAGGACGGCACGTTCATGGGCAACCTCCCGCAGGGCCTCTCGCACCTCGCCCTCATCCAGGCAGCGCTCACGGTCGAGGAACTCTCGCGCGATTCGTGAGTCCGTGTGCAAGATGGAAGCACGATGAACGACGTCGATGCACGCATGGACCGGTTGCGGCGGGCCGCCCGCTACCGGTACCAGCAGCTCGTGGACAGCGAGATCGAACGCGGCTCCCTCGACCCGGACGAGGTCCGCGAGGAACGCCGGCTCCTGAAGGCCGCCGACGTCGCAGCGCACGCCAGGGCCCAGATCGAACAGGCCGAACGACGTGGCGCGTTCGAGGGGAACCCCTACCACGGCAAGCCCCTGCCCGAGAACGACGGCCGGCACGATCCCGACTGGTGGATCAAGTCGAAGATCGAGCGTGAGGACATCCGCGGCATCGCACCGCCCGCCCTGGCGCTCCGCACGGAGGACGCGGAGCTCGATGCCCACCTCGACGACCTGTCCGTGGAGACCGACGTCCGTGCCGTGCTCGAGGACTTCAACGCCCGCGTGAAGGAGGCCCGCCGGCAGCTGCTCGGTGGGCCGCCGGTGGTGACCCCGCTCCGCGACGTCGACGAGGAGCTCGTCCGGTGGCGGGACCGACGGCAGGAGCGCCAGGCGGCGGACGCGCGAGCGGCGGCCGAGCGCGCCACCGCGTCCGAGGACCGGCCACGCCGGTGGTGGCGCCGGCGTCCGTGAGGTGATCCGCGCCTCCAGGCCGTCGCCGTGGTCACGACGGTCCGCACACACCGGAACGACCGCAGCACCACGCGGTCTGCGTGGTGCTGCGGTCGTCCCTGGCGGAAGTGTTACTTGATCTTGGCGGTGATGGTGGCGGTGCCGACGAGGAGGCCGCTCTTGACGGCGTCGGTCTTGAAGGTGCTGTTCAGCAGCTTCGCCGCGTCACCCGAGACGTGCACCGTGGTGCCGGTCAGGA
>Ga0308167_1001373_pt1 | contig 29035 bp, 30 predicted proteins | sample PhyCR1_2_FD_202138 | JGI IMG/M metagenome (GOLD analysis project Ga0308167, IMG submission 202138) | Phyllosphere microbial communities from UC Gill Tract Community Farm, Albany, California, United States - DLSLRC.R1 | ecosystem: Host-associated > Plants > Phyllosphere > Unclassified | place... | reverse complement strand
CGGGTGAGGTTCTCTCCAGGCACAGCTGTACTCCCAGGGGTGAGGGGATGCTGCCGCAACCCAGCGCAGTTGGCGCCCACGGCAACCATGACAGCCTACGCCAGCACGGCGGCCTGACTCACTTCCAGGAGATGAAAGAATGGACGGGTGACCGCGATCGAGCAGAACACCGTCCTCTTTGCCTCCGATGCCGCTTCCTCCGGCGCGCCGTATATGACCACCCCGGTGGCCTATGACGGCATCCTGCTCGCCGGGTTCGGCGGCCCAGAAGGGCAGGAGGACGTCATACCTTTCCTGCGCAATGTCACGCGGGGGCGGGGGATCCCGGACGAGCGCCTCGAAGAGGTGGCGCACCACTACCGCCATTTCGGCGGTGTGAGCCCCATCAACGGACAGAACCGCATCCTCAAGGAGGCGCTCGAGGGCGAGCTCGCGCGCCGCGGCATCGATCTTCCGGTGTACTGGGGTAACCGCAACTGGAGTCCTTACCTCGAAGAGGTCGTCACCGAAGCCGCAGCCGACGGCAAGACGACGCTCCTCGCCTTCGCCACGAGCGCGTACAGCTCCTTCTCGAGCTGCCGGCAGTATCGCGAGGACTTCGCGCGAGTGCTCGAGGAGACGAAGCTCGGCGAGACCGTGACGATCGACAAGATCCGTCCCTTCTACGACCACCCCGGGTTCGTCGAGTCCTTCGAGACGGGTGTCCGCGAGGCCGTGGAGACCTTCCTCGGTCAGGGAATCGCCCCGGCCGACATCCAGATCCTCTTCTCCACCCACAGCATCCCGACTGCGGATGCCGAGCGCTCGGGCGCGCGGGACATCGACTGGGGCGAGGGCGGCGCGTATGCCGCGCAGCATCTCGCCGTCGCCGCGTGGGTGATGGATCGCGTCCGTGAGAGCATCCCGGCAGCGGCTGACGTCTCGTGGGAGCTGGTCTACCAGTCCCGTTCGGGCCCCGCCTCGCAGCCGTGGCTCGAGCCTGATGTGTGCGACGTCATCGGCGAGCTGCCCGAACGCGGCCGGAAGGCCGTGGCCGTGGTGCCCGTCGGGTTCATGAGCGATCACATGGAGGTGCTCTGGGACCTCGACACCGAGGCCGCCGAAGCCGCCGAGGAGGCGGGACTCGCCTTCACGCGTACTCCGACGCCCGGAGTCGCCCCGTCGTTCGTCACCGGAATCGTCGACCTGATCGTCGAGCGCCTGGAGGGTCGTCCGAACGAGGATCGCCCCCATGTCACCTCTCTGCCCGGTGCGTTCGATGTGTGCCGCCCCGGCTGCTGCGAGAACGTCCGGGCGGGATTCAAGCCGGCTGCGGCCGGCGTGGCTCCGTGAGCACCCGCTGACCGTCTGCGCTTCTAGGATGGATGCCATGCGCATCCATATCGCCACCGATCACGCCGGTCTCGACTTCTCGACGCAGCTGCAGGACCATCTGCGCAGCGCAGGCCATGAAGTCGTCGACCACGGGCCGGTCGAGTACGACGCGCTCGACGACTACCCCGCGTTCTGCATCCGCGCTGCGCAGGCGGTCGTGGCGGACCAGAGGGCCGGGGTCGAGACGCTCGGCGTGGTGTTCGGCGGTTCGGGGAACGGCGAGCAGATCGCCGCGAACAAAGTCGCCGGTGTCCGCGCCGCGCTGGTGTGGAACACGTCGACCGCAGAGCTCGCCCGTGAGCACAACGATGCGAACGTGATCTCGATCGGGGCGCGTCAGCACTCCTTCGACGAGGTCACCTCGTTCATCGACACCTTCATCGCCACGCCGTTCTCGGGAGACGAGCGTCACATCCGCCGCATCGGTCAGATCGCGGACTTCGAGCGCGACGGCTCGCTGCTTCCGGACCCGCGAGCCTGACATGCCCGAGGGCCACTCCGTCCATCGCATCGCTCGTCAGTTCGATCGGAACTTCGTCGGCAAGGCGATGCTCGCCTCGAGCCCGCAGGGACGATTCGCCGAGGGGGCGGCCGTCCTGAACGGACGCGAGGCGATCAGCGTGCAGGCTGTGGGCAAGCAGATGTTCCTCGAGGCCGAAGGCGATGTGTGGTTGCGCGTGCACCTCGGTCTCTACGGAGCCTGGGACTTCGCCGGCGACATCCTGGTGGACCCCACCATCGCGTCTGCGAACGGTCGCATGGGGCAGACCAACCAGAGGGGCACGGTGGTGGATGAGGAGATCCTCGACGATGCCGGAGAGAACTCGCTGGCGTCGATCGGCGCGCCCCGTAGAACCCGTGTGCACGTTCGCATGTCGGAGCAGACGAAGGGTCTCGCTGACGAGGGGCTCGAGTGGCCGCCGCCGGTCGTCGGGCAGGTTCGGCTGCGTCTGATGACCGACATCACCGCCGCTGACCTCCGCGGTCCCACGGCATGCGTGCTGCAGACTCCTGAGGAGATGCTCGCCAGCGTCGCGAAGCTCGGTCCCGATCCGCTCGTGGGCGATCCGGTGCAGAACGAGGAGCGCTTCGTCGCGGCGGTCCGCAAGAAGCAGACGGTGATCGCTCTCCTGCTCATGGATCAGGCCGTGGTGAGCGGCATCGGCAACGTGTATCGGGCCGAGATGCTGTTCCGCCAGCGGTTGAACCCGCATACCCCCGGCCGAGAGGTTCCCGAGGACGTCGTGCGAGCCCTGTGGCATGACTGGGTGCGTCTCCTCGCCGTCGGCGTCGAGACCGGTCAGATGATGACCATGGATGATCTCTCGCCCGATGCGTACCGCGCCGCGATGGCGAGCCGCGACGACCGGCACTGGGTCTACCATCGCGCAGGTCTGCCGTGCCGTATCTGCGGCACCGAGATCGCTCTCGAGGAGATCGGCGCGCGCAAGCTGTACTGGTGCCCGCGCTGCCAAGCGTGACCCGTCGGCCATAGGCTGAGGGGATGCGTCAGAACCCCAGTTTCACGCTCGCGGATGTGGCCGAGATCCGTCGGATCGTCGATGCCAATCCCTGGGCGACGATCGTGAGCCACGGTCCCGACGGCCTGGTCTCTTCGCACTACGTCGTTCTTCTCGATGACGACCATGACGACTTGACGGTCGTGGGGCATGTCGGGCGGCCGGACGACCTGATTCACGGCCTGGGGGATGGGGAGATGCTCGTCGTCTTCCAGGGACCGCACGGCTACATCTCGCCCGGTTGGTACGGCGATGTGCCGTCGGTTCCGACCTGGAACTACACGGCCGTGCATCTCGCAGGGATTCCCGAGATCCTCAGCGACGAAGAGAACCTCGCCGTGCTCGACCGGCTGGTCGACCGTTTCGAGGGACGGATGCCGGAGCCACGGCGCATGTGGGAACGGCCGAACGATCCCGCGTTCGTCACTCGCCTGGCCACAGGGACGGTGGGCTTCAGACTCACCCCGACCAGGGTCGTCGCCAAGCGCAAGCTCAGTCAGAACAAGCCGACCGAGACCGTGGAGACGGTCATCGCCGAGCTCGAGGCCGTCGGGCCCTACAGGCAGCCCGCCCTCGCGGCCGAGATGCGTCGTGTTCAGCAGGCGCGCGTCGGAGGTCGCTCGTGATCGGGATCGGAGAGCGGGTCGGCACCCTCGTCGGCGTGCGGGTCTCCGGCCCTGGAAGAGAGTTCCTGATCGACGACGAGCCTGTGGACATCTTCATCGAAGACGGTCGCATCAGCGACATCGCTCCCACCGGAGCTGTCGCGCCGCAGGGCGAGATCCTCGAGGGCAACGGGGCCTGGGCGGTGGCCGGCCTGTGGGACAACCATGTTCACACGGTCCAGTGGGCGCTGGCGGCGGAGCGAGTCGCACTCGGCGGCGCGGCCTCCGCGTCTGAGGCTGCTGCGATCATGGCGGCCGCGGCACCCCTGCCGGATGGACGGAAGGTGGGCAGCGGATTCCGCGATGCGATGTGGCCGGATCGCCCGACGCTCGCTCTGCTCGACAGCGTCACCGGAGAGGTCCCCACCTACCTCATAAATGCAGACGTGCACAGCACGTGGCTCAACTCGGCTGCCTTGCGACTCGAGGGGTTCGCCAGCGCCGACGGGATGCTGCGCGAGCAGGACGCGTTCGAGATCTCTCGTCGACTGAATGCCGTGGATCCTGTTCGCGGCGATGCGGCGGTCCGGGACGCGGGGGAGAGAGCAGCGTCCCGCGGCGTCACGGGGCTGGTCGACTTCGACATGGCATGGAATGCCGATGCGTGGCCACGCCGAGTCGCGGCGGGGTTCGCCGCGCATCGCGTCGAGTTCGCGATCTATCCGTTCGACCTCGAGCGAGCCATCCGTGCCGGCCTGAGGTCGGGTGAGCTGCACCAGGACGAGGACGCGCCGGAAGCCGGGCGCGGCCTGATCCATGTCGGACCGCTGAAGATCATCAGCGACGGTTCGCTGGGCACCCGCACCGCCGCATGCTCACACGCGTATCCGGGTGATCCCGAGAATTTCGGGGTGCTCACCGTGCCCCCGGCCGAGCTCGCAGAGCTGCTCACCGTCGCGACCGGAGCAGGACTCGCGGTCGCCGTGCACGCGATCGGCGACCGCGCCGTCACCGGCGCGCTCGATGCCTTCACCGCGTCTGGTGCGGTGGGCACCATCGAGCACGCCCAGCTGGTGCGTCACGCCGATCTCGCGCGGTTCGGCAGACTCGGCATCATCGCGAGCGTGCAACCGCAGCACGCTCTCGACGACAGAGATCTCGTCGGCCGGCACTGGGCAGGGCAGACCTCGATCGGCTATCCGCTCGGCGCCCTGCGGGACGCCGGTGTCGAGCTGCGCTTCGGATCGGACGCGCCTGTGGCACCGCTCGATCCGTGGCAGGCGATCGCCGCTGCCGTCACCCGCACCGACGACGACCGTGATCCGTGGCACCCCGAGGAGCGGCTGACACGCGAGCAGGCGCTCCGGGCGAGCGTCCGCACCTCTGTGCGCCCGGGTGAGCTGGCCGATGTCGCCCTGTGCGGCTACGACCCGCTGACCGCCTCCGGGGCGGATCTGCGAGGGATGCCGGTGACGGCGACGATGGTGGCGGGGCGTCTGACCTACGGCACCTGACATCCGGAACACGAAGAAGGGCACCGGGAAGACCCGGTGCCCTTCTTCGTCAGACGGATGCTTATGCGGCGATGTGCGACACGAGGAACCAGCGGTCCTTCTCGAGTCCGCGCATGATCTCGATCGCGACGTCCTGGCTCGTGAGGTCGACCTCGTCGAGCCCGTCGATCGCAGCCTTCACGTCGATGAGGATCGCGTCGATGTCGGAGATGACAGCGCGCACGAGCTCGTCGGACTGGGTGAAGCCGGCGGGAACCGACGTAGCGCTGCCCTTGGCGGCCACGGCGCTGATGCGCGCGTCGATCGGCAGGCCGAGGGCGACGATCCGCTCGGCGGCGGTGTCGGCGAAGTCTCCTGCGTGCGCGACGATCGTGTCGAGAAGCTCGTGGACGCCGACGAAGTTGGCGCCGCGCACGTGCCAGTGCGCCTGCTTGCCATCGATCGTCAGTGCCTGGAGTCCGAGCACGACGGGGGAGAGGAACTGAGCCGCTGCAGCTGCCACTGTCGGGTCGCTGGCGGTGGTGGAAACGGTCTGTACCTTGCTCATCTTGACTCCTCCGGAGTTGTCTCTTCGTGCCTGATGATGACAACGCTACTCGTCTGAAAACATTCCGCAAGCAAGCGAAGGCTCGGCTTAGTGCCCCGGAATCATGCGGAAATCCGGCCTTGGGAGGATAGTCTCACCTCATGAGCATCGCAGCCGGAGCTTCTGTCCTCGCGCTCCCGGGGAAGATCCCGTCGATACCCGAAGACGCGTTCGTCGCCGAGGGAGCGCGCATCGTCGGCGACGTCTCGCTGGCTGAAGGCGCGAGCGTCTGGTACAACGCCGTGCTGCGAGGCGACTCGGCATCCATCGTGATCGGTCGAGGCAGCAATGTGCAGGACAACGTCTCGGTCCACGTCGATGCGGCTCATCCCGTCACCATCGGTGACAAGGTGTCCATCGGTCACAACGCCGTGGTGCACGGATGCACGATCGGAGACGGCTCTCTCATCGGCATGGGGGCTGTCGTGCTCAGCGGCGCGGTCATCGGTGCGGGTTGCCTCATCGCCGGCGGAGCAGTCGTGCTCGGAGGAACCGAGGTGCCGGACGGCTCACTGGTGGCGGGGGTGCCGGCGAAGGTGCGTCGATCCCTCAGCGACGACGAGCGTGCCGACCTGATCGCCAACGCCGAGATCTATCTGGTGCACCTCGAGACGCACGCCGCCGCCACACCGATCTGACCGGTTCGGCCCGATAGGCTGGTGCTCACGGGGCGGTGGCCAAGCTGGTTAAGGCAGTGGGCTCATAACCCAACGATCGCGGGTTCAAGTCCCGCCCGCCCTACTCCTGTTCGCTGAGCCGCCCACGCCATCTGTCGAGCGCGGTCGTCTCAGAGATGACGTCGCGAGGATGACGCCGGCGGCGATACCGCCGAGTCCGCCGAAGACCATGTCGCCGATCGTGTCCTGATACGTGACGAAGATCTCGTCGCTGAGGTAGGCCCAGCCCAGCCACTCGACCATCTCCCACATGGCGCTGAGTGCGAGGGCCAGGAGCGGTGCCAGGACGAGCGGAGTTCGCGGCCGCGCGCCGTGGTCGCGAGTCATCGTGACGACCTCCGCCCGGGTGAGGATCAGCGCCGCGACGATCGTCAGAATACCCGTGCAGATCAGGTGCACGACCAGATCCCAGCCCGGGATCGTCCGGTACAGGTCGAATATGTTGCTCCACGCGGCCACGAGCACGGTCGCGCAGACCGCCAGATCGAACCCCCCGCGCAGTCCCAGCACTCGAGGCAGCATCAGGGCCGGAAGAGCGAGTGCGGCGATGCCGGCGTCCGTCGGCGCGAGCCAGATCAGCGCCACGCCGACGCCGACGATCCCCAGAACTCGCAGAGAGTCTGCGCACCACTCCGCGAGGGACCGAGGCGGACGGAGGAAGTCTTCTTTCACTGTGTCCTCTTTCACTGTGTCTTGCCGTGCAGACGCAGCAGCGCCTGCACTGCCAGGTGATCCGAGGGTCTGATCCCATCGAAGACACCTGCGTTGATGCCGGCAGCACGCACCCGGACGTCTCGGCTGACGAGCATCCAGTCGACGCGCCGCCCCGTGAGCCGCGGTCGTCGATATCCGTTGAGCGTGCTCCACAGCGGTGTCAGCCGGTCCTCGGCAGCGCTCCAGGAGTCGGTGAGCTCCGCCCGCGACAGGAGCGTGCGTACGGCGCGGGAGCGGGGACCGGCATTGAGATCACCCATCACGATCGTCGGAAGAGCACGCTTCCGGACCAGCGCGGAGATGGCCTCGGCCGATCGTCGCCGCGAACGAGAGGACAGGTGGTCGAGATGGGTGTTGACGACGAGGAACCGGATGCCCGTCGACGTGTCGGCGAACTCCGCCGTCACGAGAATGCGGGGGATGAGGTTGCCCCAGGATCGACTGCCCCGTTCGTCTGGGCGCGCTGAAAGGGCCTGCTGCTCCCATCCGCGCAGTTCCAGGCGTTCGGCGTCGTAGACGAGCGGGGTGCCCTCGCCCGTGCCTTCGCGGCCTCGTCCTCTGCCGATGAACCTGTGAGTGGGGCCGAGCGCGCGGGTGACGACCCTCATCGCGCCGGGAAGCACCTCTTGCAGCCCGAGGATCGTCGGACGCTCCGAGCGCAGCATCTCAGCGACTGCCGGGGCGCGCACACTCCAGCGGTCCTGCTTCGGACGCGCGAAGCCCTCCATGGCCCGGCGGATGTTGAACGACATCGCGTGCAGCTCCGGTGCGACCACAGGGCCGATCAGCGCGGGCACGGTCATCGTGTTCGCCGTGCAGCGGGGCCGCGTAGGCGACGGCGGACAACCAGGCGTGCCCACCGCACAGGGGGGAAGTCGCGCGGCCAGTGCACGAGCACGCTGCGGAAGCCTCGCTGCACGCGCCGGCCGAACTGCCCTGCGGTGAACGGTCGCATCGACATCCCCATCGACTCGCCGGGGAGCCGAGCGATGCGGTGGTTCTCGCCGAGGTGGAAGGCGAGGTCGAGGTCATCGTGGATGTGTGCATCGCCGCGATGCACGTCCGCACGCACCGCATGCCATGCTTCCCTGCGGAACGCGAGATTCGAGCCGAACAGCGGTCTATGGCCGAGAGTCACGCTCAAGAGGCTCGTGTACGCGCCGAGATAGAGCCGAGCGAGCGGGACGCGGAGCGCCACAGGCCCGTCGGTGAAGCGCGCACCTCCGGTGACGGCTCCGATGCGCTCGTCCTGCCCGAATGCCGAGACGACCGCGGAGATCCAGTCGGCATCCGGTTCGCAGTCCGCGTCGAGTCTGAGGATCAGATCACCGCGTGCGGCATCGTATCCAGTGGACGCCGCAGCGGGGATGCCCGGCTCGATGCAGGTGAGCACGCGCGCGCCCGAGGCTCGAGCGACCGAGGCCGACGAATCGGACGAGTCATTGTCGACAACGATGATCTCGTCCGCCGGCGACTCCTGGGCGTGCAGGGCACGCAGACACCGTGCCAGCAGAGCCGCGTCGTCCTTGACAGGCACGACCACCGAGATGGTGGGGGAGTCGGCGGGCCCTATCCGTGACCGGACCGTGGCGGCACTGTCGACCACATGCCCTTCGCTGCGTTCCGTCATCGGCGCGATCATGTCATCGATCGGCGGAGAGAACGAGGGACTTGACACTGCGGAGCCCGCCCGACCCTCCGCGCCCGGATCAGCGAGCGTCTGCAGCCTGCAGGTCGGACGAAGGCTCGATCAGCTCCTCCACGAGCGTGATGCCGCCGCTCGAGTTGGCCGAATGGGCGAGATCCTCGATCCATCGACGGCTGAGCTCGGGCGCCTCGCTCTCGTCGAAGACGAACCTCAGGGGGATCGACGGATGCAGCCAGACCGTCGAGCGGCCTTCAGGGTCTCCGTCCGGGTGCTTCCAGGTGAGTGTGAAGCTCTCGTTGCGACGCAGCTTCGTCGCAACGACGACCTTGAGGTGCGCGAGTGCACGATCGTCGATATGGATCGGCTCGGAGGCGCCGTAGTAGAGAGAACCCATATCTCGGAATATATGCGCCAGGGGGCGAACCATCGCACCGGCCACCCTCGGCGCGCGAGGGGAGCGAACAATCTGTTCGCATAATGTCATCGGCGATGCGTCGCGGCCGTCACAGAGGGAAGCACGCCGAAGCTGTCGCGATACGCGGCGGCGAATCGCGAAGGATGTGAGAAACCCCATCGGCGGGCCACCGCCGCGACGGTCGAGGGCGCCCCGGACTGCAGGTCGCGATGGGCGCCGTCCAGCCGCGCCCGTCGCAGCGACTCGGCCGGCGTCGTGTCGAGCGCTCGTCGGAAGGCGTATTGCAGTCCCCGCGTCGAGATGTGCACGGCCGCGGCGACATCATCGACGGTGATCGGCCGGTGCGAGTTCTCGGCGATGAAATCGAGAGCACGGCGCACGGTCGCCGGAGCGGCTGTGGTCTGCGCCGGGCGATGGCGTTCGAGGCGGCTCGTCGTCGCGAACGCGGCGAGCGTCGTGGCCGCCGCATGGCGCGCCAACTCGCTGCGCAGGAGTTCGAGATCGTCCGTGGTGTCATCGAGCGGTGCGGCGCTCTGCTCGAGATACGCGAACATGCGATCCCATGCCGCGGCCGCGTAAGCGGAGCGAGGGGAGAGGTCCTCGATACGTATGGAGAGGTCGTCGTCACCGCTTATCCGCCGCGCGAGGCGCGACAGGGTGTCGCGGTCGAACACGAGCGCCGCCACACGTGCCCCCGCGTCCCATCGTGCATGCACTCGGGGTCCGTCCGAGATCCACGGGCGGCTCGCATCGAGATCGCCCCGATCGGAGTACACCCGCGCATCCGGACCGTCCACCCGGCACACCAGAACCTGGTCGAGTGGTTCCGCGGTCGAACGCACCTCCGCTGCCAGGTCGTAGCGAACAAGGCTCACGCCGCCGAGATCCGCAGAGTGCCAATCGAAGCGGAAGCGCTCCGGGTCGACGTCGTGCAGGACCGCAGACGGGACGAACTGCTTCCAGGTGCTCTCGACGCGTGAGACGTCACTGGTTCGGAACCGCATCGCGAGGCTCCTCCCCTCGGGTGCGGTGTGCGCGGACAGGCCAGGTGCCGTCGAGGCGTTCCTCCGGCTCGAGACGGCCGATCCGGATGAAGTACTCCGTCAGGCTCGCCGCCTGAGAACGCGCCCACCCGATCTGGCGCGTATGCAGCTCTTCGAGCGTCTCGGGAAGCACGAACTGGCGCGCCAGGGCCTGCGCGACCCGGCCTGCGGCCACCGCATCCGCGGCCGCCTCGTGGGCATCCTCGAGTCGTACCGCGTAGAGGGCGGCGACGACCTCGAGAGTGCGCTTGCCAGGGCGATACCGGTCGTAGGCCTTGTCGATCACGAGAGGGTCGATGATCGGGGAGGGATCCTCCAGCGGTGCGATTCCGTGGCGATGCGCCTCGTGAGCCAGGAGGGAGAAGTCGTATGCCGCGTTGTACGCGACGATCGGAACCCCCTGTGAGAGCAGGGACCGCAGGGCAGCGGTCACTTCTCCGACCACCTCAGCGCCCGGACGCCCGTGCCGGCGGGCATGCTCGGTGGTGACTCCATGCACGGCCGTGGCACCCTCGGGTATCGGCACTCCAGGATCAGACAGCCAGTCCCTCGCGGCGATCTCACGTCCGTCTGCGTCGAGCAGCCCCACATGCGCGGTGACGACTCGGTCTTTCTCCACGTCGATCCCCGTGGTCTCGAGGTCGAACACGCCTACACGAGTGATCCAGTGCGGGAGCGAGGGGGCCGGGGGCATGCTTTCACCGTAGATCCGGGCTCCGACATCCGGGCGGAGGCACACGGAGAGCATGCATCCGCCGACTCTAGACTTGGTCCATGACCGCCCCCTCTCCCTATGCAGACCGCCTGAGCCGACTGCCGGTCGTGCGCCACGAGGTCGATGTTCGAGGTGGGACCACCGTGTTCTGGGAGTACGGACCCGCCGACGCTGACGTGACGATCGTCGCGGTGCACGGATTCCGAGGGGAGCACCACGGCCTCGAGCCGATCCTCGCGTTCCTTCCGGAGGTTCGCGTGATCTCTCCCGATCTCCCGGGATTCGGCGAGACGGCGCCAGTCGCCGGCCGTTCCTACGATCTCGACGAATACGTCGCGTGGCTGAAGGAGTTCGCGGCGACGGTGGCTCCCGGGGCGGTGATACTCGGGCACTCCTTCGGATCGATCGTCGCCTCTGCGGCGGTCGCAGCGGGTCTCGAGACCCCGCGGCTGATCCTGATCAACCCCATCGGAGCGCCCGCACTCGAGGGACCCAAGGGCATCATGACGCGTCTCGCGGTCCTGTACTACTCGCTCGGAGCGCGCCTGCCCGAACGAGCGGGAACGGCGCTTCTGCGCAACCGTCTGATCGTCAGGGTCATGAGCATCACGATGGCCAAGACGTCGGACCCGCAGCTGCGGCGGTTCATCCACGACCAGCACGACACCTACTTCTCGCGGTTCGCCGACCGCGACGTCCTCCGGGATGCGTTCGTGACGAGCGTGTCGCATGACGTGAGCGAGTTCGCCTCCTCGATCTCGACGCCCACGCTTCTCATCGCCGCCCAGCGAGACGACATCACCCCCATCGAGGTCGAGCGACAGCTTGCGGAGCGCTTCGACGACGCCACTCTGGTCGAGATCGCCGAGGTCGGACACCTGATCCATTACGAGACGCCCGCCGAAGCCGCAGGTGCCGTTCGCCGATTCCTCAGGATTCCCGTCGCGCGAGGCCGATGAGGCCGGCGACACGGAACGGGATCACCTCGCCCATCGCGAGAGAGGTCTCGGTGCGCTCCACGCCTTCGATCGACAGGATGCGCGCGTCGGTGTCGAAGAGGTGTCTGGCGTCCCTGCACGCGACGCGCGCGAGCAGGTCGATGGACCCGCTGAGTCCATGCGCCTGCACGACTTCGGGGATGCGGGCCAGCTCGTTGATGATGCGTGGCAGCTCGGTCTGACGCACCCCGATGCTCACGAACGCCTGAAGCGGGAATCCGAGCACGTCTGTCGAGAACGATCGCTCGTACGACTGGAATATCCCGGTCTGCTCGAGTCTCGCCATCCGCGCCTGAATGGTGTTGCGGGACAGCCCGAGGTTCTCCGCGAGCGCGACGATCGTGACGCGGGGATCATCGGAGAGCGCGGCGAGCAGTTCGAGATCAATGCGGTCAAGTCCGGCCATAGTGCCAAACGATAGCAGGGTGGGGGATGCCCGGATTTGGCAACATGCTCAAGCCGATCGCGGTTGCTTGAGCGAGGTGATGAGCGGACGTACTCTCGACTCAACCGGCGATGAGGCCGGGGCCGAGCGTAGAACCCGTGACGACGGCCACGAATGAGGAGGACGATGATGTCACCGCAGATCACCCCGATCGTCGATACGGCGCAGGATCTCGAACTCGCCGAGCGCATCCTCTCACCGGAGGGCGAGCGGATCTCGAACCCGCTGCTCGACTCCTATGTCGATGACGTCGACGCCGCACAGCTGCGGGCGCTGCATCGCGACATGGTCATCCTCCGTCGTATCGACGCCGAGGGCGTCGCGCTCCAGCGTCAGGGGCAGCTCGGGCTCTGGGCTCCGTGCCAGGGACAGGAGGCGACCCAGATCGGCACCGCGAGGGCGCTCGCGCCTCAGGACTACGTCTTCCCGAGCTATCGGGAGACGGGGGTCATCTACGCGCGTGGCGCTGAGCCCGGCGACTTCGTCCGCATGTGGCGCGGCGAGGAGGGCGCGGGTCACGACCCTGCAGCACTCCGGGTCGCTCCGCTGCAGATCATCATCGGAGCGCAGACGCTCCATGCCGTCGGCTATGCGCTCGGCATCCGTCATGAAGGCGCGGACGAAGTCGCCGTCACCTACTTCGGCGACGGTGCCACGAGTCAGGGCGACGTCAACGAGGCGATGATCTTCGCCTCCTCCTATCAGGCTCCGGTCGTCTTCGTCTGCCAGAACAACCACTGGGCGATCTCGGAGCCCGTGTCGGTGCAGTCGAAGTATCCGATCGCCGGGCGGGCGCCCGGCTTCGGCATCCCGAGCCTCCGGGTCGACGGCAATGATGTCCTCGCATGCGTGGCTGCGATGCGCTGGGCCCTCGCGCACGCCCGATCAGGAAAGGGCCCCGCCTACATCGAAGCCGTCACATACCGGATGGGCCCGCACACGACAGCCGACGATCCGACTCGCTACCGCAGGGATGACGAGCTCGAGGCATGGCGTCGTCGCGACCCCATCGCTCGCCTGGAAGCGCATCTGCGGTCGCTGGGCGAGCTGAGCGACGAGCAGATCGCCGACACTCAGAAGGCCGCCGACGTCGCGGCACGGGAGATGCGCGCCGAGTGCCTGAGCATGGTGACCCGCCCTCCGCTCGCCGTCTTCGACGGCGTCTACGCCGAGCCGCACGCCGGGCTCGATCGTCAGCGCGATGAGTACGCCGCGTACCTGGCATCCTTCGACGGGGAGGTGTGAACATGACTCAGATCACTCTCGGGAAGGCGCTCGGCGCGGGTCTGCGCCAGGCGATGCGAGACGACGAGAAGGTCGTGCTGCTGGGCGAGGACATCGGCAGACTCGGCGGCGTCTTCCGCATCACGGACGGACTCCTCGACGAGTTCGGTGCGAAGCGCGTGATCGACACGCCTCTCGCAGAGTCCGGCATCGTCGGAATGGCTGTCGGATTGGCGTTCCGTGGCTATCGGCCGGTCGTGGAGATCCAATTCGACGGCTTCGTGTACCCCGCGTTCGATCAGATCGTCGCCCAGGTGGCCAAGCTGCACTACCGCACGCAGGGTCGGGTACGGATGCCGATCACGATACGCATCCCCTGGGCCGGCGGGATCGGCGCGGCCGAGCACCACTCGGAATCGCCCGAGGCGTACTTCGTGCACACGGCAGGACTGCGCGTGATCGCCGTGTCGAATCCCGAGGACGCGTACCGGAGCCTGCGTCAGGCCATCGCGTCGGACGACCCGGTGATCTTCTTCGAGCCCAAGCGGCTCTACCACCACAAGGGCGAGGTCGACCTCGACGCACCGCTGGCGGATGCCGCGCCGATGGGACTCGCACGTGTCGTCCGAGCAGGTGACGATGCGACCCTCATCACCTATGGGGCGATGGTCACGACCGCGTTGCAGGCGGCCGAGGCTGCGGAGGACGAGGGCATCTCGCTGGAGGTCATCGATCTGCGTTCGCTGTCGCCCGTCGACTACGACACGGTCGCGACGTCGGTCCGCAAGACCGGGCGGGTCGTCGTGGCGCACGAGGCCTCACGCGAGGCAGGCATGGCCGCCGAGGTGATCGCGAGCGTCACGGAGCGATGCTTCGAATACCTCGAGTCTGCTCCACTGCGTGTGACCGGACACGATGTCCCCTATCCGCCGGCGAAGCTCGAGAAGTACCACCTGCCGGACCTCGACCGGCTGCTGGATGCCGTCGATCGCGTGCTCGACCGTCCGAACAGCCTGACGGGAGCAGACGCATGAACGCGGAGTTCCGACTGCCGGATCTCGGCGAGGGGCTGACAGAGGCGGAGGTCGTCCAGTGGCTCGTCGCACCCGGCGACACAGTGACGCTCAACCAGACTCTGGCGGAGGTCGAGACGGCCAAGGCGATCGTCGAGCTGCCATCTCCCTACGAAGGCGTCGTCGCCGCCCTGCATGCCGAGGCGGGACAGACGATAGCGGTCGGTGCTCCGCTGATCGAGTTCGACGTGGAGGGAGCCGATGGCCCGTCCACCGCGGACTCGAGCGGAGTCGATGGGCAGGAGAAGGCGCAGCCCAACCTGGTGGGCTACGGAGCCGCCCCTACGGCATCCGGGCGGCCCGCTCGGCGCGCCAGGCGCGCGGCCGGAGCCAGAGCGACGACCGACACGGCTGTGCTCGAGGCGGCACCGCATGACGCCTCGCCGACTGTGAGCGTCGAGGTCGTCACCGAACGGCCTCGGTCCACCCCTCCCGTGCGCGCGTATGCGAAGCGTCTCGGCGTCGACCTCGCCCTGGTCGCCGCGTCGGTCGGAGATCGCGTGATCACACGCGCCGACATCGACGACTACGTCTCCCGCACCGGGGTGACTGTCGAGCAGGCGGACCCCACGCCACGACGCACTGCTGTTCCGGACGACGCGACCGGGCTCCGGGAGCATTCGCGCGAGACGCGCATCCCCATTCGCGGAGTCCGCAAGCACACCGCCGCAGCGATGGTCGAGAGCGCCTTCACCGCTCCGCACGTCACGGTCTTCCACACCGTCGATGTGACAGCGACCATGGACCTTCTCGAGTCGCTGCGCGGCGACCGGTCGCTGTCCGAGCACCGGATCGGCCCACTCGCCGTCGTGGCGAAGGCGGTGTGTCTCGCGCTGACCCGCGCCCCCGGCTTGAACGCGCGGTGGGACGAATCCGCGGGAGAGATCGTGCAGTTCGGGTACGTCGATCTCGGAATCGCGGCCGCGACCGACCGCGGACTCATCGTGCCGCACATCCGTGACGCCGAGACCATGAGCCTCATCGAGCTCGCGGATGCCGTGAGGTCTCTCGCCGCCACGGCGCGTGAGGGCAGGACGTCTCCGGTGGAGCTGTCCGGCGGCACTTTCTCGATCTCGAACATCGGGGTGTTCGGCGTCGATGCAGGCACCCCGATCCTCCCGCCCGGGCAATCGGGGATCCTCGCGGTCGGCGCGGTCCGGCGTCTTCCGTGGGAGCACCGCGGCGAGATCGCCCTTCGCCACGTGATGACGCTCAGCCTCTCCTTCGATCACCGGATCGTCGACGGAGCGGAGGGCGCGAGGTTCCTCAAGGACGTCGCCGACGTGCTGGAGGAACCCGGCCGGGCGATGCTTCTCAGATAGTCGCTCGGAGCGCCGATTCCGCCATCGCGGCGAGCACGGCCGCGGTGGCGGAGTGGTGTCTGGCTGCTGCCCGCGTGCTGTGCGGAGTCGAGTTGATCAACCCGAAGCACGCCTGCACCCGCAGGCGGAGCTCGTCGGCATCGGCCTCGACGAGAGGGTGCAGAGTGTCGATCCAGAGCTCGATGTAGGCGCGTTGCAGGCGTCGGACTGCGGAGTGATCCTGCGCCGAAAGGTGCACGACATCTCGATCGTGCACGCGGATCACGTCGGCGTTGCCGAGGGCGAATTCGACGTGGAAGGCGACGAGTGCGTGGATGCGCTCTTCGGGCGTGGACCCGTCGGCCGCGACCCGGGTTCCTCCGGAGACGAGATCGTCGCTCACCTTGATCAGCACGGCGCCGAGCAGTGCCTGCTTGCCGGCGAAGTGACGGTAGACCGCAGGGCCGGATACGCCCACGGCGGCGCCGATGTCCTCGAGGCTCACCCCGTTGTACCCGCTCTCGGCGAAGAGCCGGGCCGCCTCTCGGAGGATCGCGTCCGACCTCTCTGCCTTCGCGCGATCTCGCGCAGTCGGGGGGCTTGTCATCTCAGTTAATCCTCGCTAACCTGATGCGATCGGTTAGTGAACACTAACCGAGAAAGCATCCAGTGCGCCAGAGCGATGACGCCGGCGCCGTGTGGTCGAGGAGGACGTCACGATGCCCGCAACCCAGCAGGCCCTCGCCGCCGAGCTGCACGAACGACTGGCGGTCGCCTCCAGGGGCGGTCCCGAAGCGTCTCGTGAGAGGCACATCGCTCGGGGCAAGCTGCTTCCGCGAGACCGGGTGACCAGGCTCCTCGACGAGGGCAGTCCCTTCGTCGAGATCGCCCCTCTGGCCGCAGACGGGCTGTACGGGGGAGACGCGCCGGCCGCCGGAGTGATCGCCGGGATCGGCCTCGTGCACGGACGCCACGTGATGGTCGTCTGCAACGACGCCACCGTGAAAGGGGGAACCTACTACCCGCTCACGGTCAAGAAGCACCTGCGCGCGCAGGAGATCGCGCTCGAGAACAGACTGCCCTGCCTGTATCTCGTCGATTCGGGCGGAGCATTCCTTCCCAAGCAGGACGAGGTGTTCCCCGATCGTGAGCACTTCGGTCGCATCTTCTTCAACCAGGCGCGGATGTCGGCGGAGGGCATCCCGCAGCTCGCGGCGGTGCTGGGATCCTGCACGGCAGGCGGCGCCTACGTCCCGGCGATGAGCGACGAGACCGTGATCGTCCGGGACCAGGGCACGATCTTCCTCGGTGGCCCGCCGCTCGTCAAGGCGGCGATCGGCGAGGTCGTCTCCGCGGAAGAGCTCGGCGGCGGTGAACTGCACGCCCGTCGCAGCGGTGTGGTCGACCACCTGGCCGAAGATGACGAGCACGCACTGGAGATCCTGCGTGACATCGTGGCCACTCTGCCGGCGCCCCTCCACCCGGTGTGGGAGGTGCACGACACTCGTGAGCCCGCGGAGTCCGGATCGCTCTACGACGTCGTCCCCGTCGACGTCAACGCCGCATACGACGTGCACGAGGTCATCGCGAGGTTGATCGACGGCGACACGTTCCGGGAGTTCAAGGCGGAGTACGGCACGACCCTCGTCACCGGGTTCGCGCGACTGCACGGGCATCCGGTCGGGATCGTGGCGAACAACGGCGTGCTGTTCAGCGAGTCCGCGCTGAAGGGCGCGCATTTCATCGAGCTCTGCGACCAGCGCGGCATCCCCTTGGTCTTCCTGCAGAACATCTCGGGGTTCATGGTCGGGTCGGACGCCGAGGCGGGGGGCATCGCGAAGGACGGAGCCAAGATGGTCACCGCCGTAGCCAGCACGCGCGTGCCGAAGCTCACCGTGATCATCGGCGGATCCTTCGGCGCAGGCAACTACTCGATGTGCGGACGGGCCTATTCGCCGAGATTCCTGTGGACGTGGCCGGCCAGCCGCATCTCGGTGATGGGCGGCGCCCAGGCGGCGTCCGTGCTCGGGACGGTCAAGGACGACCAGCTCGCAGCACGCGGCCAGGCCTGGAGCTCCGAGGAGCGGGCAGCCTTCGAGCAGCCCATCCGTGAGCAGTACGAGACCCAGGGCGAGCCGTATTACGCCACTGCTCGCCTGTGGGACGACGGCATCATCGATCCGGCCGAGACTCGCGACCTGCTGGGGCTCGCCCTCGACGTGGTCGCCCGAACCCCCCTTCCCGAGCCGCACTTCGGCCTCTTCAGGATGTGACCGCGATGACGACCTCTGCCACCCGCGAATTCGACACGGTGCTCGTCGCCAACAGGGGCGAGATCGCACGCCGCATCATCCGCACGCTGCAGACCATGGGCATCCGCAGCGTCGCCGTCTACAGCGATGCGGATGCCGATGCACCCCATGTGCGCGAGGCCGACGACGCCGTGCGGATCGGTCCGGCGCCGGTCGCCGAGTCCTACCTCGACATCGACGCCGTCATCGCGGCCGCGCGTGCGACCGGGGCGCAGGCCATCCACCCCGGGTACGGCTTCCTCTCCGAGAGCGTCGGGCTGGCGGAAGCATGTGCCGAGAGCGGTGTCGTCTTCATCGGGCCGCCGATCGACGCGCTCCAGATCATGGGCGACAAGGCCAAGGCCCGCGATCACGTCGTCCGATCAGGAGTCCCCGTGGTGCCCGGGTTCGACGCGAGAGGACTGTCGGACGCGGAGATCGCCGAGGAGGCGGACGCTGTCGGCTACCCCCTGCTCGTGAAGCCGAGCGCGGGGGGTGGCGGCAAGGGGATGGAGGTCGTCGAGACGCCGGCCGGACTGAGCGCCGCCCTGGCCTCTGCGCGCCGCGTTGCGCTATCGGCATTCGGTGACGACTCGCTGATCCTGGAGAGGCTCATCCGGCGGCCACGACATATCGAGGTGCAGGTCTTCGGTGACACGCACGGCACGGTGCTCGCCCTCGGCGAGCGCGAGTGCACGCTCCAGCGCCGCCACCAGAAGGTCATCGAAGAGGCTCCGTCTGCAGGCATCCCCGACACGACAAGGGACCGTCTTCTCGAGGCCGCGACCCAGGCCGCGGCGAGTGTCTCGTACGTCGGCGCCGGCACGGTGGAGTTCCTCATCGATGCAGATGCTCCCGACCAGGTCTTCTTCATCGAGATGAACACCCGCCTGCAGGTCGAGCACCCCGTCACGGAGGAGGTGACCGGACTCGACCTCGTCGCCCTCCAGATCGCTGTCGCCGCAGGAGGACGTCTCGACTCCGCACCCACGGTGCGCGGGCACGCAGTCGAGGCGCGCGTGTACGCCGAGTCGCCCGAGCGCGGGTTCCTTCCGTCGACCGGCCGCATTCTGCTCTTCGACCCCCCTCAGGGGGTGAGAGTCGATGCGGCGGTCGAGACCGGCAGCGAGGTGACCGGCTTCTACGACCCGATGATCGCCAAGGTCATCGCTTTCGCGGATGACCGGAGCACTGCCCTCCGCCGCCTCGACGAGGCCCTGGGCAGAACCGTCGTGCTGGGCGTGGACACGAACATCGCCTTCCTCCGGTTGCTCTGCCGCGATGAGCGGGTGAGGGCCGGAGACCTCGACACCGGACTCATCGAGACGCTTCTGCCGCTCGACGACGAGCCGCCGTCGCCGACGATGCTGATGGCGGCGAGTCGCGCTGTGTCTCACGTCGATGACGCCCTCGGCGAAGCCAGGAGGGCTCGACGAGCGGGCCGGGTGTGGGAGTCTCTCACCAGGCACGACCGACGCGAAGTGTGGTTCCTCACCGACCGGGGCGAGGTGATCCGTGCCCCTGGGACCGACGGTCCTCGATCCCGCGCGGCTGTCGCGACGGACGTCGACGGCGGTGTCTGGGTGAGCGAGGACGGACGCACGGTGCACTTGCGGCCGCTGGATCGCCGGGCCCGCATGCTGCACCGCCTGCAGGCGCGGGAACAGCGCGAGACCGAGAGCGGGCCGGAGGCGCGGGCCCCGATGCCGGGAAGCGTCGTCGCCGTGCACGTCCGAGACGGCGACGAGGTGACCGCCGGCACCCCTCTCATCTCGATCGAGGCGATGAAGATGGAGCATCCGGTGCTGGCACCGCACGACGGGACGGTGCACCTGACGGTCGCCGTCGGCGATCAGGTACGACGCGATCAACAGGTCGCGCACATGACGACAGAGGAGAACTGAGCATGTTCGAGCTGACCGATGAGGAACGCGAGCTCGCCGCGATGGTGCGTGACTTCGCCGAGACGGTCGTCGCACCGCAGTCCTACGAAGCTGACCGCACGCACACCCTCTCGATGGACGTCGTGGCGCAGATGGGTGATCTCGGGCTGTTCGGTCTGCCGTTCCCCGAGGAGTACGGCGGCCAGGGGGGCGACTACATGGCCCTGGGCATCGCGATCGAGGCCCTCGGACGCGTCGATCAGTCCATCGCCATCACGCTCGAGGCCGGAGTCAGCCTCGGGGCGATGCCCGTGTTCCGGTTCGGCACGGAAGAGCAGAAGCAGGAGTACCTGCCCGACCTGCTCGCCGGCCGCGCCCTCGCGGGCTTCGGTCTCACAGAGCCGGAGGCGGGCAGCGACGCCGGAGCGACCCGCACGACCGCTCGCCTCGACGGGGACGACTGGGTCATCGACGGCTCGAAGCAGTTCATCACGAACTCAGGGACGCCGATCACCCGCTTCGTCACCGTGACGGCCGTCACCGGAAACGAAGGCGGACGCAAGCAGATCTCGACCATCATCGTTCCCAACGGCACCCCCGGATTCACCGTGGAGGCCCCGTACGACAAGGTCGGATGGAACGCGTCCGACACACATCCGCTCAGCTTCGCCGGTGCACGCGTGCCCGCGGGCAACCTGCTGGGGGAGCAGGGCAGCGGCTTCCGCAACTTCCTCAGCATCCTCGACGAGGGACGCATCGCGATCGCCGCGCTCTCGACCGGTGCGGCGGAAGGATGTCTCGAAGCCGCCGTCGATTATGCGAAGAGTCGCACGATCTTCGGCAGCGCCCTCAGCACGCGACAGAACGCGCAGTTCACCCTCGCGCGCATGCGCGCCCGTGTGCACACCGCGCGACTCGCCTGGCACCACGCTGCGCGTCTGCGCGACGCGGGACGACCGTTCGCCGAGCAGGCCGCGATCGCGAAGCTCGTCGCTGGAGAAGCGGCCATGGACAACGCGAGGGATGCGACGCAGATCTTCGGCGGAAACGGCTTCATGAACGAGTTCCCGGTGGCCCGTCACTACCGCGACTCGAAGATCCTCGAGATCGGTGAAGGCACCACGGAGGTGCAGCTGCTCGTGATCGCGCGGGCGCTGGGACTCGCCGGGTAGCGTGGCAGGCATGACCGTGCACGACATCGTCCAGCGGGGACTCTTCTTCGAGGAGTTCGTCACAGACGCGCGCTACCTGCATCGCCCTGGACGCACCGCGACCGAGGCCGACAACGTCCTCTTCACGACGCTCACCATGAACACCCAGGCGCTCCACCTGGATGCGGCCTTCGCCGATGCGCAGCGCCCCTTCGGTGCGCGTCTGATCAACTCGATGTGGACGCTCTCGACGATGGTCGGGGCATCCGTGGCGCAGTTGACCCAGGGCACTCTGGTGGCTCAGCTCGGATTCGGGGAGATCGCGTTCCCTCACCCGCTGTTCGCCGGCGACACGCTGTACACCGAGAGCGTCGTCGTCGAGAAGAGGCTCTCGACATCACGCCCGGGTCAGGGAATCGTGACCATCGCCCATACCGGACGCAACCAGGACGCCACAGTCGTCGCGACGGCGACCCGCACCGTCCTCGTCCATTGCCTGCCGGAGGGGGGACGATGACCTTCAGCCTGGGACCCGCGCTGCTCTTCTGCCCTGCCGACCGACCCGAGCGATTCCGCGGAGCCCTCGAGAAGGCGGATGCGGTCATCATCGACCTCGAGGATGCCGTGCTGCCAGAGGCGAAGGCCGGCGCCCGGCAGAATCTCATCGAGGCCGACCTCGACCCCGATCGGGTGATCGTCCGCGTCAACGCGCCGGATTCCGCCGCCTTCACCGCCGATCTCGCGACCCTCGCCCAGACCGATCTCCGCACCGTCATGGTCGCGAAGACGGAGAGCGCGGAGAGTCTCTCCGCCTTCGAAGAGAGCTTCTCGCTGGTCGCCCTGTGCGAGACGGCGAGGGGCGTTCACGCCGCAGATCGCATCGCCGCCCACCCTCAGGTCGTCGCGATGATGTGGGGCGCGGAGGACCTGGTCGCCTCCCTCGGCGGCACGTCGAGTCGCACGGCGACGGGCGGCTATCGCGACGTCGCCCGCTATGCGCGCTCACGGGTGCTCCTCGAGGCCGGAGCCCAGGGCAAGGGAGCCATCGACGGGGTGCACGTCGACATCGAGGACGTCTCCGGTCTCGAATCCGAGGCGGTCGATGCGGCCGCTTCGGGGTTCGTCGCCACCGCGTGCATCCACCCGAGTCAGGTGGCGGTGATCCGCGCCGCGTACGCACCGGATGAAGCCAGCGTCGAGTGGGCCCGCGGAGTGCTCGAAGCCGCCGGGCGCGAACGAGGCGTCTTCCGCTTCAGAGGACGCATGATCGACGAGCCCGTGCTGAGGCACGCGCGATCGGTGCTCAGCCGCGTTCGCTGATCAGAGGTGCTGCACGGGTTCCCGGGTCAGACGAGCATGCCCTGGTCGATCAGGCGCAGCGAGCCGGGGGAGGCCTCGAAACGGTGGACCGAACCGTTCGCGAGGACCTCGCCGACGCGCGGCAGCGTGCCTCCGGAGACATGGTCGATCAGCGACCGGATCACGCCTCCGTGCGTCACGACGATGACGGACTCCGCCACCGGTGCGGAACGACGCCGAGCGTCACGAGCGATCGTGTCGAGTGCGATGAGCGCTCTCTCTGCGACCCCCTCCAATGTCTCCGCCCCGGGGACCGGAGACAGCCAGTCGCCGTACTTCTCGATGTAGTCCGACACGAGCATGCCCTCGCCCTCGCCGAACTCGCGCTCGCGCATGTCCGGCACCAGCACCGGTGAGCCGAGGCCGAGACTCCCGGAGATGATCTCGGCCGTCTCCCGCGCGCGTTTCAGCGGGCTGGCGTAGATCGAATGGTGCGTGGTGCCCTCGAGGAGACCTGCGGCGGTCCGAGCATCCTCGCGGCCCTTCTCGTTCAGCGGGATGTCGGTGGAGCCCTGGATCCGGCGTGCCAGGTTCCAGTCCGTCTGGCCATGGCGGATGAGCGTGAGCAGAGTCATTCGAGGAGCTCCTGGATCGCGGGGAGCACATCGCTGGTGCCTGCGGCGATGGTGGCATCGGCCCAGACGTCCGCGCGCGTGGGCTCACGGTTGATGATGACGAGCGGGATGCTCCGTCGTCGTGCGCGTTCGACGAGCCGCACGCCGGAGTTGACGACGAGAGACGAGCCGGCGACGATCAGAGCGTCGCTGGCACGGAGCAGGGACTCGGCAGCCTTGAAGCGGTCTTGCGGGACGTACTCGCCGAAGAACACGACGTCAGGCTTCAGCATCCCTTCGCAGACAGTGCACACGGGGACGATGAAGCCGTCGGTGCTCTCCGGGAGCACATCGCCGTCGGGGTTCAATGCCACGTTCTCGGGGACGGTGATCCAGGGGTTGCGCTCTTCGATCTGCACCGCGACGTCGCGGCGATCGAACACCTGACCGCATTTCAGGCAGAGGACCCTGCGCATCGTTCCGTGCACTTCGATCACATGAGAGCTGCCTGCACGCAGATGCAGGCCGTCGACGTTCTGGGTGATGACGCCGCTGACGTGACCCGACGACTCCATGTCGGCGAGCGACAGATGACCCGGATTCGGCTCGGCCCGAGCGAACGCCCGCCACCCGAGATGGCCGCCGACCCAGTAGCGGCGCCGTGCAGCCTCGTCGGCGAGGTACCGCTGGATCGTCATCGGATCGGACCGGTTGCGGGATCCTTCGCCGCGGTAGGCGGGGATCCCCGAGTCCGTGGAGATGCCGGCGCCCGTGAGCAGTGCGATCTTGCGACCACGCAGGAGTTCAGCGGTGCGAGCGATGGTGGCCGACAGTTCGACCGGACTCGATGCGCTCACAGGACCTCCCTGTGCGAGTCTACGACGTGCGCAGCGTGGTCGACGCGTCGCGGCTGACCGCGGAGCCGGTCGACCAAGCGATGGCAGACTGGGCCGCGTGGAACTGCTGCGCGTGACCGATCCGGACGACCGACGACTCGACGACTACCGCGGGCTCACCGACACCGCGCTCCGGACCGTGAGAGAACCGGCGGGTGGGCTCTACATCGCCGAATCGACGAAGGTGATCGCTCGGGCGGTCGGGGCTGGTTATCGTCCGCGCTCCGTGCTGGTGCAGGAGCGGCGGGTGGACGACATTCGGGAGATCGTCGGCGACCTCGACGTGCCGGTGTACGTCGTCCCCGACGCGGTGGCTGAATCGGTGACCGGTTTCGCCGTTCACCGGGGCACGATCGCGTCGATGCATCGCCCCGTGCTTCCGACCGTGCGCGAGGTCCTCGACGCCGCGAACCTCGTGCTGATCCTCGAAAACGTCGGCGATCACACCAACGTCGGTGCGGCGTTCCGTGCGGCCGCGGGCCTCGGGGCGGACGCGGTGCTGGTGTCGCCCGGGGGAGCGGACCCGCTGTACCGACGCAGCGTGCGCGTGAGCATGGGCACGGTGTTCCAGGTGCCATGGACTCGCATCACGGATTGGGAGTCTGCCGTGGCGGACCTCCACGCGGCGGGGTTCGACATCGCAGCTCTCGCTCTCAGCGATGACGCCGTGACGCTCGATGCCTATGTCGCGAACCGCCCCGAGCGAGTCGCCATCGTCATGGGGTCGGAGGGCGACGGGCTCTCCCGCACGGCCCTCGACCACGCCGACACGGTCGTGACGATTCCGATGTCCGGTGGTGTGGATTCCTTGAACGTCGCGTCTGCCGCCGCAGTGGCGCTGTGGGCGCTCACCTCGCCCTGACCGCTGGCCGTCGTCAGTCTGACTTCGGGAGGATGATCGGGGAGGGCTCGGGGCGCTTGGCCACGATGTGATCGCCGGATGACTGGTGGCGCAGACGCCGCAGGACCCAGGGCACGAGATGCTCTCGGGCCCAGCCGAAGTCCTCGGTGCGGGCCTCGCGCCAGGTGCGGAGCGGGATCGTCTCGGGCTGCATGGCCTCGAGATCGTTGGGCACGTTGAGCGCGCGCAGAACCATGCGGGCGACCTCGTGGTGGCCCAGCGAGTTGTAGTGCAGGCGGTCGTCGTCGAAGAACCGCATGTCCTGCACGACCTTGAGCGCCCACTGATCGGCGACGATGCAGTCGTGTCGCTCGGCGATCGCGCGCACGTTCTCGTTGTAGATGGCGACCTTGCCGCGGAAAGCCCGGAAGACCGGGGTGAAGGCCGTGTCGACTCCGGTGAAGAGCAGAATCGCGGCGCCCGTCGACGACAGACGCGCGACGGCGTCCTCGAGCTGGGCGGCGATCGCGTCGGGGTCGGTTCCCGGTCGGATCACATCGTTGCCCCCGGCGCAGATCGAGATGAGGTCGGGATGCAGCGCCACGGCGGGCTCGATCTGATCGCGCACGATCTGGGAGATCAGCTTGCCCCGCACGGCGAGGTTCGCATAGGCGAAGTCGTTGACCTGGCGCGAGAGCACCTCGGCGACACGGTCTGCCCAGCCACGGTGGCTGCCCGGCTGCGACGGGTCCGGGTCGCCGATGCCCTCGGTGAACGAGTCGCCGATCGCGACGAATCTCCGCCAGGGATGGGGATTCTCGTTGTCGAGCTCCGGGGTTCGGATCGAATCCTGATCTGTCATCCAGCTCTCCTTCACGACGAGCGCAGCCGTGCGGTGGAGGCCGCGCAGTGACCGAGCCTACCCGGGTACGAGCGTCCGGGCGAGACGCGCGCGGCGGAACTCGTGAGCGTGCCGAGTGCCGGCGGCAGCGATTATCGTTGTCTCGATGCTCTCTCCGTCCTTTCCTCAGCGTGCCCCTTGGGGAACCGCGAACAAGCTGCGCGCCTGGCAACAGGAAGCGCTGGAGCAGTACTTCCAGGCCGATCAGCGAGACTTCCTCGTGGCGGCGACACCGGGTGCAGGAAAGACCACGTTCGCCCTCACGCTCGCGGTCGAGCTCATGCGCATGGGCGAGGTCAACCGCATCATCGTGGTCGCCCCGACCGAGCATCTGAAGACGCAGTGGGCCGATGCCGCCGCTCGCGTGCACATCCGTCTCGACCCCCGGTTCCGCAACAGTCATTGGGCGCCGGCACGGCATTACCACGGCGCCGTGGTCACCTACGCGCAGGTGGCGGCGAAGTCGTCGGTCCACCGTCATCTGACCGAAGACGCGAAGACGCTCGTCGTGCTCGACGAGGTGCATCACGGTGGCGACGCGCTCAGCTGGGGCGACGCGATCCGCGACGCCTACGGACCGGCGAAGCGCCGACTGCTGCTCTCCGGCACGCCGTTCCGCAGCGACACCGCACCGATCCCGTTCGTCGAGTACCACCCTGACGAGTCCGGCGCGCGCATCTCCCGCACCGACTACAACTACGGCTACGGCCGGGCGCTGGCAGACGGCGTGGTCAGGCCCGTGCTGTTCCACATGTACGCGGGCAAGATGCGGTGGCGCACGAGCAGCGGCGACGAGCTCGAGACGCATCTCGGTCAGGACAACACGAAAGACGTCACGTCGCAGGCCTGGCGCACCGCGCTCGACCCCGAGGGCGAGTGGATGCCTGCCGTGCTCTCGGCTGCGGACCGTCGTCTGACCGAGATCAGGCACCACGTGCCCGACGCCGGAGGACTGGTGCTCGCGACCGACCAGACGGTGGCACGCGCCTACGCGAAGATCCTGCACAGCATCACGGGACAGCAGCCGACGATCGTCCTGTCCGACGACGCGACAGCCTCGGAGCGGATCGAGAAGTTCAGCAACAGCGAGGATCGCTGGATGGTCGCGGTGCGCATGGTGTCGGAAGGCGTCGATGTGCCCCGACTCGCCGTCGGGGTCTACGCGACGTCGTCGTCGACGCCGCTCTTCTTCGCCCAGGCGATCGGTCGCTTCGTGCGGGCGCGTCGACGGGGTGAGGCGGCGAGTGTCTTCCTTCCGCAGGTTCCGGTGCTCATGGGACTCGCGAACGAGATGGACAAGCAGCGCGACCACGCTCTCGATCGTCAGTCGAAGGACGACGACGGGCTCGAGGACTCGCTGCTCGAGTCGGCGAACCGCGAAGACGACGCCTCCGATGCGTTGACACAGGAGTTCAGCTATCAGGCGCTCTCGTCTGTTGCGCACTTCGACCGGGTCGTGTTCGAGGGACAGGAGTTCGGCCAGCTCGCCGAGCCGGGCACTCCCGAGGAGGAGGAGTTCATCGGGTTCCCCGGTCTTCTCGAGCCGGAGCACGTGCACGAGCTGCTGATGCAACGCCAGGCACGTCAGACTCGCCTGCGAGAGACACGGGAGGCCGAGGCAGGGCCGACCGAGACGACCACGCTCCCGGCGCCGCTGCACCGCACGCTTCGCGAGCAGCGCCAGCTGCTGAACAGCCTCGTCGGCCTGTACGCCCGACAGAAGGGCGAGCCGCACGGGGCCGTGCACGCGGAGCTGCGCCGGATCTGCGGCGGGCCTGCTGTCGCGCAGGCGACCGTCACGCAGCTGCAGTCGCGCATCGACGTGCTCCGCAAGCGCGTCCGATCCTGAATCGCGCCTTCGGTTCGGAGGCCCGAAAAGCTGGCAATCCTGCTCCCAGTGCCGCCGAGAGAGTGGCTCGAAGCTAGCGTTGAACGGTTGCCCCGTTCCCGGGGATCGTCGATCAGGAGACTTCATGACAGCCCCCGCTGCCGCCGAGCCGACCGCCGCAGACCGTCGCCGCTGGGCGCGCTACCTCGTGGAAGAACGCGCCGAAGGGCTCGTGTACCAGAAGCTCGCGAACCGTCGCACGGGCGAGGAGCGCGAGATCCTGCTCAGCCTCGCCGATGCCGAGCGTCGCCACGAGCAGCACTGGCTCGATCTGCTGGGCGCAGAACCGGCGCGACTGCCGCGAGCCGGCATCCGGTCTCGCCTGCTGGGCTGGATGGCCGGGCGGTTCGGATCCATCTTCGTCCTCGCACTCGCGCAGAGCGCCGAGGACAGATCTCCGTACGATTCCGAGCAGTACGCGACTCCTGCCATGCGCGCAGACGAGAAGGTGCACTCCGAAGTCGTCCGCGGTCTCGCCGCTCGTGGGAGGCGCCGTCTGTCCGGGTCGTTCCGTGCTGCCGTCTTCGGAGCGAACGACGGCCTGGTGAGCAACCTCGCACTCGTGCTCGGCATCGGCGCTACGGGTGTCAGCTCCGCCTTCGTCCTGTTCAGCGGGATCGCGGGTCTGCTCGCCGGGGCTCTGTCGATGGGCGCGGGGGAGTTCGTCTCCGTGCGCTCCCAACGCGAGCTGCTGGCGTCGACGGAAGCCAACGAGGATGCCGCGGCATCCGCCGCCGATCTCGACATCGACGAGAACGAACTCGCTCTGGTCTACCGCGCGCGCGGAATCGGCCAGCAGGAGGCGCTCGAGCGCGCACGGCGGATAGTGGACGCCGCGCGAGCCGGAGTCGAGCGCACGACGACGGGGCCGATCCACCTCCACGCCGGAGACGACCACGAGATCGTCGGCAGCGACTGGACGGCGGCCATCTCGAGCTTCCTGCTCTTCGCGTCCGGCGCGATCATCCCTGTGCTCCCGTGGATCTTCGGACTCGATGGGACGACTGCGGTGGTCGTCGCGCTCGTGCTGGTGGGGGTCGCTCTGCTGTCGACCGGAGCGATGGTCGGCATCCTGTCGGGGGGACCGCCCCTGCGTCGCGCGCTGCGGCAGCTGGCGATCGGCTTCGGCGCTGCGGCCGTCACGTACGTGCTCGGGCTGGTGTTCGGCGTGAGCGCGCTCTGACGCGCGCCGGCCCGTGGGGCAGGGCTCGGGGAGTTCACCTCGGGTTCTGCCGGACGACACGTCGACACCGAAGGTACGAAGAAGGCCTCGGATATCGTATGGATATCCGAGGCCTGTCTGTGCGCGGAGGGGGACTTGAACCCCCACGCCCTTACGGGCACTACGACCTCAACGTAGCGCGTCTACCATTCCGCCACCCGCGCAGGTGTTGGATGTTCGTTGCCGAACGAAGATTT
>Ga0308167_1001372_pt1 | contig 29047 bp, 26 predicted proteins | sample PhyCR1_2_FD_202138 | JGI IMG/M metagenome (GOLD analysis project Ga0308167, IMG submission 202138) | Phyllosphere microbial communities from UC Gill Tract Community Farm, Albany, California, United States - DLSLRC.R1 | ecosystem: Host-associated > Plants > Phyllosphere > Unclassified | place... | reverse complement strand
CAAAGACTCAACATATTCTGCTTGTCCGTCGGTAATATTCATTACCACGACTTGCAGCGGTGCCAGCCAGGTTGGGAAGAAACCGGCGAATTCTTCGGTCAGAATACCGATGAAACGCTCCATTGATCCCAGAATCGCACGGTGAATCATCACTGGCGTCTGACGATCGTTGTTTTCACCCACGTAGGTTGCTTCAAGGCGTTTTGGCAAGGAAAAGTCTAGCTGAACTGTTCCGCACTGCCAGGCGCGATCAAGACAATCGTACAAAGTGAACTCAATTTTAGGACCGTAGAACGCACCTTCGCCTGGCTGGAACTCAAACTCAATATTGTTTTCGTTCAGCGCGGCAGCCAAATCTTCCTCAGCACGGTCCCACATTTCGTCGGTGCCAATACGCTTCTCAGGACGGGTGGATAATTTCACCACAATCTTTTCAAAGCCGAAGGTGCTGTACATGTCATAAACCATGCGGATACAGCTGTTAACTTCGTCACGTACCTGCTCTTCAGTACAGAAAACGTGTGCATCGTCCTGAGTAAAGCCACGCACGCGCATCAGACCGTGTAACGCACCTGACGGCTCATTGCGGTGACAGCTACCAAACTCTGCCATACGCAACGGCAGATCACGATAGGATTTCAGACCCTGATTAAAGATCTGCACATGGCCTGGGCAGTTCATCGGCTTGATGCAATATTCACGGTTCTCAGAGGAGGTGGTGAACATCGCTTCTTTGTAGTTTTCCCAGTGTCCGGTTTTTTCCCACAACACGCGATCCATCATGAACGGACCTTTAACTTCCTGGTACTGATACTCTTTCAGCTTGCTGCGGACGAACACTTCCAGCTCGCGGAAAATGGTCCAGCCGTCATTGTGCCAGAAGACCATGCCAGGTGCTTCTTCCTGCATGTGGTAGAGGTCAAGCTGCTTACCAATCTTGCGATGGTCGCGCTTCGCCGCCTCTTCCAGGCGCTGCAGATAGGCTGCCAGTTGCTTTTTGTCTGCCCATGCGGTGCCATAAATACGCTGCAGCATTTTGTTGTTGCTGTCCCCACGCCAGTAGGCGCCGGAGATTTTCTGCAACTTAAAGTGATGGCAGAAACGCATATTCGGCACGTGCGGACCGCGGCACATGTCGACATATTCTTCATGATGATACAAGCCAGGCTGATCATCATGGCTGATATTTTCATCCAGGATAGTGGTCTTATAGACTTCACCTCGCGCGGCGAAAACATCGCGCGCTTCCTGCCAGCTGACTTTTTTCTTAACGACGTCATAGTTGGTTTCAGCCAACTGATGCATGCGTTTTTCCAGCAGGTCGATATCTTCCTGAGTCAGGGTGCGATCAATATCGACATCATAATAGAAGCCGTTATCAATCACCGGGCCGATCGCCATCTTAGTATCCGGCCACAACTGCTTAATTGCATGCCCTAACAGGTGCGCGCAGGAGTGACGAATAATCTCCAGACCCGCTTCATCTTTGGCGGTGATGATCGCAACGGCAGCATCTTCAGTGATGGGATCGGCAGCATCAACCAGTTCACCATTGACGCGACCTGCGATGCAGGCTTTTGCTAATCCCGGGCCGATGTCCAGCGCGATATCCATAACGCTGACAGGGCGATCAAAAACTCGCTGGCTGCCATCAGGAAGCGTAATTACAGGCATTTCATATCCTTAATTGCAGTGGTAAGCCACACGAAAGCCTACATGCAACATCATGTAAATTTAATGACCTGGCGTAATGTCTGACCCACAGTGTCGGAATGTCGCCAGGATTGCAGTGCGGAACAGATGATAGCAGTTTTCCCCGGCGAGAAAAACCCATGCCGTTTTCGCTAAGCCTCGGAGAGATCAAAAAAAAGCGGCCTGACACACTGTCAGGCCGCCGCTGATGCTGCGATTGAAAAACCGCTTACATCGCGTATGAGAGCATGATCGAGGTTTTGGTATCAGTACGATCCGGCGCAGATTCTGGCGGATTGTTGTTCCAGGTTACGTTGTAAGCCAGCTTCAGCGCGAAGTGACTGTTGATAGCGACCTGGAGACCGGTTTCTGAGTTGAGTGTGGTGTCTTCGCCAAAGCTGCTCAGCACGGAAACGCCCTGCACAAATTTGGTGGTATCGGTCAGCTGCCACTGGTAGCTGATGGCACCGTAGCCCAGCGCTTTGGTTTCATGGCCCCCATCGTGGAAGTCATCGTAACGTACACCCGGACCAAATTCCGCGCGCAGTGAATGCACCGGACCGTTGAGGATCTGACGACCGTAACCGGCGGTCAGTACGTCACGGGAATCGTAGCCGTTGAAACGATCGCTTAACCAGCTCGCCTGACCAAACAGGTAATCATAGGAATTAAGGTTATAACGTGAACGGCCGCCGATGTTGTAGGTCTCAGACGAGCGCTCATCATTTGAAGAGGTGTTGGCGGCGTTGCCCCACAAACTGTATGCCATCGATGACTGATACCAGGTCATGTTGGTCTGAGCAGTCATGGATGAACTGGTGGTGTTACCGGTTTGCGCCAGGTAACCCGCGGAAGCGGAACCTTCAAATGGTTTTTTCGCCGTGGAAGGGTCATCCATTGAGGTGAATACGGCATTATCGGCCAGTGCCTGGTGGCAAAACGCTCCGGCGGAGAGCAAAAAAACAGCAGACAGCTTGTTTAAGGCTTTCATTAAATGTGATCCGTGCGACAGTTTAAAAAACGGAGAGTCTGAAGCGTTTTGCCCGGCAATCAACGCAATTTACGGTAAGTTTTGTAAAAGAATATTAACTCGCTCGAAATGCGTGATATTGCTATGAAACCGCATGTTAATTGGGACTCCTCTGATTAACGCGGCGCATTATAGTGGTCCTTAATCGAAAATACAGCCGCTGCACGACAAGATTTTTCAGATCGTTACCGGCTGCGGTTGACAAAATTTTACTTTCTGACCACCGGTTGTGCTCTTAGCATCCCCTTCATAATTCGCTCATTTTTTCGGCATGGTCTACGCTCAGTTCAGTTTCTCTACCCTGAGGTGAATGATGAGCAGTAATTCGTTAACCCGATATATCGTGACGTTGCGCTATCAGGAGTCTGGCTTGAGTGACATTCTTGAGCTGACCGGAGCGATGACTTCCGCCGGATTTACCACCACCCTGACAGATGACGATGGGCACCCGCATGAACTGGGAACTAACAGTTTTGGTATTGTCACCACGCTGGATGAGGATGATCTCAGAGAGCAGGTGACGTCTGCGGGTGAAAGCGCGCTGGGACAAAAGCCCGACGTGACCGTCACCTCCTTTGAGCAGTACCTGCGCGACGCAGCCGATCATCGCCCTGCCGCTTCACCTGCAGAATAAAGGGTGCGTCAGCGCTGGTTTTGGTGAAGATTTACGCGCTACAATCGAACTTACGCAGCGAATAACGAGGATAGCCCGATGTGGTCAGCCATTAGTCGTCTGTTAAGCGAGCAGTTAGGCAACGCCGAAATCACTCAACGCCACGCCCTGCCCGGTGGCGATGTCCACCCTGCCTGGCGTATCCGCTACGGTGACCATGACGTGTTCGTGAAATGCAATAGTCGCGAGATGCTGTCGCTATTTACCTGGGAAGCCGATCAGCTTGCCCTGCTGGCGCGTACCCAGACCGTCACCGTGCCGAAAGTGTACGGTGTCGGGCATCATCGCGAAGAGAGCTTTCTGCTACTGGAATATATTGAGCCACGGCCGCTTGATCAGAAAAGTGCCTTTCAGCTGGGGCAACAGCTGGCGCATCTGCATCAGTGGAGTGAGCAAACCCAGTTCGGGCTCGACTTCGACAACAACATCACTACTACCCCGCAACCTAACAGCTGGCTACGACGCTGGTCGGTTTTCTTTGCTGAACAACGCATCGGCTGGCAACTGCAGCTGGCGGCCGAAAAAGGCATTCAGTATGGCGACACCGAACTGATTATTGCCTGTGTGCAGCGGGTGCTGGCATCACATCATCCCCAGCCTTCCCTGTTGCATGGCGACCTCTGGCCCGCAAACTGCGCGGGCAGCGCAGCTGGCCCGTGGATTTTCGATCCCGCCTGTTACTGGGGCGACCGGGAATGCGATTTAGCGATGCTGAACTGGTTCCCGGATCTGCCACGACAGATTTTTGAAGGCTACCACACCGTCTGGCCATTACCGGATGGCTTTTCGCAGCGTCAGCCGGTTTACCAGCTTTATTATCTGTTAAACCGGGCCAATGTGTTTGGTGGTCACTGGCTGGGTGATGCCCAGTTCGCCATTGGTCAGTTGCTTGACGAAGATGCGCTGGCGACTCGTCAGGCCAGACCGGCCTGACTGCCTCAGATAAAACCGAGCAGCGACAGCACGAAGTAGCCAGCAACGGCAATCACAATTGGCAGCACGTAAAGCGGGAAAATTTGCAGGAAAATGGTGTGGCGCGGCACCCGCACCTTCTCTTCCAGCTGCTGACGCGTGCGCCCTTCACTGCCTTTAACCTGCTCAAGAATCAACTGATCCTCAATCCCTTCTTTGACGTGGCGCGCCTGACGTCCCATCCGCGCACCTGACGACTCCAGCGCCAGCCCGACAAAAATCAGAATGTAGATCAGCCAGAACCCGAGGTTCATCTGGCCGTTAAATGCCGGTACCGGCGAGTTATGCCAGAAAACGTTAAGGAACGGCGTGTTAAACCGGATCATGTCGATCATTACGTGAACAAAATCGAGCATCACGGCGTCAATGCCAGGCTGCTTCTCACTGTGCTTAAACATAAAGCTCAGCACAGAAATAATGGTTGAGAGCAGCGCCAGTAAAAAAATCACCCAGCCAGCCACACGCTTGAGGATGGCGATGCGGCCAGCCTGTTGATAGGTCATGATATCTCCTGAACCCGGAATCCAATTTGCTGTAAGTCTACCTGCCAATGGCGAAATTTCCCAAATAAAGCGTGGCGGGCTGCACATCGACCTGTGACCAGTTGAACATGCTAAAGTAAAGCGAACTGTATAAGGAGACTTCAGATGCCCTATCACCGCCCCGTTCTCGCCGCGCTGTTTGACATGGATGGATTACTGATTGATTCAGAGCCGCTGTGGGACCAGGCAGAAATGGATATTTTTTCAACGCTGGGTGTCGATTTGTCACGCCGCAGTGAATTGCCTGACACGCTCGGCTTACGCATCGATCAGACCGTGCGCATGTGGTACGAAACCCTGCCGTGGCAGGGTCCCAGCCAGCAGGAGGTGACGCAACGGATCATTGCCCGGGCGATGGCGCTTATTGAAGAGACCCGCCCGCTACTGCCTGGCGTTGAGTCTGCACTGCAACTCTGCCGGGAGCACAACCTGAAAATCGGTCTCGTCTCTGCTTCGCCGCTGGCGATGCTGGAACGGGTACTGGAGATATTCAATCTGCGCCCCTACTTTGACGTGCTCTCCTCGGCGGAAGCGCTGCCCTACAGCAAACCCCATCCGCAGGTTTATCTCAACGCGGCCAGTGAGTTGGTGATCGATCCGCTGAACTGCGTGACGCTGGAAGACTCTTTTAACGGCATGATTGCCACCAAAGCGGCACGAATGCGTTCGATTGTGGTACCTGCCGCGGCCCACCGCCACGACCCGCGCTGGTCGCTTGCCGATGTCAGGCTGGACGATCTGACCTCTCTCTCGCTGGCCGATTTACAGGGGTAGTTACAGCCCGCCGTCAGGCGGGCTGTTCCATTTATTCCATCGGGCTATTGATCTACCCCGCAAATAAATAAAACAACGTTTCATTTTTATTGAATTCACATCCCACTCTGCCTAAGATGCCCGAACAGTCCCTGTTCCGGGGCATACTTAACCTGATCTGCAGAGAGGCCTGAGATGAACGTTCGTCAAAGCATTCACAGTGATCACGCCAGACAGCTGGACACTGACGCGCTGCGTCGCGAGTTTCTGATTGAGACGATTTTTACTGCCGATAACTACACCCTGACCTACAGCCATATCGACCGCATCATTATCGGCGGCGTGATGCCGGTGAATAACCCGGTCACCATTGGCGATGAAATGGGCAAACAGCTGGGTGTCAGCTATTTCCTGGAGCGCCGCGAACTGGGCATGATCAATATCGGCGGGCCAGGTCTGGTGGAAGTGGATGGCAAACGCTGGGAAATCGGCCATGAAGAGGCGCTCTATATCGGCAAGGGTGCGCGTAATTTAGTGTTCAGCAGTCTGAACCCGGCGCAGCCAGCGAAGTTCTACTACAACAGCGCACCGGCACATGCCACCTTCCCGGATAAAAAAATAACCTTACAGGAAGCGTCTACCGCCACGCTCGGCGATCCCGCCACCTCTAACCGCCGCACCATCAACAAATTTATCGTGCCGGACGTGCTACCCACCTGTCAGCTCACCATGGGCTTAACCAGGCTGGATGAAGGCAGCCTGTGGAACACCATGCCGTGCCACACCCATGAGCGCCGCATGGAGGTCTATTTCTATTTCGACATGAGCGAGGAGAGCGCGGTGTTCCACATGATGGGCGAGCCGCAGCAAACCCGTCACCTGCTGGTGCATAACGAGCAGGCGGTGATCTCGCCTAGCTGGTCAATCCATGCGGGTGTTGGCACGCAGCGCTACACCTTTATCTGGGGCATGGTGGGCGAAAATCAGGTCTTTGATGACATGGACCACGTCAAAATCAGCGAACTGCGCTGAGCAGAGGAGAAATATCATGGTACTGAATGCGTTTAGCCTGGAAGGAAAAGTGGCGCTGGTGACCGGCTGTAATACCGGTCTGGGACAGGGTATGGCGCTGGGCCTGGCGCAGGCGGGATGCGACATTGTTGGCGTCAACCGCGAGGGTCCGGACGAGACCCAAAGCAAAGTGGAAGCGCTGGGCCGCCGTTTCTGGCCGGTACAGGCTGACCTGATGAAAACGGCGGTGGTCGGCTCAGTGGTTGAACAGGCGCTGGCCGCAGCGGGTAAAATCGACATTCTGGTGAATAACGCCGGGATTATCCGCCGCGAGGATGCGCTAAATTTCAGCGAGCAGGACTGGGATGATGTGATGAATCTCAACAGCAAAAGTCTGTTCTTTCTGTCACAGCAGGTTGCCCGACAGTTTATTGCCCAGGGTAACGGCGGCAAGATCATTAACATTGCGTCGATGCTCTCCTTCCAGGGCGGGATTCGCGTCCCGTCTTACACCGCGTCAAAAAGTGCCGTAATGGGGCTGACCCGACTGATGGCCAACGAGTGGGCGAAGCATGGCATTAATGTCAACGCCATTGCGCCCGGCTACATGGCGACCAATAACACCGAACAGTTACGCAGCGACGAGGCGCGTAGCGAAGAGATTCTGGGCCGTATACCGGCGGGTCGCTGGGGCGTGCCGGATGACATGATGGGACCGGTGGTGTTCCTGGCATCCGCCGCCTCCAACTATGTTAATGGCTATACGCTGGCGGTAGATGGCGGCTGGCTGGCACGCTGATCTATCTGGCGGACAATGCGCAACGCTTGTCCGCCTTCAATAAGCAATTATTAACGCTTCGTTACAGCGTCACATGTTCTCATTCACTGGATAAATCCCTATACTGGATGCATTGACAGTTTTCTTTGCAGCCAGGTTCCATCATGACGGCCGAGGGCCATATCATTTTCGCCATTGCGAGCGCCATATTCGCCAAACGTGCTGAACTTACGCCAGTGCTGGCGCAGGCAGACTGGTGGCATCTCGTTCCATCAGCCCTGCTGACCTGCCTGTTGCCCGACATCGATCATCCTAAGTCGGTGCTGGGACAGCGGCTACGCTGGCTCTCTCATCCGATTGCGCGCGCCTTTGGTCATCGGGGCTTTACCCACAGTTTACTGGCGGTCGCCGCCGGGCTGTGGCTGTTCCAGATCAATCTGCCCAGGGAGTCCCCGATTCCTGCCGATGTGTTACAGGGGCTGACGCTGGGTTATCTCAGCCATATTGTCGCCGACATGCTGACGCCGGCGGGCGTCCCGTTATTGTGGCCCTGCCGCTGGCGCTTCCGTCTCCCTATTCTGAAAAGTCAGAAAGGCAACCAGCTTGAGCGGGCTTTATGCCTCGGCCTGGTTGGCTATGCGCTGTGGTTCCCGGTGGGTATGCCTTCGTTTGGTGCAAACGGCTGGCCTGCTCAGCTCTTCGATACCCTGCAAAACGGTGTCGGCCGACTTATTTCCAGCCAGACTGCGCATTAAACCTACAAATTCAGCCAATAAGTTATAAAGCATTCCATTTGGATATAAGGCCTGCACCCTCTCCTGCTGCTAACATTCCCGCAGTCTTAATTCGTGATTAACATTATGCGGTTTTCCCGACACGGAAAGCCGCATTACTCTGGAGTTTCAGTATGGACCTTCCCTTAACGCTTAACCTCGTCGCCTTTGTGGTGCTGCTGGTGTTGCTTTCGCGCTTTAGCCGCAACAACTGGAGCCTGTCAAAGAAAGTGCTGACCGGTCTGGTGATCGGCGTACTGTTTGGCCTGGTGCTGCAGCTGATTTACGGTGAAAACAGCGCAGTGGTTAAAACCTCAATCAGCTGGTTTAACATCGTCGGAAATGGCTATGTTCAGCTGCTGCAGATGGTGGTGATGCCGCTGGTGTTTGTTTCGATTCTGAGTGCGGTTGCCCGGCTGCATAACGCCTCCTCGCTGGGTAAAATCAGCGTACTGACCATCGGCGTACTGCTGTTTACCACCGCTATCTCCGCGCTGGTCGGCGTATTTGTCACCGGCCTGTTTGGTCTGAGCGCTGAAGGTCTGGTGCAGGGCGTGCAGGAAACAGCGCGTCTGAGCGCCATCCAGAGCAACTACGTCGGCAAGGTCTCTGACCTGAGCGTGCCGCAGCTGGTGCTCTCCTTTATTCCGAAAAATCCGTTTGCCGATCTCACCGGCGCTAACCCGACGTCGATCATCAGCGTCGTCATCTTCGCGGCCTTCCTCGGTGTGGCCGCGCTGCAGCTGCTGAAAGATGATGAAGTCAAAGGTCAGCGTGTGCTGGTCGCGATCGACACGCTGCAGTCGTGGGTGATGAAGCTGGTCCGTTTAGTGATGAAGCTGACCCCCTACGGCGTGCTGGCCCTGATGACCAAAGTGGTAGCCGGTTCGAATCTGCAGGACATCATCAAACTGGGAAGCTTCGTGGTTGCCTCTTATCTTGGCCTGGCGATTATGTTTGGCGTCCACGCGCTGCTGCTGTCGGTGAATGGCATTAACCCGATGCGTTTCTTCCGCAAAGTGTGGCCGGTGATTACTTTCGCCTTTACCAGCCGCTCCAGCGCCGCCAGCATTCCGCTCAGCGTCGAGACGCAGACCCGTCGCCTTGGTGTGCCGGAGTCAATTGCCAGCTTCTCTGCCTCTTTCGGTGCCACGATTGGTCAGAACGGCTGTGCCGGTCTCTATCCGACCATGTTGGCGGTGATGGTTGCGCCAACCGTCGGCATCAATCCGTTTGACCCGCTGTGGATCGCCACGCTGGTCGGGATTGTAACGCTGAGCTCTGCTGGCGTGGCCGGTGTCGGTGGCGGTGCTACGTTTGCCGCGTTGATTGTGCTGCCTGCGATGGGCCTGCCGGTGACGCTGGTCGCACTGCTGATCTCCATCGAACCGCTGATCGATATGGGCCGTACCGCACTGAACGTCAATGGCTCAATGACGGCCGGTTCCCTGACCAGCCGCTGGCTGGGTCTGACCGATAAGCGCGTGCTGGAAAGCGATGAACACGCCGAACTGGCACATCGTTAATCCATGCTAAACCTGGCGCGCCTGCGCCAGGTTTTTTCTCCTCTCCTGCCTTCTTCTCTCCATAATTTCCCCGCTTGATGGCGACGTTGTTAAGAAAGCGTTAAGCATGGTAAACAGGCGAAAATTCGCTGCTTTAGCGCTTGTCTTTAGTCGGTAAAAAGCCAATCCTGCGTGGAGTCTTATGAGGAGAATGCCCGATGAAAAAAGTTATCGCCTCACTACTGGCGTTAACGCTGTTAACCCCGGCTATCGCTTCTGCCCATCCTGGCGGATGGGGCCCACACGGCGGTCCTGGTCCTCACTGGGGCGGTCCCGGTCCGGTGCGCTTCCTGCCTGAAGCCGCCACGGCAGTGCTGATTGGTGGCCTGACTTACTACCTGCTTAACGGTAATTACTATCAGCGCCACGGCGAGGAGTATGTGGTGGTGGAGCCACCTGAAGAACGCCGCGTTAGCGACGATATGCGGGTACTGGACTTCAACGGCAAACGCTTCTATGTGCAGCAGGGACACTACTATCAGCGCCAGATAGATGGCGACTACGTCGAGGTGCCGCGCCCGGCAGGGTTATAAGCCGCGCCATAACGAAAAACGGCCCGTCAGATGACGGGCCGTTTATTCTTCAATTGGGGCTTTACAGCGAATGACTTACTGCTGAACCTGCGGATCAGTATCGTATTCCGCACAGCTCTGGAAGCCGTAGTTCATTACGCGACCGGTGTCGTTATAGCTCACAAAGTAGGTCTGTGCTTTGCCATCACGCTGGCCCAGAACATAGGTCTGGCAGGTGCCGCGCGCGTGAACCATGGTGATTTCTGTTGACGGTGTGCCAGCGATCTGACGAACCTGGTCACGGGTCATCCCTTTTTTAACATCCTTTACCACAGGCTTAGTCACGTAGCTTTCAGCGCGGTCGTAAGTCGTACAACCAGACAGGGCAGCCAGCGTCAGCGCCGCAGCGATACATCCCATCACTTTATTCATCTTGTTGTTCCTCATTTATTGTCCATGTGCAGACAAGCCTGGAACATAAACTCAGGTTTATCAAGTTTATGGCGAACTTTTAATGTGCTGACAATCGTCAGGATTTCGTAAAGAAGGCTGTTTTGCTGTCAACGGCCACGTATAATCAGCACCAAAAAAACGGCGCCTTTCGCGAAAATAGTGCATCTGCAGGGTGCAGCTTGCCGTCAACGGTAGTGCCAGGGCGGGCTCCGGCACCCGTTACCGTTCGCGAAGGCGTTGTCTGCCTGCTGTTCACCCATCGCTTCAGATACTGAGGATAAATGACACCTGTACATTCCAACCGGCTGGTTTATGCCATCACGCTGGGCCTGCTGGCCGCACTCGGCCCGCTGTGTATCGATCTCTACCTGCCCGCGCTGCCTCAGCTGGCCCGCGATCTGCACACGGAAACCGCCTCGGCGCAACTCAGTCTGACTGCCGGATTACTTGGCCTGGGCGCCGGTCAGCTGGTGTTCGGTCCGATGAGCGACAAATTTGGTCGCCTGCGGCCGCTGGCGCTGTCACTGGTATTGCTATTTATCGCCTCGATCGGCTGTGCGCTGGCACAGGATATTCATCAGCTGCTGCTGGCCCGCCTGTTTGAAGGCTTAGCCGGTGCGGGTGGAGCGGTGTTATCACGCGCCATCGCCCGTGACATGTACAGCGGGCATGAGCTGACCCGCTTCTTTGCCCTGCTGATGCTGGTAAATGGTCTGGCCCCGATTGCTGCCCCGGTACTCGGCGGCGTGCTGATGACGGTGCTTAACTGGCGCGGCATTTTTGTGGTGCTCGGCTGCATTGCCCTGCTGCTGATTTTGCTGGCGCGCTGGAAACTGCATGAAACCCTGCCCGATGCGCGACGCAGCAAAGGCTCGATTTTCTCCGCCTATGCCGCGCTGGGCCAGGTAATTACCCATCGTCCTTTCATGGGCTTCTGCCTGACCCAGGGCTTTATGATGTCCGGGATGTTTGCCTATATCGGCGCCTCACCGTTTGTGCTGCAGCAACTCTATGGACTTTCGCCACAGGCGTTTAGCTTCTGCTTTGCGGCCAACGGAATCGGGCTGGTGATCGCCTCTCAGACCAGTGCCCGTCTCTGCCCGCTGTGGGGAGAATATCGGGTGCTGAAAGGCGGGCTGACGCTGGCCTTTGTCGCCTCCAGCCTGCTGCTGCTGGCCGCGCTGACGCAGGCACCGTTACCGCTGCTGCTGGTGGCGCTGTTCTTTACTATTGCCAGTAACGGGGTAATTGCAACGACCGCGTCCTCACTGGCGATGCAGAGCCAGGGCCATCGCGCCGGCAGCGCCTCGGCAGTGATTGGCGTCACCATGTTCACCCTGGGCGCCATCACCGTGCCGATTACCGGCATTGGCGGCACCTCAGTGCTGAGCATGACCGCCACCATTTTTGGCTGCTTTATGCTGGCGATCCTGATGTTCATTGTGCTGGCAAAAAAACCGCTACCCCAGGTGAAAACTGTCTGATTTCGCAACGGTTAGCTGAAATCGGCTGCCGCTTTGGCTTGTTGTTTTCGCTGAGTCACGTTAGCTTTAATAAAACGTTCGCATCGAGCCGACAGGCCACTGACCTGAGGAGAAGTTCATGTCACTGCAGCAGGAAATCATTGAAGCACTGGGCGTCAAGCCCACTATCGACGCCGATCACGAAGTGCGCGTTAGCGTCGATTTTCTTAAAGCCTATCTGAAGCGGCACAGCGGTATTAAGACGCTGGTGCTGGGGATCAGCGGCGGTCAGGACTCGACCCTCGCAGGCAAGCTGGCGCAGATGGCGATCAGCGAACTGCGCGAGGAGAGCGGCGATAGCGACTACACCTTCATCGCGGTGCGCCTGCCCTACGGCGTGCAGGCCGATGAGCAGGATTGTCAGGATGCGCTGGCGTTTATTCAGCCCGACCGCTCGCTGGTGGTTAATATCAAAGAATCCGTGCTGGCCAGTGAACGGGCGCTGCAGGCCGCCGGCATTACCCTGTCTGACTTCGTGCGCGGCAATGAAAAAGCGCGTGAGCGAATGAAAGCTCAGTACAGCATCGCTGGCATGACCAAAGGCGTGGTGGTCGGCACCGACCATGCGGCTGAAGCGGTCACCGGTTTCTTCACCAAGTATGGCGATGGCGGTACCGACATTAATCCGCTGTTCCGCCTCAACAAACGCCAGGGCAAACAATTGCTGAAGCAGCTAGGCTGTCCGGAACACCTCTATCTGAAGAAACCCACCGCTGACCTGGAAGATGATCGTCCCGGCCTGCAGGATGAAGTGGCGCTGGGCGTGACCTACGAGATGATTGATGACTATCTGGAAGGCAAAACCATCGACCCGGATAGCGCAAAAATCATTGAAGGCTGGTACCAGAAAACTGAGCACAAACGTCGCCCACCGATTACTGTTTTCGACAACTTCTGGAAGTAAACCCGTCCCTCCCTTGCTGCGGCAAGGGAGGCTTTTTCCTGCCTCATCCCTTTGATAGCAATATGCCTGCTACTGTGACACGCGCCACCCTGATCGGTCTGATCGCCATTCTGCTCTGGAGTACCACGGTTGGCCTGCTGCGCAGCGTCAGCGAAGCCTTTGGCGCGACCGGCGGTGCTGCCCTGATCTATACCACCACCGCCCTGCTGCTCTGTATCACTCGCGGTCTGCCCAAACCCGGTGCGATGCCTGCCGCCTACTTAGCTATCGGCGGTGCGCTGTTTGTCGGCTACGAAATCTGTCTGGCGCTGGCGATTGGGCTGGCCAGCGATCGCAGTCAGTCGCTGGAGCTGGGAATGATCAACTATCTCTGGCCCTGCCTGACGGTGGTGCTGGCAATCCCGTTTAACCAGCAGCGCTTTCGCCTGTGGTTGTGGCCGGGACTGGCGCTTTCTCTGCTGGGCATCGTCTGGGTGATGAAGGCCAACGGCGGCGGCTCCCCCGCTCTGATGTGGCAGAACCTGTTACGTAACCCAACGGCTTATACGCTGGCGTTTATCGCCGCCATTACCTGGGCGCTCTACAACAATATCACCCGTCGCTATGCCCGGGGCGCGAATGGGGTCACGCTATTTTTTATCCTGACCGCGCTGGCGCTGTGGTGCAAAACCTTCCTGAGTGCCCCAGCGGCACCGATGCAATTCGCGCTATTGCCGCTGCTGGAAGTGCTATTTGTCGGGGCGTCGACCGCTATTGCCTATTCCGCCTGGAATCACGGCATTCAGCACGGCAATCTGACATTACTGGCAACCGCCTCCTACTTCACACCGGTTTTTTCCGCCCTGCTGGCTTCCCTGTGGCTGGGCCTGACACCGCCGCTGGCCTTCTGGCAGGGCGTGGCGATGATCACGCTCGGTTCGCTAATCTGCTGGCTGGCAACCCGGCGTCCCTGATCTGCTGGCTGGCGATCATTTCACCTGCCTGTTATGCTGTATGGACAACCAGTAAATGGAGTCCATCTTGGTCAGACGTGCTGCAACGCACCGCCTCGAATTCGACGCGGCTGCAATTTATCAATATCCCGAACACCTGCGTGAGTGGCTGGAAGGTCTGCCCAATCAGCCTGGCGTCTATACCTTTCACGGCGAAAGTGATTCGTTGCCACTCTACATTGGCAAAAGCGTTAACCTGCGCTCGCGGGTGATGTCACATTTCCGTACCCCGGACGAGGCGAAAATGCTGCGCCAGTCGCGGCGCGTCAGCTGGATCCCGACCGCGGGCGATCTCGGCGCGCTGCTGCTGGAAGCGCAGATGATTAAAACGCAACAGCCGCTGTTTAATAAGCGCTTGCGTAAAAACCGCCAGCTCTGTTCGTTGCAGATCACCGACGGTAAACCGCAGGTGGTCTATGCCAAAGATCTCGACTTCAGCCAGTCGCCCAACCTGTTTGGCCTCTATCGCAGCCGCTTTGCTGCGATAGAGCGGCTGAAGCAACTGGCCGATGAGTATCAGCTCTGTCACGGTTTGCTTGGGCTGGAAGCGCTCAGTGCTCAGCGCGGTTGTTTCCGTTCAGCGCTGCGCCGCTGCGCCGGTGCCTGCTGCGGCAAAGAGCCGGTCAGCGATCATCAGGATCGGTTGCTGGAAGCGCTGGAAAATGTGCGGGTCTTTTGCTGGCCGTGGCAGGGCGCGGTCGGGCTGGTCGAGGAAGGCAAGCAAATGACCCAAATCCACGTCATCGATCACTGGTTTTATCTTGGTTCGGTCAGCAATATCGAGGAGGCGAAAACGTTGCAGCGCCCCAAAGGGGGATTCGATCACGACGGTTACAAGATCCTCTGCCGTCCGATTCTGTCGGGCGATTATCCTATCCTGCCGCTGTAAATAAAAAAACCGCCGACGCTGCCCACTGACTGTCAGTGGGCAAGGCCGGCGGTCTCAGACCGTTCGCTTAACGAAAATTATTCAGCGGGTGCGGCTGGCGGTGCCATTTTATCATCGTGCGGACGTTTCTCGGTCAGACGCTTCTCGAAGTTGGCGTTGTATTGTTTCTTCTGCTCTGGTGTCAGCACGTTATAGAGTTTGTTCTGGGTTTCCAGCATCTTCAGCGCATGCTCTTTCGCATTGGCGGTCATTTTTTCCGCCTGCGCTTCAGCTTTGCTCTGATCGAAGCTGTCAGCGGCAACAATGCTGTGCATCGCACGGCGCTCTTCCAGTGACGGACGTTTCATCTCTTTGTGGCTCTCTTTCATGATGTCACGCATCTGGGTTTTTTGTGCGTCGGTCAGGTTCAGACCTTTAAACATCATCTCCATGCCGCCGTGACGCATTGGCGGTTTATGCATCGCTTTTTCACTGCCGGCAGGCGGTGGCGTCAGGTTATCAGCAGCGGCGTGAACGGCGCTGGCCGCGCCAAATGCCAGTGAAGAAGCCAGTAACAGGGAAGTCAGTTTGCGCATAATAGTGTCCTTATTGATTCGGGATTATGACGACAGCACTCTGTCGCGTCTTCGGAAACAAGCATACGACGCTGAACGTCAACTACTCAGAGGCTGAGTAAAGCCGTGAAAGCATAAAAGACAAAAATTCGGCAATCATGAAGAGAATGCGAAGAAAGGCGTGAGGAATTGCAAAAGTTTATGAATTTAAAGCGAATCTGGCAGAAATAATGGAGAGGTATCCGGGGGAGTGTAAGGGGAACTGCAGGAAAGCGGAAGCAAAACTCCCGCCTGTTTTCGCGGAATTTAATCGGCGTCAGATCGGCAGCGCCTGAGTTTGTTCGCCCTCTTCAATCAGCATCAACCCGGCGCGCAGGCCAGCAGCGACATTGGGATTAGGAAACAGAACATACTCGCGCGCCTGCTGGACGTAATAACGGGTCTCACCGTCCTCCGCCAGCAGCGTGCCCTGCGGAAACGCGGTGAAGTTCAGCGTTTCCGGTGACATATGAAGCTGGAAATGCTCACTCAGCCGGGTAATCTGCTGCGCCACCCGATAGTGACGCGGTGTGGAGGTCGCCGGTGGCAGCGCATCGCCATACAGCAAGGCCGCCAGTGCCTGCTGCGTCGCGCTGAACTGCGTGAGATCGTTCGCGCCAAACGGCAGCGCTTTCCCCAGCTCCAGCGTACAGCTGGCCGCGCCAAAGTGTTCGCAGCTGAAATGGGTAAAGGTACCGCCCGGCGAACGGTGGAATACCAGCGCTTCCAGACCGGCCGCTGCCAGCCAGTCGAGAAATTCAGGCGGCCACGGACGTTCATTGTGCGGCATCACGCCAAAGCGCGGATGGTAGGAACCGCGAATCGCGGTGTGCATATCGAGATGCCAGCGTGTCTCGTCGCATTCGCCCACCTGCCAGAAGGTTTCCAGTGTCTGCTCCAGCCGCAACACGCGACGGGCTTCGTCGCCGTCATCAATCTGCTGCCAGCGGCCGCCAAACAGCCGGTTAATATCATAGCGAACGTAGCGTTTGCCGGTGCGTAGCGCCGAGGGATTGCCGAGGATCACCAGCATCCGCTGCTGCAGCGGCTTCTCGCCCCGCAACAGCGGATTAATCACCCGGTTGAGAATTTCGACCGGCGCGGTTTCATTACCGTGAATACCGGCTGACAATACCAGCGCCTGTTTAACCGGCACCGTCGGTTCCATTAACAGAATGCCGTGATACAACCACTGCCAGCGAAGATGCGCCGTTTCACCACTCCGCTTACGCGGCGCCTCGCCGGACAGCGTTTGCTGTAAAAAGTCCTGCATCGTTCCTCCTTTGAGCCTGAAGCGAGCGGCAGCCGCTGCTGCCGCGCCCTTCACTGCTGAAATGCATACACATTTCCTAAGTCTAGCAGCTTCGTTAATTCATCCAGCGCTTCACGTCCTTCGCGCAGTAACTGCGGATCGACCAGATCGGCCTGGGTCAGGCGATCGCGATAGTGGCGATCAACCCATTGATTCAGCCGGGCAAACAGCCGATCGTTCATTATCACGGCGGGATTCACTGCCTGCTGCTCCTGGGGCGTCAGCACCACCCGCAAACGCAGACAGGCCGGTCCGCCTCCGTTATACATGCTTTCACGCAGATCAAACACCTTCAATGCCTTGAGCGGGCCATCGCTCTCCACCTGTTCGCATAAATAGTCCCAGACGCCCGTGTGCTGACGCGACTCTTCCGGCAGCACCAGCAGCATACTGCCGTCAGGCTGGCTCAGCAGCTGGCTGTTGAACAGATAGGTATTAACCGCGTCTTTCACCGATACCCGATTTTCCGGCACTTCCAGCGCCACGAATCCCGGCACCCGCGCCTGAAGCCGGGCCAGTAAAGCAGGCTGGTCGACAAACGCCTGCTGGTGACAAAACAGCATGTGCTGATTACTCACGGCTATCACGTCATTGTGAAACACGCCCTGATCGATAACGACCGGGTTTTGCTGCGCAAACATCACCTGATCGGGCGAGAGCTGATGCAGGCGCGCCACCGCTTCACTGGCTTCGCGCGTCTGTCGGGCCGGGTAACGCTGCGGCGCCCTGCCTTCATGGTTGCTGTCACGACCATAAACAAACAGCTGCACTCCCGGCTCACCGTAAGCGCCACCGAGCCGGTTATGGTTGGCCGCACCCTCATCGCCAAACATCGCCACCTGCGGCAAGGCATCATGCACGCTAAAGTGGCGGCTATCGCGGAAGATGGCGCGCAACAGTAACGCGGTCTCCGGCGCTTCCATCGCCCGATGAAATTTATTGTTAAGGTTAGCCACGGTCAGATGGACACGACCATCGCCACTGTCAGCCGACGGCGAGACCGTGGCTGCATTCGCCACCCACATTGCTGAAGCGGAACTGGCGGCCGAGAGTAAACCCGGTGCGGTTTTACCGGCGTGGGCCAGCACCTGCTCATCGCTGCCGCTGAAGCCTAACTGTCGCAGCGCGCCGATGTTGGGCCGCTCATGCGGCGGAATGACGCCCTGCAGATAGCCCATATCCGCCAGCGCTTTCATCTTCAGCAGGCCCTGCTTCGCCGCCAGCCGGGGATTCGACGGCTGCAGCTGATTGCGGGTCGAAGCCTCATTTCCAAACGACAGCCCGGCGTAATGGTGGGTTAAGCCCACCAGTCCATCAAAGTTCGCTTCCACGGCACTCATTTCGCCGCTCCCTGAGGTGAAAAATCGAGCCCCGGCGACAGGGTGGCAGGCAGGGTGAGATCCGCCGTCTCCAGCGAGGCCATCGGCCATGCGCAATAATCGGCGGCGTACCAGGCGCTGGCGCGATGGTTACCTGACGCTCCAATGCCGCCAAACGGTGCAGTACTGGCCGCTCCGGTCAGCGGTTTATTCCAGTTAACGATACCCGCTCTCGCCTCAAGCAATAGCTGTTCAAACTGCGCGCGGGATGGCGAAATCAGCCCGCACGACAGACCGTAGCGCGTCTGATTGGCCAGCCGGATAGCCTGATCGTAATCGTCATAGCGAATCACACCCAGCAGCGGACCAAACACCTCTTCATCCGCCACGCCCGCGACATCGGTTAAATCGATGATGCCGGGTGTCAGCAGTGCGCTGTGGCGATCCGGCCAGCGCATCGCCAGCAGCACCTTGCCGCCCGCCGTCACGCGCTGTTGCCATTCACCGAAAATCTTTTCCGCCGCGCCGGTCGAAATAACGCTGCCCATAAACGGTTGCGGCTCGGTGTTCCAGGCGCCCGGCTGCAAGCGAGCAGCGACCTCCACCAGACGGTGGAGAAACGCATCGCCCGCTGCGCCGCGTTTCACCAGCAGGCGACGGGCACAGGTGCAGCGCTGACCGGCGGTAATGAACGCCGACTGCAACGCAATATGCACCGCGGCGTCAATATCGGCCGGGTCTTCAACAATCAGCGCATTGTTGCCGCCCATCTCCAGCGCCAGCATCTTTTCAGGCTGCCCGGCAAACTGGCGGTGCAACTGATAGCCGGTATGCGCGCTGCCGGTAAACAGCAGACCATCTATCTGGCTATCCGCCGCCAGCGCCTGACCGGTTTCCCGGCCGCCCTGCAGCAGCGCCAGCACACCGGCTGGCAGACCAGCCGCCAGCCAGAGCTGCACGGTTTTCTCAGCCGTCAGCGGCGTCAGCTCGCTGGGTTTGAATACCACGCAGTTACCGGCCAGCAGCGCCGGAACAATGTGGCCGTTCGGCAGATGGCCGGGGAAATTATAGGGACCAAACACCGCCAGCACGCCGTGCGGACGATGGCGCAGGCTGCTCTCGCCGTCCGCCTGCTCGCCGGTTCGGCTGTGATACGCCTTCACCGAAATGGCAATTTTATTGATCATCGCGCCGACTTCAGTCAGCGCCTCCCAGCGTGGCTTGCCGGTTTCGCGGGCGATGGTTTCCGCCAGCTCAGCTTTGTTTGCCTCCAGCTGTGCGGCAAACTTTTCTACCGTCGCCTGACGCTCGGCAAACGGACGTCTGGCCCAGTCGGGAAAGGCCGCGCGTGCCGCCTCACAGGCGACGCTAACCTGGGCTGGCGAGGCTGCCACACCCTGCCACAGCGTGTCGCCACTCACCGGGTCAGTTTTGACCAGAGCCTCTGCTTCGCCACGCAGCCATTGTCCATTAATCAGGTGGGTCATACTTTTTTCTCCTCACTGCAAAGCGGCACGACGCGCAGGCTATCACCCGGCTGGCAGTGCAGCGCCCGCATCTGTTCATCCGTCAGGTGCACGCAGTCGCCATCCGCTTCGGCCGGTATCAGTGCCACGCGGAACTGGCGATAATTGTTGTTAGCGACCAGACACAGCGGCGCATCGTGGCGATTTTCGCCCCGTTCAGCGCAGCGCAGGCGGCTTTTGCGTACCGCCCGGATGCGATCGATGTCGCACTCCAGCGTCGGGCCGCCGTCAAAGATGTCGACATAGTTGAGGTAGCGGAAACCTTCCGCCTCCAGCACGGCGCGAGCTGGTGCAGTTTTGGGATGCACCTGGCCAATCACCGCCTGTGCCTCTGGCGACAGATAGTGGATATAAAGGGGATGTTTTGGCATCAGCTCGGCGATAAAGGATTTCTGACCGGTGCCGCTCAGGAAGTCCGCTTTACTGAACTCCATCGAGAAGAACCGGCTGCCCACGCTCTCCCAGAACGGCGAATGCCCCTGCTCATCGCTGACGCCACGCATCTCTGCCACCACCCGATCCATGAAGCGCTCGCGGAAGTTGGCCATAAACAGAAAACGCGACTTCGACAGCAGATAGCCGTTTTTGCCGTCACGGTAGTCCGGGTCGAGAAACAGCGTACAGAGCTCGCTGCTGCCGGTATGGTCATTACTCAGCGACAGCGTAGGCAGCGCGGCATAGACATTCAGCTCTTTAGAGGCGTGTACCTGGGTACCGACCCGGAAGTTATACCAGGGGTCCTGCAGGCCGACCGCCACTTCGATGGCGCAGATGCCCACGGCACGATTGTCCTCACTGTCGGCCAGCACAAACACGTAGCCCTGTTCAGCGCGCGGCAGCGTATCCTGCCAGGTTTGCAGCGATCGATCGATACGCGCCTGCAACGTGGCGCTATCTACCGGCAGCGAGGTCAGCCCGCCGCCGGTTTTACCGGCCAGCGCCAGCAGCTGGCTCAGGTCGTCGCGTTCAACCGGACGGATCACCATCATGATGCGGACCCTCGTACCAGGCTTTCACACACCTCGGCGAAGCGCGCCATGCCCAGCTTTACTTCCTGCTCACTGATGTTAAGTGCCGGCGCGAAACGCACCACACTGGCTCCGGCAATCAGCACCATCACGCCCATTTCAGCCGCCGCGAGATTGATCTGCTTCGCTTTGCCGGCGAAATCGTCACTCAGAACCGCACCAATCAGCAAACCCAGACCGCGCACCTCTTTAAACAGATGCAGCCGTTGATTGATCTCATTAAGTGCCGCGACGATCCACTGGTGACGCTCGGTCACGCCCGCCATCAGGGCCGGTTGATTGATCAGCTCCATCACTTTTCCCGCCACCGCGCCGGCCAGCGGGTTGCCGCCGTAGGTGGTGCCGTGCGTACCGACGCCCATCACCAGGGCGAGATCTTCACGCGTCAGCATCGCCCCAATCGGGAAGCCGCCGCCGAGCGCTTTCGCGCTGGTCAGCACGTCTGGCGTCACGCCGTAGTGCATATAGGCGTAAAGCGAACCGGTGCGGCCAACGCCGCTTTGCACTTCGTCAAAAATCAGCACAGCGTTGTGCTTATCGCACAGTTCACGCAGGCCACGCAGAAAGGTCGGTTCGGCCGGTACCACGCCGCCTTCGCCCTGAATCGGTTCGACGATCACGGCACAGGTCTTGTCGTTAATCAGTGCGGCCGCGGCGGCCAGATCGTTGAACGGCGCATGCTGGATATCTGGCGGCAATGGCGCAAAATCTTTTGAATAGGCGGGCTGACCGCCAGCCGAAACGGTAAACAGCGTGCGACCGTGAAAGGCATTATTAAAGGCAACAATACCGCTTTTAGCCGTGCCAAAGCGATCGTGCGCCACTTTGCGCGCCAGCTTCAGCGCGGCTTCGTTCGCCTCAGCACCGGAGTTACAGAAGAACACCCGGTCAGCAAAGGTGGCGTCGATCAGCTGCTTAGCCAGACGCAGAATCGGCTCATTGGTGTAACCGTTGCCGGTATGCCATATACGTGCGGCTTGTTCCTGCAACGCCTGCTGTAATGCCGGATGCGCATGGCCTAACGCATTGACGGCAATGCCACCGGCGAAATCGATATAATCCTTGCCGTTCTGATCCCAGACGGTTGACCCTTCAGCGCGAACCGGCACAAAGGTGGCGGGCGCATACACCGGCATCATCCATTGATCGAAATCGTGACGCGAAACCTGCAGTGACATAACCGACTCTCCTGCTTACCCGGCTGGGTAAATCTTTTGTTTTAAAATTGTTAAAGGATGTTGTGAAGCAGCCCTACTGTAGAGTGCAGATAGCGTGCCAGCCAAGTAGATTAATGCATAAAATCGTCTTCCAAACGGATTATCAATAACTTAGACGCTGACAATATTCACTTATTTTGCATATATAGTGAATAATTGTCTTATCGCAGCGGCAAGGCCGGGTTTTAATCAGCAGAATTATGCATTTATGGCAGGAAATATCGCTTTTGTGATCGCTGATAAATTATCTGTCCAAAAAAGGTCGCCCCCCGCTCCGTTATGGCGCAAAACGCTTCATAACGGTGCAGTCGAAGGGATTGAGCAGGGGTAGTGTCAGACCAGAGGGGACAGATAGACGCGCTTTTCTATTAACGCCTGAGTATTACGCGCTGATGATAACGTTGCCGGGACAGTACGCTACAGCGCCACACCCGAAACGCCGACCGGTGCCATCAGGTCGTAACGCTCATCCGGTGACGGTGGGTCTATCGCCATCGGCGGCTGGATTGTCAGGGTGATCCAGTTTGAGGTCACGCGCTGCTGCTTGTTGTCTTCCAGCGTGACTGACAGCCGGTATTCGTTGCTGGCGCCTGGTGAATCATCCCACTGCGGTAAAATGACGCTCCAGCCCTGCGGATCGGCGTTATCGGCGGGCGGCGTCAGGCTCAGCGCCTGGGTATCGCCCTGCCAGCTGACCGCTTTAATCGGATTGCTGGCACGCACCTGTAGCTTGAGCGGCAGACTTTCACCGGCGTTCAATTGCCACGGCGGCGTCGCGAGGAACACGGACAGGGTTTTGCGCTGGCGGAATGAGAGCACCGGCGTATCGCTGCGGGTCACGATATCGTAACGACTGCCGCGCAGCGAGTGCGCTTCGGCAACGTTACTGGCATCCAGCTGGCGGCTCAGCGCCACACCGAAGCGGTAATTAAGCTTCAGGCCGAGCTGATCCTGGCTTTCTCCGGCACTGCTGGTTTTATGGGTCGCCGACAGGGTCACCAGCGGCACCGGCGTATAGGAGAGGCCAAACGCCATCGCGGAGGGATTATGGTAGCGGTTGCCGCTGTTAAACAGATCGACATTTTCGCCCAGATATTGCTGGTAGCTCACCGAGACGCCAAGCTGACGATAGAACGGCAGATAGCTCTGGCTGGTGATGTCATAGCCGCGCGCCATGCGCTGCTGCTGGGTATCACCGAGATTTTTCCAGCCTGACAGCGGCATATAGTAGTTGGCGGAGAGCCGCAGATTGTCGCTCCAGGCCTCGGTACCCAGCGAGGCACGCTGCAGGCCGCTGCTGAAAATACGATCGACAAAACCGTTGTAGCCCAGCAGCCAGTTGCCTGCGTCCCAGCGTTGCCCCAGCCCGGCGTTTCCCACCAGACCATCTCCGGTGTCGTGTATTCCCAGCTGGCTGAAGGTGAGCAGGCTGTTCTCATCGGCCAGCGCACTGAACAGATCGCCACCGGTGCCGGTAAAGTTACCGTTCATGTCCACCATCAGATCGAGCTGTGCTGTGCCGTAAGGGGAAAGCAGTGACTGCCCTTCGCTCTCCACCCGATCGGCCACCTCATCACGCAGATGATTAAATGCCCAGACGCCAGCCTGCTGACCAAAGGAGACGTCACTGTCACTGTTGTTACTCGCTTCACCAATACTTTTGGCAATCGCCGCCAGCTTTTTGCTCCACTCTTCATCTTGCTCAGCGCTGCTGCCCAGCGTCGGCAGCGCGTCCAGCGACTGACGATAACGAGCAGGATCGTCAAATGGCGTCCCGGACACCCGTGTTTCGGTCTGGAGCGCGTGAGCGGTCTGCACAGTCAGCAGTACCGGTGCGATCAAAGAAAGAATCACTGTTTTTCGTATCATGTCACCAGGCATTCGGATTAAGGTTCAGCGGCAGCGGATGAAAAATAACGTGCCTTTACCTTAACATATTGTGACGGCGATACAGGACAGAGGTGACAAATTGTGTATATGCCAGAAAAATCTGACGCAAAAAAAGGCCTGCCGCAGCAAGCCTGGTGTTAATGCGCACCATCAGGAGAAGATTAACCCGCCATCGACATTAATCGTCTGGCCGGTGATGTAACGCGCATCATCAGATGCCAGAAAGGCCACCAGACCGGCGACATCCTCAGGCTGACCGGCGCGTTTCAGTGGAATATTTTGCACCCACTCCGCCATCAGTTCGCCTTTCGCGTAGGTTTTCTGATCGGTACTGAGGATTTCTCCCCAGACGCGGTCGTTGTAATCCCACATCTCGCTCTCAATGATGCCGGGACAAAAAGCGTTGACCGTGATGTGCCAGGGTGCCAGTTCCAGCGCCAGGCTCTGAGTAATGCCAATCACCCCCATTTTGCTGGCGGCGTAGTGCGGCGTGTAGATAAAGCCCTGACGGCCCTGTCCCGATGAGGTATTGATCAGACTGCCGCTGCGCTGCTTTACCATATACTTCGCCGCTTCGCGACAGCAGAGCCAGACGCCGGTAGTATTTACCGCCAGCACCTTCTCAAAATCACTTTTCGGCATCGTATCGAAACGATCGATGGTGATCACGCCGGCATTCTGGATCGAGACATCGATCTGGCCAAAGCGATCGGCAGCCTGCTGGTAGAGCTGCTGCACCGCAGCCTCATCGGTGACATCCACCTGTAGCGCCAGAATCTCACTGCCGTATTGCTGCTGTAACTGCTCAGCGGTGGCGAAGACGCGGTCGGCATTCGACACCATGACCAGCCTGGCGCCGTCGCGAGCAAAGCGGGCTGCAATCCCAGCACCAATGCCGCGACAGGCACCGGTGATTACCACTGTTTTTCCACTAAAATCGCGGGTCATAAACACTCCTGTTAGCTGTGACGAATATCAGAGAGCGGTGCCGCCTGTAACTTCTTTTCATGGCGACGTAACAGCACCACTTTGCTTTGCAGACGCTGCTGGAACTGGTCAATGACGACGGCGGTCACAATCACCAGCCCTTTAATTACCATCTGCCAGAAATCGCTGACGCCCATCATCACCATGCCGTCGGCCAGAAAGACAATCACGAAGGCGCCAATAATCGAACCGGAAACCCGCCCGCGCCCGCCCGCCAGCGCCGTGCCGCCCAGCACTGTGGCGCCAATCGCGTCCATTTCAAACATGTTGCCGGTCATCGGATGCGCCGTCTGCAGCTGTGAGGCCACCACCAGCCCGACCAGGCCGGCACACAGACCAGAGAAGGCGTAGACAAATACTTTGACTTTGATGATCGGTACGCCCGCCAGCCGGGCCGCGGATTCATTACCGCCTGTAGCGTAGATGTAGCGCCCGAGCGGCGTTTTGCGCGTCAGGTAGAGCCCGAGCAACAGAAAACCGATCATCAGCCAGATCGGGATATAAACCCCCAGCACCGTGCCGGAGCCAAGCAGCGCAAAACCGGTATTGCCGAGCGCCGGCAGCCCGACCAGATTGGCGTAGGTGCTGCCATCGTTGAACAGCAATGCCGCGCCTCGCGCCACGTACATCATGCCAAGGGTACAGATAAAAGGCGCCACGCCCAGCCGGGTAATCACCGTGCCGTTGATGAACCCCACCAGCACGCCAAAGATCGCCACCACCAGAATCACTTCGGGCACGTTAAGGAACAACGTATTCCCGCCCCACAATGGCACGCCGTTAGTAAGCAGTGCGCCCGCCACCATGCCGCAGATGCCCGCCACCGCCCCCACTGAAAGATCGATACCGCCGGTGAGGATCACCAGCGTCATACCAATCGCCAGCAGGCCGGTGATCGCCACATGCTGGGTCATAATCAGCAGATTGGACGGTGTCAGAAAGTTCGGCACCATCACGCTGAAAAAGCCGACCACAATCAGCAGCGCAATAAAGGTGCGCGCCTTGAGCAGGTACATATAGAGCAGATATTTTTGGTTCATGAAGTTCTCCGGCCAGTTTAGGGCCTGGCCCACCAGGCGTAATTGTTGCAGGCAGTCTGGACACGGACAGTGCGGTACAAGCAGGCGTACACGCAGTACGGATGGTGAGCACTGCCCAGGTTCAGACTGACAAATAAAATAGCCTGATGGACCAGGCTCTTAATCCTGCGGGGTTGATGCCGCAATCAGTTGTTCTCGCGTCGCCACGGCACGTGGTAAATCGGCGGTAATCCGGCCATCGGCCATCACTAAAATGCGGTCTGCGAGCGCCATCACCTCATCCAGTTCCGATGAGGAGAACATCACCGCCAGCCCCTGTTGCGCCAGATTGCCAATCAGATGGTAAACATCGGTTTTTGCGCCGACGTCGATCCCGCGCGTTGGCTCATCCAGTAACACCACCTTTGGACCGGTCATCAGCGCTTTACCCAACACCACTTTTTGCTGGTTGCCGCCGCTCAGTGCGGTGATCGGCAGTTCAGCGTCGCTGACCTTGATCGACAGATGTCCAATCATCTCACTCACCCGCTGATTCTCCTGAGCTGGCCTGAGCAGCCGCAGCGCGTGGCGAAAACCGCGCAGGCTAAGGTCAGAGAGCGTCATGTTGGCGGTAATCGACATCAGTTCCACCACGCCTTCCCCTTTGCGGTCTTCCGGCACCAGCGCGATACCGCTTTTTAACCGCTGCTGGAAGCTGCGTTTCGCCAGATCTTTACCCGCCAGTTGCACCTGACCTGACTGACACGGCATCAGGCCAATCAGACCCTTAAACAGTTCGGTGCGCCCGGCACCCAGCAAACCGTAAATGCCAATCACTTCGCCTTTGCGCAGGGTAAACGTCACGTCATTCAGGGTGTAACCGCCGTTCTGGTGCAGGGCGGTTAAGCCGTCAACCTGCAATACCGTTTCCCCCTGCGGGGCCGCCTGGTAATCGAACTGCTTCTTCTTGTCACCCACCATCTGGGCGATAATCCACGGCACGCTCGCCTCACGCACGTCACGTTCACTGATAAACTGTCCATCGCGGAAGATAGTGATGTGATCGCCAATCTCCATCAGCTCCTCCAGCCGGTGCGAGATATAGATGATGGTGACGCCCCGTCGCTTGAGCTGATCGATCACGTTAAACAGCACTTTCACTTCTGACTGACTCAGCGCACTGGTCGGCTCATCCATGATCAAAACCCGGGTGTCCTTGGAGAGTGCGCGGGCAATCTCCACCAGCTGCTGATGACCGATGCCCAGCTCACCGAGTGGCGAATAGGGGTCAACATCCAGCTCCAGCCGTTCCAGCAGCGACTTTGCCAGCGCATACTGATATTTTTCGTTGATCACGCCGCGCTGGAAAAACTCGTTAGCAATAAAGATGTTGTCCATCACGTTCATGTTGGGGAACAGGTTCAGTTCCTGAAAGATGATACTGATGCCTTGCTTCTCTGCCTGATGGGTGGAGTTAAGCGATACCACCTTACCGTCCAGCAGAATCTCGCCGGATGAAGGCGTTTCGACCCCTGCCAGCATCTTCATCATGGTTGATTTGCCGGCACCGTTTTCGCCAATCAGCACGTTGACTTTATTGCGATAGACCCGGTAGTTAACCTGATCGAGCGCCGTAACGCCGGGATAGAGACGCGACACGTTGCGGGTTTCGATGATCACATCGCTGCTCTGCTGCGGTTGAAGATCTTGCATCTTCCGCTCCTTATTGCCGGCTGATCGCCGCCGGGGTGATATCCGGCAGCGACTGCGGGATATCCCAGCTGCTGAACACGCCGACGACCGTCACCTTATCGCCCACGCCCGGCTTGAATTTCTGCATCAGGCTGGCTGCCTGCTGATTAATCGCTTTGCCGTAATCACCAAACAGCACCTGATCGTTAAAGTCCTGATAGCTGGCGCCCTTATAGGCATCACGCAGCGCGGTGCCACGGATGATCGGCCCGGCCTGAATCGTGACAGTGTCACCTGATTCATCTCTGACACTCATCTTGCCACTGCGGGAAGTGGTGTTTAGCGCGGTAACCTCACCGCGTACTGTCACGCTAAATACACACGGGTTTTCCGCCTGGCTGCGATAGCCATAGGATTGGCAGGCGCTGTCAAAATCTTTCGCTGACTGCAGCGACTTCATTAATACCGCCAGCGGTTTCGCCTCGGCCGTCAGCTGTGGTACCAGTTTTTGCTGCCAGACCTGATCAATATTGGCCATCTGTGGATTGGGGGGATTTTTCAGCTCGGCCAGCTGTTGCTGCGACACAATTCGGCAGCCGCTCAGCAGCAGGACCCCCAGCGTCAGCCAGACTCTTCCGGACATCTTATTCTCCCTGGCGCCCGCTCAGGCAGGCGCGGCGGCGGTGAGTGAATTATGATTTGAAGTTGAAATCCTGTACGCCGCTGGCGTTATCTGGCGTAATCAGGATGCCGCGGAACATCACCCGCTGTTTCTCCGGTTTCGCCCCTTTCTGGATATAATTGTCGAGGTCGGTCACGCCCTGCGCCGCAATCGCCTGCGCCTGTAACATCACCGTGGCTTTCAGGGTGCCGGCCTTCACCGCATCCCGCTCGTCATTGCTGCCATCGATTCCCACCACAATCACATCGTTGCGTCCGGCGGCTTTCAGGGCAGCAATGGCCCCCAGTGCCACCGGTCCATTACCGCAAATCACCCCTTTCACATCCGGGTGCGCCTGCAGAATACTGTCCATGATCCGCTTGCCGTCGATCAGCGTCCCTTTGGCATCCTGACGCGCCACGCTCTGCATATCGCTGTACTGATCCAGCACCTGATGGAACGATTTGGAGCGCGTCACGCAGTTATTGTCGGCCAGGTTACAGGTCAGCTCGGCGTACTTGCCCTTCTCACCCATTTTCTCGACAAACACGTTGGCCACGTCAGAACCGGCCTGGAAGTTGTTGTGGGTAATCTGCGCCAGCGCCACGTCATCCACCGGAATTTCACGGTTGATCAACACCACCGGAATACCGGCATCTTTGGCTTTTTTGATCGCCGCCACGCTGGCGGTGGAGTCGGCGTTATCCAGTACGATGCCCTGCACTTTTTTACCGATAGCAG
>Ga0308167_1001368_pt1 | contig 29139 bp, 18 predicted proteins | sample PhyCR1_2_FD_202138 | JGI IMG/M metagenome (GOLD analysis project Ga0308167, IMG submission 202138) | Phyllosphere microbial communities from UC Gill Tract Community Farm, Albany, California, United States - DLSLRC.R1 | ecosystem: Host-associated > Plants > Phyllosphere > Unclassified | place... | reverse complement strand
TGGCATCGATCCGGTGCTGCGCTCGCGCGCGCGCCGTCGTGCCGTGCAGGCCATCTATGCCTGGCAGATCTCCGGTGGCAACGGCCAGTCGCTGATTGCCCAGTTCGCCCACGAACAGGCCCGCGAAATCGCCGACCTGGCGTACTTCGAAGCGCTGGTGCATGGCGTGCTCGACAACCGTCGCGACATTGACGAAGCCTTCGGCCCGTACCTGGACCGCAGCATCGACGAAGTGGATGCGATCGAACGCGCCGTGCTGCGCCTGGCCGGTTATGAACTGCGTTACCGCCTGGACGTGCCGTACCGCGTGGTCATCAACGAAGCCATCGAATCGGCCAAGCGCTTCGGTTCCGAGCATGGCCATACCTACGTCAACGGCGTGCTGGATCGTGCCGCCGTGGAATGGCGCAAGGCCGAATCGGGTCACTGACCCACCTGTGGTAATGCCGGCCGCTGGCCGGCAACTGCAGGGATTCTGAGGTTGCCGGCCTGCGGCCGGCACTACCGCCCACCGCGCACCGCGCGGCACGTACAAACGCGGGAGCGCCCCATGTCCCTGGCCGAATTCGCCCTCATCGACCGCATCCGCGCCCGCACCGTCGAGCGCGACGACATCGTGCTCGGCATCGGCGATGACGCCGCGCTGCTGCAGCCGCGCCCGAACGAACAGCTGGTGGTCACCGCCGACACGCTCAACAGCGGCGTGCATTTCCCGGCCGAGACCCCGGCGTTCGACATCGGCTGGAAGACGCTGGCCGTCAACCTGTCCGACCTCGCCGCGATGGGCGCGCGCCCGGCCTGGTGCACGCTGGCGCTGTCGCTGCCCGAGGCCAGCGAAGACTGGATCGATGCCTTCGCCGATGGCTTCTTCGCGCTGGCCGACCAGCACGACATCGCCCTGATCGGCGGTGACACCACGCGTGGTCCGTTGTCGCTGTCGGTCACCGCGATGGGCCAGGTGTCACGCGGCCAGGCGCTGCGTCGTGATCGCGCACAGATTGGCGATGACATCTGGGTCAGCGGCACCCTCGGCGATGCTGCCGGTGCGCTGTGCCTGTGGCAGCAGGGCGCATTGAACGTCACCGCCGCCACCCTGCTGGCCGACTACGAAACCCTGCGCCTGCGCCTGCTGCGTCCCACCCCGCGCGTTACCCTAGGCCTGCGCCTGCGTGCCTTCGCGCATGCCGCCGTGGATATCTCCGATGGTCTGCTGGCCGACCTGGGCCACATCGCTGCCCGTAGCGGCGTACGCGCCGAAGTCGATGCCGATGCATTGCCGATGTCGTCGGCACTGCGCGAACTGCTGGGCCGTGACGGCGCCCGTGACTGCGCGCTGCACGGCGGCGACGACTACGAACTGTGCTTCACCGCCGCCGCCGACCAGCGCGACGCGCTGCACTTCGTTGCCGAATCGCTGGACGTGCCGATTACCCGCATCGGCCGCATCATGGAAGGGCAGGGCGTGCACACCGAAGGCCACGATGGCCCGAGCGGATACGAGCACTTCGCCTGATACACGAGAACGCCGGGCATGGCCCGGCGCTACCGCGTTGCTCTGGTGCGTGCCAACCTTGGTTGGCACGGATGTGGCAGGCCTCCGTGCCGACGCTGTGTCGACCAAGGTCGACACCTACCAATTCGTGTTGCTCGTTTCTCTTTCGGTGGAGCCACGCGAAGATCATTCCGGCGCTATCGCTCGACCTTGGCCTCGGCATCGCGCGGCGTACCGTAGTCATCCAGCCACTTGAACGACACCGTTGCGGGCATCGAGGCCCCCTGCGGCAGCGCATAGCGCGCCCGTGCCCCCGGCCCGATCATGTCCACATCCACCGTACGTCCATCGCCCAGCGTCAATGAACTCAACGTCACGTGGTACGCGCTCGCATTAAGCACCTGCAACGCATCGCCGTCGGCAGACCATTGCAACGTGGCCGCTGCGTCGCGGGCATTGCCCGGCAATCCAGGCGGCCTGTAGAACAGCTTGACGCGTGTGCGTACTGCGAACTGCAGCAGGTTCTTGCCGCTGGCATCGCTGGGCTTGGGCGGAATATCCAGCAGATTGAAATAGAACACCGATTCGCGATCGGTCGGCAGCGGCGCCTCCGACGGGCGCGGTGCGTAGGTGACGCGATATGCCTGCCCCTGCCCCTGCTTCGGTTTCAGCAGGCGTGGCTCGGCCGGTGTGATCCGGAACGGCGTGCATACGTTTTCCGGGCGCGACTGGCTGTCGCCGTCGTCGATCCAGACCTGGGTCATCGCCGCCAGCTCGCCCACGTTGCTGGCCTTGACAGTTACGTCGCGGCCCTTGCTGGCATCGTGCACGATGCGCGTGCCTTGCAGCGTCACCGCGGCCGATGCCGGCGGCGCTACCGACACGGCCAGCAGCGCGCATATCCACGTCCTGGCGCGGAGTTTCATGGTCAACCTCATTGAAGGATGCAGGCCAGCACAGCGTGGCGCTGGCCTGGCGGAAGCGGATTACCTGTAGAGCACCACGAAGTCGCCCGAGGCGTTAGCGGTGCCTGCCTGCGCGTTCTGCGCCGGTGAGGCGTACCACGCGCTGTAGTCCAGCTGGCCGCTGCCACCGGCGGCGATGGTCACCCACACTGTCGGGTCTTCACCGATCTTCTGCTGGTTGCCGGCCGCGTCGTACAGCGCAACGCCCACGTTGGTGGCGGTCGAAGCCGCCGTCAGTGCCAGATTGCCGGTGCTGCCGTCCGGCGTGCCGCCGAAGCGCACACCGACATCCTGCGACGCACCCGAACCCGAGCAATCCAGAGCGATGGTGAAGTTCTTCTGGCCGGCACGGACGCTGGCGTTGACCGAGGCCAGATCGACCTTGCCCATCGGCACGGTGATGGTGCCGCCGGTGGAGCCTACCGAGCAGGTGGAGGTCATCAGTTCGCCGGTGATTTCCAGCGTTTCGGCAGACACCGACGGCACGGCGACGGCGAGTACGGAAAGGGACAGCAGACGGAGCGTCAGGGACATGAAAGTTCTCGGTTGTGGAATGAGGACACACGGTGGCCGCCCACGGCAGCCAGCGTGGCCAGTTTCGATGCGTACCTCCGCCTGCGGAATGGAATTTGTTGCAAACGCGTTATGAAGCTCGCTCACTACAGCTCCGGAAGACGACATCCCTGCGGCTGATCCGAGGCGATCAACAGCCGCTTTGGCATCGAACGAATTGCAATACAGCGGCGCTTGGGCCGATCTGCAACTTTTTGGATGGGGAGCATGTGCCCCAGCCTCTAGCCTGCGGTTCCCCTTCCCCATGCCGCTGCTTCGGCACCGGCTATCGTCCTCGATGAAGTCGCCCTCCGCAGATCCCGCAGCGCCTCGCCGTGCCACGTTCCCCACCCAGCGTCTTGCCCAGGCAATCACCTGGGCCCTGCTGGCCAGTGCAGCTGCCTTGGCAACGGCAACTCCCGCAGGTCCCATGGAGTTCAGCGAAGGCTTCCTGATCGGCGGCGAAGCCATCGACATGGGGCGCTACGCCAACGGCAATCCGTTGCCCGCCGGTGACTACGCGGTGGACGTGCATGTGAACGGGCAGTTCCTGCGCAGCCAGGACATCCGTTTCGTCATCGAAGATGATCCGCAGATTGCGGTGGCCTGTCTGTCACCGGCGCTGGTGCGGGGATTGCCATTGAAGCCTGCGTTCCTGGAGGCACTGCCGGCCGAAGAAGGCACCTGTGTGGACCTGCAAGCGCTGGTGGAGGGCGCCAGCACCACCGTCGACAGCGGCGAACTGCAGTTGTCCCTCAGCATTCCGCAAGCGGCGCAAGCCATCGCGGCGCGCGGCTTCGTGGCGCCGGAACTGCGCGACGACGGCATCACCGCTGCCTTCATCGATTACAGCGCCAACCACTACCGCAGTCAGGGCAGCGACAGCAGCTACCTCGGTCTGCAGGCGGGCCTGAACCTTGGCGCATGGCGCCTGCGCCACCGCGCGTCGCTCACCCGTGGCAGCCAAGGTACCCACCGCCAGGTCATCAGCAGCCACCTGCAGCGCGACATTCCGCGCTGGAACAGCCAGCTGCTGCTGGGCCAGGGCAACACCGGTGGCGAGCTGTTCGAAAGCGTGCCGTTCACCGGTATCCGCGTGGCCAGCGACGAACGCATGCTGCCCGACTCACTGCGTGGCTATGCGCCGGTGGTGCAGGGCATTGCCGAAGGCAACGCGGTGGTTACCATCCGCCAGAACGGCAACATCATCCACGAAAGCAATGTGGCGCCGGGGCCGTTCACCATCGAGGATCTGTACCCCACCAACTTCGGCGGTGACCTGGACGTCAGCGTCACCGAAGCCGATGGCCGCGTGCAGCGCTTCAGCGTCAACTTCTCCGCCGTGCCGCAGGCATTGCGTGCAAGGGCCTCGCGTTTTGCGGTCACTGCCGGCGAACTGCGCGACACCGGCAACACGCTGCAGGCGCTGCGCTTCACCGAAGGTACGTATGCGCGCGGCGTGAACAACCGGCTTACCGTGCTGGGTGGCGCGCAGCTGGGCGGGGACTATCGCGCGCTGCTCACCGGTGCCGCAGTCAACACGGCCATCGGTGCGTTCGGTGCAGATGTGACCCACTCGCGCGCCCGCCTGCGCGGCAGCGAGGCCGTCACCGGCAACAGCTTCCGCCTGAACTACCAGCGCTACGTGGCGCGCACCGGCACCAACTTCGGCCTGGCCGCATACCGCTACAGCACGCGTGGCTTCCTCAGCCTCCATGATCTGGCACGTGCGCAGAACGAGGACTGGGGCTATGGCCAACGTGCCCGCCAGCGCTACCAGGTGAACTTCTCGCAGAAGGTGGGGCAGCGCAGCAACCTGTATCTCAGCGGCGGCCACGTGGCCTATTGGGACAGCGCCCGGCGCCGCAACGATTTCCAGCTGGGTTTCCAGAGCACGCTGGGGCGGATCAACTATGGTGTATCCGCACTGCGCTACCGGTTGGGCGATGGCCGCCAGGACACGCGCTACGCATTCACCCTCAGCGTGCCGCTGGGCCGCAGTGCCAACGCACCGCGTGCCAGCACCCAACTCAGCCAAGCCGGCAGCGGGCGGCAGTCGCAGTTGGGCATCAGCGGCAGCCTGGGCGAGTCACGTGCGCTGAGCTACAGCCTGTCCGGCGCGCAGGGCAGCGGACAGAAGAGCCAAAGTGCCTATGCCGCGTGGCAGGGCAGCCGTGGCAACCTCAACGCCGGCTACAGCCGCAGCGGCGACTACCGAAGCCTATCGCTGGGTGCTTCGGGCAGCGTGGTGTTGCACAGCGGCGGTCTGAACCTGGGCGCTCCCGTGGGCGACACCTTCGCGCTGGTGCAGGCACCGGGTGCGCAGGGCGCACGCATCGGCAGCAGTACCGACCTGCGCGTTGCACGTAATGGCTACGCGGTGCTGCCGCACATCAGCCCCTATCGCTGGAACACCATTGACCTGGATCCGTCCGGCCTGCCGATCGATGTGGAGCTGCTGCAGACCTCGCAACGTGTGGTGCCTACCGCAGGTGGCATCGTGCGCGTGCCTTTCCAGGTACGCCGCGAGCGCACGCTGTTCATCGACGCCACCGATGCCTTGGGGCAGCCGCTGCCGTTTGCGGCGGTGGTGCAGACCGAAGACGGCACACCGGCCGGTGCGGTGGGGCAGGGCGGGGTGATCCAGCTGCGGGGTGCACAGGACAGCGGCGTGTTGATTGTCGACCCCGATGGCAAGCGACGCTGCCGCATCGACTACCGAATGCCGGATGCGCCGGACGCCTACGGGCTGTCGTGGAGCCAGGCCGTGTGCCTGCCGCAGCCGCAGCCGCCTGAGAGCCTGCAGGTGGGCGCGCCGGAAGCGGTCGAGAGCAACGCCCCGTGATTCCCGTTTTCCCTTTCATCGCTCACAGGAGCTTCCGCATGTCCCGTTCCTTCTTTCAGCTGGCAACTGCCGCTGCGCTCTGTTTGAGCGCTTCGACCACATTCGCCGACCAAGCCACACTCACCATCACCGGCCGTGTGCTGCCGGGGACCTGCACGCTGGTGGCACCCGCCATCGCCCTCGATCCGATCAAGGCCGATGAGCTGGTGCAGGGCGACAACAAGCTCAAGGACGGCACCCTGGACTTCACCGGCTGCGTGGGTGTGGGCAAGGCGAAGTTGTCCTTCGCGGGTGCTGCCGCCGATGGCGATGCCGACCGCTGGAAGAACACCGCCGCCACCGATGCGGCCGCTGGCGTATCGGTCGCATTGCTGGCCGGTGCGACAGGCAGCACGTATCTGAAGAACGGCGACACCGGCATCGAGGTGGTGGTGAGCGGCGCGACTGCCAGATACCCGCTGCGGGCGGGCTACTACCTGCCGGCAGTGGCAGGGGTGAGCGCAGGTGCCGTGGAGACTGAAATCGTGGTGACGGCGGATTACGAGTGATGCGGCGAGTGGATGCCCCTCGGTTGCAACCCCATCGCGGGCACCGTCGTTGGACAGCGGTGGCCTGCGCTGCAGTTGGGCTGATGGCCGTTTCGGGTTTGGCGCATGCCTGCACCGCCGTGGTGCAGGCGCCAATCATCGTTGACCGTGACAGACCCGGCTACTCCGACAGCATCCGGATGATCTGGGATGACGGTACCAACGTGTCCTTCAATGGCTGCCCCAACACAGCACCGCTTGAATTGACGGTAGATCTGCAAGGCGCTGGCCTGCGCTGGGTCATGGACTTCGATTTCACTGCCTGGCCAGTGGATGGTCCCTTGCCTCTCTACGAGACCGGCCCAAACTCGGCGTTGATAGGGTTTGGATTCTTTGGAGATACCCTCCGCCCTTTACGCCTTGGTCCAAATACCATCCATTTTGGGGCTGGCCCAGGAAACGCGGTTCCAATGCTGTTCGTACTCAGCCGGGGCAGCAGGATGGAGGATTTCCAGACCAACGTATCAATGCAGCTGAGTGCGCCGCTGTACCCGTCGTTGGCGGGTACCGTGCCGATCAGCATCGACATGCGTTTCCCGCCAACAACCTGCCGTATGCAGGATGTTTCGGAAGTGCTGCAGGATGTATCGATCGCCGAACTGCGTGATCCTGGCGACACCGCACGGGAGAAGCCGGTGTCGCTGTTGATGGATTGCGGCATTGTGATTCCGCGCGCGGATATCGTACTGACGGATACGCATGATCCCGGCAATACCGGAAGTGTGCTCACCCCGACGTCGGATTCCACAGCGGAGGGTGTGGCCGTGCAGCTGTTGAGCGGTGGAAGCGAGGTCCAGTTGGGTAGGCCCTGGTTCTTCAACCCCGGTGGTGGTGGCGTGCACACGTTCGAATACACGGCGCGCTATATCCGGCTGGCGGACGACTTGAAGCCTGGGTTGATCAAAGGCGAAGCGGTTTTGAACGTGGACTACTGGTAATGCAAGGCGGCTGATCCGCGGCTCGCCCGCATTCCAGAGGCCATGACGAAGAGCAGCCGAGCATGGCTCGGCTCTACACGGTTTCCCGCAACTGCACATTCACATATTCGGCCAGCCCACGGCAGGCCAATATCAATCCCTCGCGCACGTCATCGCCCACCTGCTGACCCTCGTCGCCGTCCACGCGTACGCGCTCGATGGCGTGCAGCAGTTCCAGCAGCAAGGTCAGCCCGGCATTGGCGCGGTCGATGCGTGCCATCGCGAAGCCAAAGCACTGCTTGCGTCCGTTGTCCGGCCACGGCTGGCCATCGGCGGCGTCCACGTGGCGGATGCGCTGCAGGCAGCCGAGCAGAGTGATGCCTTCGTCGGCGTGGGCGCGCATCGTGCTGCCCAACGTGGTTTCCAGCGCTTTGGCCAGGTCATCCGGCAGGCGTTCGACGGCGTCGCCCAGTGTGGCGAACAGATAGGGATAGAGCGAAGAAGTCATGGCGGCGTCCTTGAGTGTGAAGCAAGGGGCCGCCCTCGCGCTGGGCGAGGGCGGCAGGCGGTGCGTGGTTGCAATACCGGGGACAAGTGTGAAACGCCGGCGGGCACGAGGCCCCCACGCACCGCCCGCCATAGGGCACGGACGGATTGCCTGCCGACGCCGCTCAACAAGGAAAGAGCGACGCCGACAGGCAAGCGTAAACAACACACTCATCCAACGGGATTGCAAGCCCGTGCCACCCGTTGTCGGTGGCGCGCCATGATGTGCACGCAGATGCTGCTATACCAATCAGAAAAGTTTCAATTTCGAAAACGTTGCAGATGCATGTCGCATGCGCTGCGCGAAGGCGAGCACACATGCGCGTGCCAGTTGCGACATGTGTTGTAGCGCTGAGCGCATGCTGGGCGCTACAGAAGGCAGAAAGCAGAACGGCGCCGGATGTCTCCGGCCCCGTTCGTGTCTACATCACCACTTGTAGGCGACGCTCAGGTTCGCAGTCGCTTCACGATACCCACTGTCACCACGCATCACCCCGAACCCGCCCCAGGCACTGAAGCCGGAACGGAAGTCCACACGCGCACCCGCGCTCAGTTCATAGCGGTTGCGCGGGATGCCGGCCTTCAGCACTTCGTCGTCGAAGGCGATGCCATTACCGGCACCATCGCGGTACCAGTTGGCCGCCAGATACGGGCTGACCGAGGCACCCGCCGCCGAGCGCGATTCACCCTGCAGGCGCAGGCCAGCACGACCGGACAGGCCGCTGTTGCCCGCTGCACGCACCACGGTGCCGTTGGTTTCGGTATGCACGTCGGTCTTTGCATCGGTGTACACCAGCTGCAGTTCCGGCTGCAGGCTCAATGCGGTGTTGCCGATCTGGCCAATGTTGAAGCGATAGCCCGCTTCCAGCGACGACTGCCAGATGTCCGAGTCATACCGCTCGGCGGCCAACCCTTCGCCCTGCACGCGGTTGCGGAACTGACCGCGCTGCACGCTGGCATCCACATACAGCGCGTCGGTGGTCCAGTTGCCGTACACGCCCAGCGCGCCGCCTTCCACCTTGCCGCGTGCGCTGTAGCCGGTCACGTCCGAGCGCGAGGTGGCGCTGGACTGCGCAACGGTACCCATCAGACCCACGCGGCCCCGACCGTCATCGAACACGCCCACGTCCGCACCCAGCTGCAGGCGCGAGCGGTCCACGCGCAGGTCGAGTTGGTCATCCACCGCACCGAGCCTGCTCTGCGTAGCGTCAACACGGGCCCAGCCGCGAATGCCATCGGTGGCGGCGGTGCTGCCACCCTGGCGGTCGCGCCAGCCGTGGCGCAGCAACTGGCCCATCGCGAACTGGTTGGCCAGATAGGCCCCGGCTTCCGGGCGCAGCACCGGCGGCGGCGGATCCACCGGATCCACCGGATCAACAGGATCGATCGGCGTGCACTCCGGCAGGGTCGGGTCGGCCAGGCACGGGTCCGGGGCGACTGTCTGCTCCGAACGCAGGTACCAGTTGCCGTTGGCGTCCTTCACCAGGAAGTACTCGTACTGCCCGCCCACGGCGCGGCCGGCCAGATCGAACTGGGCATTGGACGCACCGCCGATGTCGATCAGCTCGATGCCGCGGTCAGTCTTCGCACCGGCACCGCCGGCGTTGAGCACGCGTACATTGGCCTGGCCGTTGGCATCGCCGGCGATCACCAGCTTGTCGGTCAGCGAGCTGTCGTCACCCAGCTGGGTGTTGAACAGCAGGGTGCCGCCCGCCCCGTCGAACGTGTCGACGGTGAGGGTATTGAAGGCGCTGGCATTGCCCAGTGCCACGGTGCCGGTATTGCCCAGGGCGAGGTGGCCAACGTTGCTGTCGCCGGTCATCAGCCAGGTGCTGTCGCCATCAATGCTGGCACTGGTGACGTTGATGAAACGACCGTCGATCTGGGCCTTGTTGCGCAAGATGACGTCCAGCGTGGCAGTGGTTGCCGTGGTCGGATCGAGGTTCACATTGCCGGCCAGGCGCGAGTCGTCAACGGTGAACTGGACATCGGTGCGGCTGGAAACAGGCCGGGCGAGGCTGGATACGAGCAACAGGTTGCCGTCGCCGCCGAGCAGCGTGGAGTGGTTGGCCACAAGGATGTTGTAGTCACTGGCAGTCAGCGGCATGACATGGATGGCAGCACCCTTGCCCGATTGGACGGTCGAGTTGTCGATACCCAGATCGACGCTGCCGCCGACCGGATAGTGACCCCACAGAAAGGCGCCTGCGTTCTCGCCGAAAATCTGCGAGCCGTTGACGAGGTCCATGCTGCCAAATTGGACACGAACGCCATTGCCCGTGTTGGAGGCGGGAATGGTGGGATCATTCGATGCCTCGACATGCACCTGCATTGCATCCAGCAGAGCATACCCGGCGCGAGCGCCATAACGTGCCACGATATCGACGCCTGCGGTTGGTGCGGGACCGGGTGCAGTCCCAGCTGGCACAGTGATCTTTCCGCCGGTCAAATGGGCTTGACTGTTGCCTCCTTGCAGCGACACGCTGCCACCGTAGAATTCAGTGCCGTTGCTGATGAGGCGAGCACCATCCGTCAACGAGACCGTGTTTTCTCCTGTCCCTGCGCTGGTAACACGACCTCTATCCAGAGTCACTGTCGAGCCGCTCTCGGCGGTTATCTGGTTCATCTGTGCGTTCTGCCCGATCAGGTTCGACCCATTGACCAGTGTCCATGCTTCTGCTGGGTCACCGGCAACGACGGTGGCGTTCTGGTTGTCCAGGTCGCCGGCCTCAACAGAACCCGCTGAGAATGCGGTGATGGCCAGCAGTACGGCCTGGGCAAGGGGAAGGCGCGGACTGGTACGGGGGTGTTTGGCGTGTCGCATGAGGCTGTCCTGTCAGATGGGAAGGGCTGGTTCAACTGCGCGCTTCAGGATCTGCTTTCGACATCGACGTTCAGGATATAGGCCGAAAACATGTAAAAAAAGATGAAACTGATGGGAATTGCGCGCGCTTATGTCTCTTATGGCCACATTTTCGTCATGTGTGTTTGCCAGTCCCATGCAATTTGTTGTAAAGCCACTGTCGGTGTGGTGCAGGTTCAGCTCCCGCACAGCAGCACGACACCGGGCTGCATACGGCGCCGTGCGTGGCCCTGCATTACCCGGTGCTAACCCTAAGCTTCGCAGTTGCCTGCAATTGCTACCGTCACTGCGAAGCGCGGTTTGCGGTGCTCGGCGTCGTATCGGAAAGCCGCCGACATGGCGCGGTACCACAGAATGCAGAAAGCAGAACGGCGCCGGAGGTCATCCGGCGCCGTGTTCGTGTCTACATCACCACTTGTAGGCTACGCTCAGATTCGCCGTCGCTTCGCGATAGCGGTGGTCACCACGCATCACACCAAATCCACCCCATGCACTCAGCCCAGAGCGGAAGTCCACGCTCGCACCGGCGTTCAACTCGTACCGATTGCGTGGCACGCTGGCCTTCAGCACGTCATCGTCGAAGGCGATGCCATTACCGGCGCCATCGCGGTACCAGTTGGCCGCCAGATACGGGCTGACCGATGCACCCGCCGCCGAGCGCGATTCACCCTGCAGGCGCAGGCCAGCACGACCGGACAGGCCGCTGTCACCCAGTGCGCGCACCACGGTGCCGTTGGCTTCGGTATGCACATCGGTCTTTGCATCGGTGTACACCAGCTGCAGTTCCGGCTGCAGGCTCAATGCGGTGCTGCCGATCTGGCCGATGTTGAAGCGATAGCCCGCCTCCAGCGACGACTGCCGGATATCCGAGTCGTAGCGCTCCTCGGCCAGGCCTTCGCCCTGCACGCGGTTGCGGAACTGGCCGCGCTGCACGCTGGCGTCCACATACAGCGCATCGGTACTCCAGTTGCCGTACACGCCCAACGCGCCACCTTCCACCTTGCCGCGTGCGCTGTAGCCAGTCACGTCCGAACGCGAGGTGGCGTTGTTGCGTGCAGCGGTACCCATTACGCCGATGCGGCCACGACCTTCATCAAACACGCCGATGTCCGCACCCAGCTGCAGGCGCGAGCGGTCCACGCGCAGGTCGAGTTGATCATCCACCGCACCCAGTTTGCTCTGCGTGGCGTCCACCCGGGCCCAGCCGCGGATGCCATCCGCCGCAGCGGCGCCGCCCTGGCGGTCGCGGTGGGTGTGGCGCAGCATCTGGTCCAGCGCGAACTGGTTGGCCAGGTAGGCGCCGGACTCCGGGCGCAGCACCGGCGGCGGCGGATCAACCGGATCCACCGGATCAACAGGATCGATCGGCGTGCACTCCGGCAGGGTCGGGTCGGCCAGGCACGGGTCCGGGGCGACTGTCTGCTCCGAACGCAGGTACCAGTTGCCGTTGGCGTCCTTCACCAGGAAGTATTCGTACTGCCCGCCCACGGCGCGGCCGGCCAGATCGAACTGGGCATTGGACGCACCGCCGATGTCGATCAGCTCGATGCCGCGGTCAGTCTTCGCACCGGCACCGCCGGCGTTGAGCACCCGTACATTGGCCTGGCCGTTGGCATCGCCGGCGATCACCAGCTTGTCGGTCAGCGAGCTGTCGTCACCCAGCTGGGTGTTGAGTAGCAAGGTGCCGCCCGCACCATCGAAGGTATCGAGGGTGAGGGTATTGAAGGTGCTGCCATTGCCCAGTGCCACGGTACCGCCTGCGCCCAGCGCGAGATGGCCGACGTTGCTGTCACCGGTCATCAGCCAGGTGCTGTCGCTGTCGATGCTGGCGGTGGTGACGTTGATGAAGCGGCCGTCGATCTGCGCCTTGTTGCGCAGGGCAACGTTGACCGCTGCATTGGCCAGGCTGGCGGCGTCGAGCGTCACGTTGCCATTCAGTCGTGAATCATCGACGGAAAAATTCACATCGGTGCGGCTCATGGCACCAGCATCGTTGGCCACAAGCAACACGTTGCCATCGCCGCCGCCCAGCTGCGCACCGTTTACCACGCTGATGTCATAGGTGTTTTCCACGCCGGGAAAGACCTGGATCGCAGCACCGCGGCGGCCGATCACCACGGAATTGTCGATATTCAGCGCGATGCGCTGCGAAGGACTGTTATCGCCCCACAGCATCGCGCCCACGTTTTCACCGGTCACCAGCGAACCGTTGACGATGTCCATGCTGCCTGCCATCAGACGCACGCCCAGGCCACTGCTGTGGTGAGGCCCACCGGGGACCATCTCCACATGGATCATGGTGGAGTGAATCAGAGCATACGGTGCACGCACGGGCCACGACCCCGCGCCAGTGGAAGATATATCCACGCCGATCGACTTGCGGTTACCCGGCGACAGGTCGGCTGCATTGACCACGATGTGGCTGTCATGGAGGTGGGCAGACGTTTCGCCCATGTCCAACAGGATGCCGCCGATGAAGCCGGAGCCACGCGCGACCAACGAGCTCGCTCCCTGCAGCCACACTGCACGCTCGGCATTGCCGGTGGCATCCACGGTTACATTTTCAAGCGAAATGGTCGAGGTGTCGCTTGCCCATAGGGTCCTGGTGCGGGTGCCCTTGGCGGTCAGGCTTGATCCATTGATCAGCGTCCAGTCTTCGAACGGCGCAGTGCCGTCGATCTCGACCGTCTGACCATCCAGATCACCGGCCAGCGCCATGCCGGCGGGGAGCGTGGCGAGCGCAAGCAGCAAGCCCTGCGCCAACGGGCGCAGCAGGAAAGCACCGTTGGGGGAAGTGCAAACGCGCATGGCTCGGTCCTCTACTTGGGAAAGTGGCTAGAACACTCCTGTCGATCTCACGGCAAACCCGTTCAGGTTGGTGACGTGTGCGGCCCGGCCGTGTGAACGACGGGCGATGGGTTGATTGCGACAGTGTGTGTCTGGAACGGGCGTCAGTTTCCCGCTCGTGCCACGCGCTTCCCATGCAATTAGTTGCAAAGCACGCCTGCTCTGGCAGGGCAGCCCACGGGACGTTCATTTTTCCTGACGTTAACTGCGACCATCTGTCGCACCGTCGTTTACAACGCATTCGATAGTCGCGCTGCCGGTGCATGCCGAGCATGGCCGTCCCCCACGGAGACTTGTCATGCACCCATCGCAGCTGCGTTGTCCCTTGGCCTTGGCACTAGCCTTGGCGCTTACTCCCCTTCCCCCCGCTATGGCACAGCAGGTCGTTGCCGATGGTGTCGAGCAGACGCCCGCAGCGGGGGACTACCACACGGTCGACCCGGTGCAGCCCGGCGACCCGGTGGGCTACGCGTTCCTGGCCATCAACGGTGGCACCATCATTCCGGCAGGTGAAGTGACGCTACGCACCGAAGGACTGTATGCCGCGGCGGCGCGTGCGGACGGCGCAGGCAGCCGGATTGCGCTTCGACAAGGCAGTGTGCTTACCACCGGCTACGGCGCAGCAGGCCTGTCCGCGGCCAACGGAGGTGAGATTCACGTCGTTGGCACCCGTATCCAGACGCAGGGCGTGGCGGCCCATGGTGCGGAGGCCATTGATGGCAGCCTGGTGCTTGAGGGCGTGCACATCACCACCCAGGCCGGCCTTTCGCATGGCGTGTCCGTGCAGGGCGGAAGTGCACGTGTGATTGACAGCGTGATCGAGGTCAACGCCAGCCAATCCAACGGCCTGGATGTGCGCGGTGGCACGCTGCAGGCCGAGCGCGTGCGGATCGATATCGGTGGCAGCGGCTATGGCGTTGCGATGCAGAACGATGGCGATGCACATCTTCGCTCGGTACAGATCAATGGCCGGGGCGCAGGGGCGACGGGGGTGCTGGCGGGGCCGGGCAGATTGGTGCTGGAAGATGTAGACATCGACCTTACCCACGAGCGCTCCGGCGCCGGCATGCAGATTTTGGGAGAGGCGGAGATGCGCGGCGGCAGCATTCATACGCGTGGCATCGATGCCAGGGTTGTCAGTTTTGCGGCCGGTGGCGCCGGCAAACTTCTGCTGGATGGCGTGGATATGTCGGGGTATCACGGCATCGGTATGACCGCTGGCTCCGAGCTGACGATGTACAACAGCCAGCTGGATACGAACTCCATCGGTATCAACATCAACAAAGCGGGCGGCGTTGTGAAGGTGGCAGGCTCGTCCATCACCACGCGCAATGGCGTGGGTATCCTGATGTTGGAAAAGGGCGATCTGGACGTGGAGAACTCCATCGTCACCGCCGATGGCGAGTTCTGGCAGGCCGTGTCCATCATGGATGGAACCGCGCGAATCCTGTCCAGCCAGCTGCGGACGCTCGGCCAGAACGGGCACGGCATCTACGCCGAAGGTGCTTCGGGCCGCAGCCCGGTACTGACGATTGGCAGCTCCGACATTCTTACCGAAGGCAATGGGGCAGCCGGTGCCATCGCCCGTCTTGGCGGCACCGTAAACCTTGCTGATAGCGTGGTGCGCACCACTGGCGTCAGTTCGCACGGCGTGTTGTCTGGGGGGACGGGCGAAATGACGCTGGTCAACACCCATGTGCGTACTGAGGGTGAGGGTGCGTGGGCATCAGTGATCAACGACAGCGGCCGCATGAGCATTGATGGTGGCTCACTGGTGAGCGCCCGGCACGGGGGCATCTGGCTGCGCAGCAGCCGCGATCCGGCGCTGACGTTGAGCAACGGCGTGGTGGTGTCCGGTGGCAATGGTATCGGCCTGGCGCTGGATGCTGCTGTCGCCGGGCGTTTCGACGTGGCGCTGGACGGTGGCTCGCAGCTGCACGGCGATATCGTCATCACGCCCGAAGACGAGGACGCCGGGTTGGTGCCACAGTCCGATGTGCATGTGCGCCTGGCTGACGGCTCGCTGTGGCAGGGTTCGTCGGATCTGGTGCAGACGATGGCGATCGAAAGCGGTAGCCAGTGGACGCTGACTAGCGACGCCACGGTGGGTGAGCTGCAGGTGCTCAACAGTGGCGTGGCGTTGTCCGATGGTAGCGGCCGCTTCAACACGCTCACCGTGGACGGCGATCTGCACAGCGAAGGTACGACGTTCCTGTTCCAGGGGACGCTGGACGGTGACGACAGCGTCTTTGATCGCCTGCATGTGCGTGGCGATACCTCGGGTGATGCCAGTATTGCGGTGAGGAACATCGGGGGGGCCGGCGCTCAGACGACCGACGGCATCCAGCTCATCGAGGTGGATGGCGCATCGCAGGCGACCTATGCGCTGGCCGGACGTGCAGTGGGCGGTTCCCATGAGTACTTCCTGTTCCAGGGCGGGCTTGCCGATCCTTCCGACGGCAACTGGTACCTGCGCTCGCAGTGGTTCGATGTATGTGCGGATGATCCGAACGCGCCGGGCTGTGTGGTCGATCCTGGCCCGGGTCCGGGGCCTGATCCGGGTGAGGGCGGTGAAGAAGGTGAGGGCGGCAGCGGCGACCCGGTCATCCCGCCGCCGGTGCTGCGCCCGGAGGCCGGTGCCTACCTGGCCAATCAGTCGGCCGCCATCAACATGTTTGCCCATCGCTTGAACGATCGTATTGGCGCAGTGTCGCTACAGGACGGTCCCACTGCATGGGCGCGCGTAGGCCGCCAACAGGCGGATTTCAGCGCGGTCGGCGGTCAGCTGTCGGTGGATGGCAATACGTCGGTACTGCAGATTGGCAGCGACCTGCTGCGTCGGGGTAACGCCGCCTTTGGCGTGATGTTGGGCAGCGGCCGCACCGACAGCACGGTAGTGTCCGAGCTGACCGGCTACAGCGCCAAGGGGCGCGTGCGCGGTAACGCGGTAGGGGTGTACGGCACCTGGATGCAGGATGCCGATGGCACGCAGGGTGCCTACATCGACGCAAACCTACAGTACGGCCGTTTCGACAATCGCGTGAAGGGCGTGGGCCTGGAGCCGGAGCAGTACGATTCGCGGATGGCCAGCGCGTCGCTGGAGGCCGGTTACACCTTCAACGTCTGGCAGGGCGCGTCGAGCCAGCTGTACCTGCAGCCGCAGCTGCAATTGTCGTACGCAGACTTCCGCGCCGATCGTCATGTGGAGCACAACGGCACGGTGATCGATCGTGCCGATGCCGGTGGCCTGAACGGACGCGTGGGCGTGCGCGTGTTCGGTGGCGGCACTGCGGCGGGCAATGTGGTGCAGCCCTACATTGGCGTGAACTGGCTGCGTGGCAGCGGCACCAGCGCGTTGCAGTTCAACGGTGACAGGCTGGGCGCGGATGTTCCGCGCAACCGCTACGAAGTGCAGGCCGGTGCCCAGCTGAGGCTGGGCCAGCGCTGGAGCGCATGGGGCGACCTGAGCGTGCAACGCGGCGACCACGGCTACCGCAATGTGGGTGGCCAGGTGGGTCTGCGCATGGCCTGGTAAACACCGGCACCGGGGTCGGATCCCGTTGCCGCGGCAATGGGCTCTGACCCCAACCGCTCTGGCGCGCGGGCGTCTGTAGATACCGTGTTGAGCAGGGACCGGACCTGAACGATGTGCATCCCTGTCGCATTTGTCCATTGAGTGACTGTGCAAGCGGTGGCGATGCTGCCGGATCGCTCGCTGACGGTCGCCCGCATGCCTCACCCCGAACGCTCCCACAACGCTGCCATCGATGGCCTGCGTGCACTGGCCGTGCTGGCCGTCATCGTCTTCCATGCGAACGCGGCGTGGCTGCCCGGTGGTTTCACCGGCGTGGACCTGTTCTTCGTGGTCTCCGGCTTCGTGATCAGCCAATCGCTGGCTGCACATGCAGGCGTGCCGCTGGGCGCGCTGCTGCTCGATTTCTACCGGCGCCGCGTGCTGCGCCTGTTGCCCGCGTTGCTGGTGATGCTGATGGCCACCTTCGTGCTGTCGGCGCTGTTCATTCCCCGCGCCTGGCGCAACGAGCAGTTCGACCAGACCGGCTGGGCGGCGCTGGTGGGTTTCAGCAACGTGGTACTGGCCGGCCAGCAGGATGACTACTTCTCGCCCGGCGCCGAACTCAATCCGTTCCTGCACACCTGGACGCTGGGCGTGGAGGAGCAGTTCTACCTGGTGTTCCCGCTGCTGTTCTTCGTCTGGTTGCGCGGCCGCGACCGCTGGCCGTGGTCGCGTGTGCTGTTGCTGGCGCTCACGGTGCTGTCGCTGGCGTGGGCGGCCTGGCAGGCGCAGACGGCCCCGGCGTCGGCGTTCTACCTGCTGCCGTCGCGGTTCTGGGAACTGGCGGCCGGTGCGCTGTTGTACCAGTGGATGAGCACGCGCAGTCCCGGCAAGCCGGGGGATGAGCTCGCACTGCCCGGCCTGGCCCTGCTGCTGGTGGGCGTACTTGTCGCGCCGCAATTGGCCATGCCGGTGCCGGGTGTGCTGGCCACGGTGGTCGGCACCCTGTTGCTGTTGGCGGCGGTAGCCGGGCATGGCCAATCGCGGGTCGGCCGCGCCCTGGGCTGGGCACCGCTGTCCTACTTGGGGCGCCTGTCCTATTCGCTGTACCTGTGGCATTGGCCCCTGCTGGTGCTGCTCCGCTGGACCTGGGGGCTGCAGGGCGCTGCGCTGTGGCTGTATCCGGTGCTGTTGCTGGCCGTGTCCACTGCGTCCTACCATTACGTTGAACGTCCGCTGCGCAGCGCCCTGCCGCTGTTGCGGCTGGCGCCGGCGAAGGTGCTGGCGATGGCGCTGCCGGTGGTGGCGCTGTGCGGCGCCGGCGCCTGGGCGACGGTGGAGTACCACGAGCAGATCTCGCTCAGCGTCACCCGTGATGGTTATGCATGGCAGGCGCGCCGCTACCCGGCGTGGCGACCGCTGGAACCGGTGAGCGCACCCGCCCTTGAAGGGCGGCGCCTGTTTGTTGTGGGCGACTCGCATGCGGCGGCCTACCGCACGATGACCAGCATGGTCGCGCGACAGACCGGGATGGAGATCCGCCAGGAGGATCGCGGCGGCTGCAGCTTCGTCAATCTGCTGCGGGCCAGCCCGGCCGACTGCCAGGACTTCATCGAGGACAGCCTGTCGGCCATCGAACGCGACGCGCGCCCAGGTGACATCGTGTTGTTGGCGGCGCTGCGCATGCCGGAGCTGCGTGGGTTCGATTGGCAGCAACAGGACGCACAGCAGGTCTACCGACAATTGCTGGCCGAACGCACGCCCGCGCATGCGCAGGCGGCACGCGCGGAAGCCGAGCGTGTACTGGGCCGCCTTCAGCGGTTGGGCGTGCACGTGGTCATCGATGCACCGCTGCCGCTGTTCAAGGCCGGGGCCTACCGTTGCTCGGACTGGTTCAACCGTAGCAATCCGGCGTGCGCCGGTGGCCTGAGCATGTCGCGCGCGGATCTGCAGAGGCTGCGTGCACCGCAGATGGCACTGCTGGCCGAGCTGGCCGCGCGCTACCCGTCACTGACCGTGTGGGACCCACTGCCGCTGCTGTGCGGGCCGGATACCTGCTCGGCCGTGCAGGACGGTGAACCGCTGTTCTTCGACAATGATCACCTGAGCGGGCACGGCAATCGCGTGCTGCTGCCCAGCTTCCGCCAGCTGCTGATTGATCTGGTGGGCGACAAGCCGTCGTAGAGCCGGGCCCGCGCTTTGCTGCTCTTCATGCCACTCGCGAAGATGCCCGAGGTTCGCGCGGAGAGCCGAGCATGGGCGCGGCTCTACAGGTGCGCCCATGGTGACGGGATGCGGTGAGGGCCAATGTGCGCTCCCACCAGAAGGTCCTGCCACGCCGCCGGGTCCATGCGGGTAGCAACACCTTCCGGGTTGAGGATGCCATCCAGATCGAGTGCGTGCTTGATCGCGCGTGTCATCGCGAATGTTTCCACGGTGAATGTCTGCGCAGCGCGGGTGACAGCGCCTTGCGTTCGGCGTATCGCATCGGGCTGCATCATGGAAAGCTGGGGGTGTGGCAACGTCCGTTCCATCGGAATCACTGCATTCCCATGCCGCCTCTGCGTCTTTGCAACAAATTGCATGGCTGGCGATGTGAGCTTGCTGTGAAATAGCCGCTCGCCTCCCCACGGGCTCGCCATGCAACGCGTCCTCTGTCTACTTCTGGCCTTTGTGGCCAACACAACCCATGCCAGTACCCCGCAGATCAATGTGGGTGTGCTGTTCGACTACCTGGAGCCCATCCACAGCAACCTGCTCAAGCGCATCCGCAATACCGGTGACGCGACGGCCTACGTACGCGTGGAAGTGACTCAGATGCATTTCGATGCGGAAGGAAAGGCCAGTGAAACACCGGTAGATGGTGCGGCGCTAGTACGCAACGACGCTGCCGCGCACGGTGTTATCGCCAGCCCCAGCCGCCTGATCATTGCCGGTAACGGCCAACAGGCCACGCGTCTGGTGTATCGCGGCGCACGCGATCAGGAACGTTACTACCGCTTGCGCTTCATCCCGGTGGCACCCAGTGCCGAGGAGTTCTCGCTCAGCGAAGAACAGGCGCAGGAAGCGGCAGAACTGAGCGCGTCCGTCCGCATGTTCACCGGCTACGGCACGATCCTGTTCATCGCGCCGGAGAACGCGCGCTATGACACCCTTGTGCAGGATGACCACGTGTACAACCACGGCAACGCCACCGTGGTACTGGACAACCTTCGCCAGTGCGAGCGCGCGAGCCCGGACACCTGCACGCCCGGCATCATCGTCCACGTCCGGCCCGGGCGCTCCTACGCGCTGCAGGTGGCCGACGGCCAGTTTCTCCGCTACGACCTGAAGGAGGGCGACAGCCAGCGCAGCATCGATTCGCGCCGCTGATCGTTGCGTTCCTCCCGCTGTTCATGCCCCACCGGGTCCGCCAGGCACCCGCTGGGGGTGCTGTGCCCGTGTCCTGGAATCTCGTACCCACCCACTCTTGCTGGAGCAACACATGTCCTTGAAAACCTATGCGCTGGCTGCTGCCGCAGCGGCGCTGCTGGCCCCGGCGCTCAGCCACGCCGCCACCGAAACCAAGTCGATCACCGTCAACGTCACGGCCGACGTGCCCAACAGTGCGGGCTTGCAGGTGTCCACGCCCGATGGCTGGGAAGGCCTGCCGCAGAACCTGCCGTGGGATACCGCACGCCAAGAGCTGGGTGAACTGACCGGTCGCGTCATCAACGTCAAGTCGCCGGCGGCCATCACCGCCTACCTGTCGGCCCCGGCGCAGATGGCCTCCGCTGCCGATGTCGTGGACTTGGTGGTGAAGCTGGACAACGTGGCCGTACCGGCCACGGCCGCCGCCAAGATCACCGTTGCCAACGCGGCGCAGGCCGCCGCCGGCAGGTCGTTGGCCTTTGCCATCGCCCCGACCGCTCCGACCGGCGGCTACAAGCAGGGCAGCTATGGCGGCCAGTTCCACATGATCTTCGAAAGCGATATCGCCGATCCGTGATCCCAGCAGGTGCTCCCTGCCGCATCCACGGATGCGGCAGGGAGGCCAGAGTACCCACCATGTTTCCCAAGCTAACCCGCACATGCTTGCCCCTGGCCCGGTTGACCGTCGCCATCGGTGCCGTGGTCGTTGCCGCGTCCTCGCAGGCCGCGGGCCTGGCGCTGGGTGACCTGCCCAGTCTTCTGGAACAGCGCGAGCGCATGCCGGCGGAGTTCCGCGACCACCTGTTCGGCAACCCGCTGACCGTGCGGGTGGAGCTCGACGGGCAGTACCTGGGCGATGCCGAGGTACTGCTGCATGAAGACAACCGCATGCAGCTGATCGGTTTTGGCGAAAGCCATGACAGTCCGTGGCCGCAGACCGAACGTGCGCGCTGGGCCGAGCAGCTGTCCGAACCGATGGCGCTGGGCGTATGCAGCCCGCACTGCCGCGGGCTGTCCGCACTGCACTACAGCTTGGCCAACTCATTGCTTACCCTGCTGACGCCTGCGGGGACACAGCAGGACGCCCGCCATATCGCATTGCCCGCGCACGGCAGCCACGGCCTGATCGTGCGCAACAGTCTGGCTGTATACGCCGGCGAGGACCAACCCACCAGTGCACGCTACAGCGCCGAGCTGAATGGCAGCATCGGCCATTGGAGTACAGTGGGCAGCTACCAGTACTACGCACAACCGGATCGCAGCGAGCACTACCTGAGCGCGCTGTACGCACAGCGCGAACTGGGCGACCATTTCGTGCGTGCTGGCTATTTCCTGCCCACCTTCGAGGGCATCATCCGCCAGCCGCGCGCGCCCGGCACGCAGAACGACACGGCACTGGGCGTGATGCTGGGTTCATCGGATGTGCTGCTGGCCGACACCCGTAGCGCCAGCGCCTATCCGGTGTATGTCACCGCCAGCCGCGAAGGCGTGGTGGAGATCCTTCGTGATGGCAACCTGCTGTCCACCCAGGCGGTCACCCCGGGTATCCAGGAAGTCGATACACGGCGCCTGCCCGGCGGCATCTACGACGTGGAACTGCGTGTGCTCGAAGACGGCCGCGAGGTGTCACGCGAAACCGCCTCCATCCACAAGCCCAGCCGCTGGCGCGATCCAACGCGACGCTGGCGCTACAGCGCGTTCGCTGGCCAGCAGCGCGGCCTGCTTGGCAGTGGCCGCGCAAGCCAGGAAGGAAAGATCGCCGCAGGCGCCGTTGTCAACTACCTGCTGCATCCGCGCGCGGTGGCCGGTGCCACCGTGCAGCAGATCGGCCCGCGCCATGCCACGGGTCTGTCGATGGACTGGCAGGCCAGCGACCGCTTCAGTACGTACACCAACTTCTACGCCTCCGGCGATGCCGGGCGCGGCGTCGATCTGCAGGCGCTGTACCGCTATCGCGGCGGATCGGTGGTCGCCAACCACGCGCGCAGCTGGGCCGAACAACGGCAGCGGGTAGTGCCTGGCGCCGGTGCCGCGCCGCGTTGGGAGACCCAAGGCGGCTGGCAGGACACATCGGCCGTCTCCATCACCCACCGTTTCAGCCACCGTGACAACGCCAGCCTGCGCGTGGCGCGCAGTTCGGGATTCACCCGCGGCACCGGCATCGACGTCTCGTACGGTCGCCGTGACACCCTGTTCGGCAAGCACGATGTCAACTGGCGGGTCTCGGCCTATGATCGCCCCGGCGGTCGGCACACCCAGTATCGTCGCCAGCGCGGGATCGATCTGACCATCAGCCTGTCATTGGGCAGTGAGCGCCGCAGCTACAGCGGCAGCCTGGGCAGCCGCACCGGCGAAGGCGGCCAACGCGACACCTACGTGACTGCGGCGGCCACGCAACGCGTGGACGGAGCACTGCTGCAGAGCGTGAACGGCACGGTCAGCGCCGAGCGTAGTGGTATCGGCGCCGGCGCCGGCGCGTATCTGCACAGCCCACTGCTGGAGGGCGACGTGCAGATGTATCGCGCCGCCGACAGCGGCAGGTTCAGCGGCACTGCCAACCTCGACAGTACGCTGGTGCTGGGCGCAGGACACGCGGCGGTGCTCGGCCAGGGCCGCAGCGGTGGCATGGATACCGGCGTCATCGTCGACGTACGCAGCGACTACCCGGATGTCGCACTCCGCGCCGATGACCATCGCGGCGGCAGCGTCGTGCTGCGGCCGGGCCGCAATTTCGTCCCTGCCACCGCCTATCGGGCAGGCCACATCCAGTTCGATTTCGATGGCCGCCATGCGCCGGCAGCCATCCTGCAGCCGGCCACGCTCAGCTACCACCTCAACAAGGGCGGGGTCATGTACACCACGATGGATGTGCTGCGCACCTTCACCGTGATGGGCCAGGTGCTGGATGCCGATGGCAACGGCGTACGCGGCGTGCAGGTGATCAACCATGCCGGGCGCAGCGTCAGCCAGGAAGACGGCTTCTTCACCCTGGAGCTGAGTGCACGCGCGCCGGTGGTGGAGCTGCGTTACCCGAGTCTGGTCAGCTGCGTGCTGACCATGGAAGAAGGGCAACATCCCCGCGAGGGAGATGTGCTGATGGTAGGTGGCATCGGCTGCCCGCCATCGGTGGTCGTGAAGTAGTCCGTTGTCCCGACGAATCAGGCAGGTTGAAAAAAAGATGAGCATTCGCATTCGATGGCTCGTGGTGCTGACCACGCTGATGGCTCTGCCTGCTGCCGCTCAGGTGGTGGACGTTACCGTCACAGGCGAGTTCAGACCCAGCGCGCTGGATCCTGGCAATACCGATTTTCGAAACACGACACCACGCGGTGCGTTCTGCACCTGGCGGCCCGCCCAATGTGACGCGAGTGGGGCCTACATCTTCGATCTCGGCAACAGGGAGTATTGGCAGAAATCCGGTCCCGGGGACGATGCGTCACGGCGTGACACCACCTATGTCCGTTTCCCACCGCCGCGAACCATCACCCTGCAGGAGGCCACCACTGGGCACACCTTCGAGGCGACCATCAGTTTCGTTGCCATCTCATTGAGCCTCAGCTTCAACCGTGGCATGGACCCGTGGTACTACGGCATCAGCGGTGGCTGTACGGCTATCAGAGGGGCGGGCGGGCTTGGCTGGTCGAATGGCGGTTGGAGCGTCCGTACGCCATCGAGTCCCACGGAGTGCTACAGCATCCATCCAAGAGCTGATCGCACCTACTTTTATCGGAACGTGGGGCTCGGTATCCAGGTCACACTTCCCAATGCGACGACGCTTCAGGACGGTCGCTACATGGCCCAGGAAAGCTGGACGACCGGTGGTGCAGAAGCGGACATCGACCTGGGCGACAACATCACCGGCGTGCAGATGGTCCGGATGAACTTCGTCTTCGACGTAATCCACGACTTCCAGGTCCGCTTCCCCAGTGAGTCTCCCCACGTACAGCTTGCACCGGAAGGGGGCTGGTCGGCCTGGGTCAATCATGGCAAGGCACCGGTACGATTGCGGCAGGAACTGCCTTTCCATCTGACAACCTCGATGGACTTCAGCATGAAGCTGCGCTGCGAACATGCGGCGGGTACCCGCTGTGGCATCCGCAACCACGCCGATGACGTGGTGGTGCCGGTGGATGTCGACGTGACGCTGCCCGGCATGACGAACCTGCGTGATGGCCGGCCGGCGCAGTACACCGCGCTGTGGCCGGACGACGGACAGGCGCCGCGCTTCACCCCGGACGGTTACCTGATGCAGCGGCGTTCGACGCTGCGCTTCACCGCCGAACGTGAGGCGGTGACGGAGATGCTGCGCACGCCCGGCTCACACTGGTCCGGTGACATGACGGTGGTGTTTGACGCCAACCCTTGAGCGCAGCACGCGTTGACCGCAGCTGGGCCACCGAGCCTATGGCAGGCACGGGATTCATCGCAAGGCGGGCGAAGAGCAGCCGAGCAGAGGCTCGGCTCTACAGGCGCGGACCCATCAACGTAGGTCCTCATGCCGGCGGCAGCACCTTGCCCGGGTTGAGGATGCCATCTGGATCCAATGCGTGCTTGATCGCGCGCATCGCCGCCAGCGTTTCCGCGGTGAACGCTTTCGCCATGAAATCACGCTTGGCCAGTCCGATGCCGTGTTCGCCCGACAGCGTGCCACCCAGCGCCAGCGTCATCTCGAAGATCTTCGGTAGCGCGGCATGCGCGCGTGCGTTCTCGTCGGCATCGTCCGGGTGGTACAGGATGTTGACGTGCAGGTTGCCGTTGCCGGCATGGCCGAAGGTGACGATGGTCAGCGAATAGTCGCGGGCCAGGACCTGCACGCCAGCCACCAGATCGGGGATGCGCGATACCGGTACCACCACGTCTTCGTTGATCTTGCCCGGGGCGACGCTGCGCAGCGCGGGTGACAAGGCCTTGCGTGCGGCCCACAGCTGGTCGCGCGCGCGGCCTTCCATTGCCACGTCCAGTGCGATCATGCCGTCACCTTCGGCGGCGGCGGCCAGCGCCTGCAGCAGGTAGGGCAGGGTGTCGTGGTCGCCATCGGCTTCGACCAGCAGCATCGCGCCAGCGTCGGGTACGTCGGCACCGTTGCGGCGCAGCAGCTCCAGGCTGCGTGCGTCCATGAATTCCAAGCGCGTGGGAACGACCGGCTGCGACATCAGCCGCGAGACGGCAGAGGCGGCCGCGTCGGCATCGCGGTACAGCACACGCAGCCCGGCCTGGCTGACCGGCAGCGGGGTCAGCTTCAGCGTGGCTTCCACGATCAGCGCCAGCGTGCCTTCGCTGCCGACCAGCAGGTGGGTGAGGTCATAGCCGGTGGCGTCCTTGGTGTAGGCACCGCCGCAGCGGATCACCTCGCCGGTACCGGTCACCGCCACCAGGCCCAGCACGTTGTCGCGGCTGGTGCCGTACTTCACCGCGCGCGGACCGCCGGCATTGCAGGCCAGGTTGCCGCCGATGCTGCAGATCTCGGCGCTGGACGGGTCCGGTGCCCAGAACAGGCCGTGCGGTGCCAGTGCCTGCTGCAGCGTTCCGTTGAGCACGCCCGGCTGCACCACGGCGCAGCGGTCACCGGCGCGGATCTCGAGGATGCGGTCCATGCGGGTGAACGACAGCACGATGCTGCCGGGCACTGGCACGGCGGCGCCGGTTGTGCCGGTGCCCGCACCGCGTGCGACCAAGGCCACGCCATGCGCGCGGCAGGCACGCACCAGCGCCTGCACCTGTTCGATGTCGGCCGGCAGTGCCACCGCAGCCGGGCGCTGGTGGCGCCACGAGTTGTCCTGCGCGTTCGCCTCCAGTGCGCCGTCATCCATGCGCCAGCCGTCGCTGCCCAGCAGGGCGGACAGTTCGGCAACCAATGCGGAGGGCAGGGCAGTACTCATGACAGATCTCGTGGGGCAGCAGGGGCGGGGTGAATCAGTTTCCAGGCGATGACAGCGCCGGCCAGCGGCAGCCACACCCAGCGCAGTTCCGACAGCAGGGTGGCCAGGCCGCGCGCGCTGAAGAACTGCGGCGCGAACGGCGACACGCGGATCGGCCGCCAGGGTGCGAAGAAGCGGTGTTCGCTCCAGGGCCAGGCCAGCGCGACGCCAAGGCCGCCGGAGGTCAACGCATCCAGCAATGGATGGCTGGCGGCGCAGACGAACACGAACGCCGCCGCTTGTACGGTAGATGCCAACCTTGGTTGGCATGGAGGCGCCGACCAAGGTCGGCGGCTACCAAAGAACGCCGACAGCGCTGCCAACACGGCGAGCACCAGGGCAAACAGCAGCGAGTGGCTGGCCCCACGATGGCCGAACGCATCGGCGTAGGGAATGTGCAGGGCAAACGCGAGTACATCGGCGTCGGGCAGCATCGCCGCGATCACGCCGGCGCCCAGCAGGCGCGGCGGAATGCGGCCGCGATCAGCAGCGCACCACAACGCCAGTGGCACCGCCGCGTGGGTGATGATCGAAGGCATCAGGCATCGGCTCCGGTAGTGCCGGCCGCTGGCCGGCAATGGGTAGCCATCAGCAATCATCCAACCGGAACGCATCGCGCAGCCAGTGCAGCTGCGGTGGTTCGCCCGTGGCTTCAACCACGTCGAAGCGGCAGGGCGCATCGGCCATGGCGGGGTGTTCCTGCAGGTACAACTGCGCAGCGTGGATCAGGCGGCGGCATTTGCGCGGATCGACCGAGGCCGCGCCGCCACCGAAGTCCTGTCGCGCGCGGTAGCGCACTTCCACGAAGACCACGGTGCCGGCGTCATCCATCACCAGGTCCAGTTCACCGCCGCGATAACGCACGTTGCGTGCGCGCGGCCGCAACCCGGCCTGCTGCAGATGCTGCTCGGCGGCGGCTTCCACCGCCGAGCCACGTTGCAGGTGCTCAGCGACCACCGGCGATCGGCATCGGCCGGCCACCGCTGAAGGTCGACCATGCCGGCTGGCGCAGGATGTTGCCGTTGCTGTCCAGGTACAGCGTGCCGGTGGCGCCGTCCAGGCCGCCTTCGGTGGCCAGCTTGTCCAGGTAGGCGCTGATCTTCCACGCATCGGCGCCGAAGGCGAACAGGCGGCTGGCGGCGCCGCGCGCACTGGGCAAGGTCTGCGCGACCTGGGCAGCGGACGGCACGCCGGACACGCTGCGCACGTTCCAGGCTTCGTTCGGGTAGATGATGCCGTCCAGCGCCACGTCTTCTTCGACCTTGCCGCTGCCGGTGGTCAGCTGCGAGGTGCCCACGCGGGTGGCACCGCCGGCACCGGCCAGCGCCAGCTGCGGGGCCAGCAGGCGGGCCTGCGGTGCACGCACGGCCAGGAACACGGCATCGACCGCGCCGGCGTTACGCACCTGCGCGCTGACGTCCCCCACCGTTTCGCTTACCGCGATGGTGGCGGCGACGCTGCCGCCGCGCTGGGCAAAGCGCTGGGCGAAGGCGGCTGCGGCGCGACGGCCGGTGTCGTCGCTGCTGTTGATCACCAGCGCCTTGCTGCGCTCGCGGCCACGCATGTATTCGGCGGCGACGATGCCGTCGTCCTCCGGTGCCAGCGAGAAACCGGCACTCCCAGCGGGCGGTGCATCCTTGCCGCGGTTCAGGCCGAGCACCGGCACCGGCAGCTGCTGGCGGCCGTACACGGCATCCACCTCGTCGCGGCCGAGCGGGCCGACCACGAAGTCGGCGCCGGACGCCACGGCCTTGTCATACGCGGCCAGCGCACCGGCCGGGGTACCGGCGGTGTCGAAGAAGTTGACCTCCGGACGACGGCGGGTTTCACCGTAGTAGGCGCTGAGCAGGCCATCGCGCACCGGCTGTGCGGCAGTGGCCAGGCGACCACTGAGCGGCAGCAGCACGGCCAGCTTGGCCGGCGGGCGGTAGCCATCGCTCATCGCCGGCGGGCGCTTGCTGGTGTCGAACTGGGCGGCGCCATCGCGATCGAACGGGCGCGGCAGCGGCAGGCCACGGGCGATCAGTGCACGGCCCGCAAAGTTGTACAGCGGGTCGTTGGCCGGCAAGGCGGCGGCGCGGCTGCGCAGGGTGGCATCGTCGAGGGTGCCGAGCAGGCCGGAGATGGCGGCCTGGTTTTCGCTGCGCGCGGTGCCGGTCAGGCCGGCATGCGCACGGGCGCGTTCGGTGGCGGCGCCAAAGGCATCGCCGGTGGCCTGCAGGGCACTGGCGCGGGCCAAGGACCAGCGCGTGCGCAGGCTCGGGTGCACGTTGTCGGCATGATCCTTCAGCAGGGCCAGTGCCTGCGCCGGCTGCTTGTCGGCCAGCGCCAGTTCGGCGCTGGCCAGCTGGTAACGCTGCAGGCTGGCGCCGGTCAGCTGGCGGGCGGTCACCTGGCCCAGCAGGCTGCGCGCGCGTGCGCTGTCGCCGGCCAGGTGCCAGGCCCAGGCCGCATCGGCCAGTGCGTTGCTGCGGGCGCCGCCACGCAGGGTCGCGGCCAGCGCTTCCAGTTGCAGGGCGGCGTCGCGCGGCTTGCCTTGTTCAATCAGCGCCAGCGCCTGGCTCTGGGCCGGCGATTCGGGCGTGCTGACGAGGCTGGTGGTGGCACAACCGGCCAGCAGCATCAACGACAGCGACAGGGCAGAGATGCGTGCGGCGGGCTTGTTCATGATCGGGTCCATGC
>Ga0308167_1001367_pt1 | contig 29147 bp, 29 predicted proteins | sample PhyCR1_2_FD_202138 | JGI IMG/M metagenome (GOLD analysis project Ga0308167, IMG submission 202138) | Phyllosphere microbial communities from UC Gill Tract Community Farm, Albany, California, United States - DLSLRC.R1 | ecosystem: Host-associated > Plants > Phyllosphere > Unclassified | place... | reverse complement strand
TTCGTTTAGAACTTTTGTTTACTACTGAAAGGGTAGTCTGATCTATTGTGAAGGCCATCCGATTCATCCCATCCATAAGGAGTTCTCCCATGGCGAAGACGACCAAGACCCCGGCAAAGCCCAAGACTGCCAAGCAGAAGCTCGGCGCGGCGGCCCCGTCGGCCCCGAACATCGATATCGGGATCAAGGAGGGCGATCGCAAGAAGATCGCCGATGGACTGTCGGCCTTCCAGGCCGATGCGTTCACGCTCTACCTGAAGACCCACAACTTCCATTGGAACGTGACCGGGTCGATGTTCAACTCGCTGCACACCATGTTCGAGACCCAGTACACCGAACAGTGGGCGGCCCTGGATGACGTGGCCGAACGCATCCGTGCACTGGGCTTCAATGCCCCGGGCTCGTACCGCGAGTTCGCGGCCCTGACCTCGATCGCCGAGGAGCCGGGCCTGACCGACAGCGCGGACTGGCGTGAAATGGTACGCCAGTTGGTCACCGCCAACGAGGCGGTGTGCCGTACGGCGCGCAAAGTGCTGGACGTGGCAGACGATGCGGACGACGCACCGACCGAGGATCTGATGACCCAGCGTCTGCAGACCCACGAAAAGTACGCCTGGATGCTGCGTTCGCTGCTGCAGTAAGGGTTTGTTTTTTGGCGGGCTTGGCTGACTGACGGCAAAGGCAGAGGCAACGGCTTTGGCTGACAGGCACCTCCGTGTTGGCGAGCGGGGGCCAGGCCCTGCCGGGACGCGCCGTAAACCCATCCTTGGGGGCTCGACGTGCGCCATCCATGGCGCACGACGGTCCCGTCAGGGCCTGGCCCCCACTCGCCAGACAGATCTGGATGGACGGTTGGGCAAGCCAGAGCGGCCTCTTCGGCAAGCGGTAACAGGCCTCAGGCCACAGGTGTAAGGCAAGTAACAGCAGACAGGCGCCGATTGGCGCCTGTCTGCGTTTGACTGGCTCTCGACTGGCTCTCCTTTGAAGACCAGCCAAGTGTCGACGGCGCGGTGTGGGTGGGTCTGCAGGACCGTTGTGCGCCATGGATGGCGCACATCGAGCCCCCATGGACGGGTTCACGGCGGGTCCAGCAGACCCACCCACACCGCGCCAACCCCGTAGGAGGCCACGCCCGGCGCTTTGCGCCTTCAGCTCTGGCTCTGGCTCTGGCTCTGGCTCTGGCTCTGGCTCCCGCTCCGGCTTTGGCTCCGGCCTCGGCTTTCCTACACACCGATCCGGCATCCGAGGACACGGCCCGTAGCCTGGGCAAGGTAAACTAGCGCGATGTCTTCCCGCCCCGCGCACGACCTGCTCAGCCGCATCTTTGGTTACGACGAATTCCGCGGTCCGCAGCAGGCGATCGTCGAGCATGTCGCCGCCGGCAATGACGCGCTCGTCCTCATGCCCACCGGCGGCGGCAAATCGCTCTGCTACCAGGTCCCCTCCCTGCTCCGCGACGGCACCGGCATCGTCATCTCGCCGCTGATCGCCCTCATGCAGGACCAGGTCGAAGCCCTGCGCCAGCTCGGCGTGCGCGCCGAATACCTCAACTCCACCCTCGATGGCGAAACCGCCGCCCGCGTCGAGCGCGAACTGCTCGCCGGCGAACTGGACATGCTCTACGTCGCCCCCGAGCGACTGCTGACCGGCCGCTTCCTCTCGCTGCTCTCGCGCAGCCGGATCGCCCTGTTCGCCATCGACGAAGCCCATTGCGTCTCGCAGTGGGGCCACGACTTCCGTCCCGAATACCGCCAGCTCACCGTCCTGCACGAGCGCTGGCCCGACGTCCCGCGCATCGCGCTGACCGCCACCGCCGATCCGCCGACCCAGCGCGAAATCGCCGAACGCCTGGACCTGACCAACGCCCAGCACTTCGTCAGCTCCTTCGACCGTCCCAACATCCGCTACACGGTCGTCCAGAAAGACAACGCCAAGCGCCAGCTGCTGGACTTTCTCAAGGTCCACCGCCAGGAAGCCGGCATTGTCTACTGCATGTCACGGCGCAAGGTGGAAGAAACCGCCGAGTTCCTGTGCAAGGAGGGCATGAACGCCCTGCCCTACCACGCAGGCCTGCCCGCCGAGGTACGCGCCGCCAACCAGCGCCGCTTCCTGCGCGAGGATGGCATCGTCATGTGCGCCACCATCGCCTTCGGCATGGGCATCGATAAGCCGGACGTGCGCTTCGTCGCGCATACCGATCTGCCCAAATCGATGGAAGGGTATTACCAGGAAACCGGCCGCGCGGGGCGCGACGGCGAGCCTGCCGAAGCCTGGCTCTGCTATGGGCTCGGCGATGTCGTGCTGCTCAAGCAGATGATCGAACAGTCCGAAGCCGGCGAAGACCGCAAAACGCTCGAACGGTCCAAACTCGATCACCTGCTCGGCTACTGCGAATCCATGCAGTGCCGTCGTCAGGTCCTGCTGGCCGGGTTCGGGGAAACCTATCCCCAGCCCTGCGGCAACTGCGACAACTGCCTGCTGCCACCGGATGCCTGGGATGCCAGCGTTGCCGCCCAGAAGGCGCTGAGCTGCGTCTACCGCAGCGGGCAGCGCTTCGGTGTCGGCCATCTGATCGACATCCTGCGCGGCGGCGACAACGAGAAGGTCCGTCAGTTCGGGCATACCGAGCTGAGTACCTACGGGATCGGCAAGGACCTGGATGCCCGCAGCTGGCGCAGCGTGTTCCGCCAGCTGGTCGCCTCCAGCCTGCTGGAGGTGGACAGCAGCGCGTACGGTGGCCTGCGCCTGACCGATGGTAGCCGCGAGGTGCTCAAGGGCCAGCGCAAGGTCATGATGCGCCGCGAAACACCCAAGGCCGCCCGCGAGCGCGACCGCAGCGGCCAGCGCACCGGCCTGTCGGTGCTGCCGCAGGATCTGGCGCTGTTCAACGCGCTGCGTGGCCTGCGTGCCGAACTCGCGCGCGAGCAGAACGTGCCGGCCTTCGTGATCTTCCACGACAGCACCCTGCGCAATATCGCCGAACAGCGCCCCACCAGCGTCGACGCGCTGGGCCGGGTCGGTGGCATCGGCGGCACCAAGCTGGCCCGCTACGGCGACCGCCTGGTCGAGATCGTGCGCGAGGAAGGCTGATGCCCCGGCCTGTTCAGGCAGACCCGGCTCCAGAGTTGAACCCTGCGTTCAGCCACAGGTGCGGCCGCCAGGGTTTGGCAGTAAGGTGAGCCCCATGTCCGCCAGTGGCCTGCTCCTGCGAGTCGTCCTGATGCTCAGCCTGTTGCTCAATGGGCTGAATGTCGCCATGGCCGGTCCCATGGCGCTGGCCATGGCCGAACCGAGCCGAACCAGCACACCCGGCACGCCCTGCCATGGCGATGCACCGATGCCTGCCGCGCACCATCACGACGCCATGGCCACCGCCGACACCAGCGTCCAGGCCCCGCACGATGGCGACCATTGCAAGATCAAGGACTGCCTGCGCAGCTGTGCCCAGCAGCCCAGCCTGACCGTCCAGATCGCGTGGATCGCCACGCCGCCACCGTTGTCGCTGGCACCGATCCTGACCGCGCATCCGTCGCGGCCGATGCCCCCGCTGGACCGCATCACCCGCCCTCCGATCGCCTGATCCGCCGCGCTCTGCGAGCGCCTGCCTGATGCTCTGCGCGCATGCCCCGGTGTGCGTGCGTTGACGGCACTGCGTGTGCCATTCGAATCAGATCCGGAGTTGCAATGTCTTTCCCCAAAACACCCGGCACGGGCACCCCGCCCATGCCGTCGCGCCGCTTGTTCGTCCAGGGCGTGGCTGCCGGCGGCGTGGTCGCCGGCCTGGCCGCCACGGGTCTGAGCCCGCGTGCGTTCGCCGCCGCCGGCCCCGGCCTTGCCGGTGCCCCACAGGTGCTCAGCAGCCATGATGTGCAGCTGAGCATCGGAGAATCGCTGGCCAATTTCACCGGCCGCACCCGCCCGGCGATCACCGTCAACGGCAGCCTGCCCGCACCGATCCTGCGCTGGCGCGAAGGCCAGACGGTCAACATCCGGGTCGCCAATACGCTGCAGGGCCACCCCACCTCCATCCACTGGCACGGTCTGCTGCTGCCGGCCAACATGGATGGCGTGCCCGGCCTGAGCTTCAACGGCATCGCCCCGGGCGAGGCCTACCAGTACCGCTTCACCCTCAAGCAGTCGGGCACGTACTGGTATCACAGCCATTCCCTGTTCCAGGAACAGGCCGGCCTGTACGGCGCGCTGATCATCGACCCGCTCGAACCGGCGCCGTATCACGCCGACCGCGAGCACGTGATCCTGCTCTCGGACTGGACCGACCTGGACCCCGGCGCGCTGTTCCGGCGCATGAAGAAGCTCGCCGAGCACGACAACTACTACAAGCGCACCCTGCCCGACTTCCTGCGCGATGTGCGCAAGGACGGCTGGGCCGCGGCCACCGCCGACCGCGGCATGTGGGGCCGGATGCGGATGACGCCAACCGACATCTCCGACATCAACGCCCACACCTATACCTACCTGCTCAACGGCACCGCGCCGGCCGGCAACTGGACCGGGCTGTTCCGCAGCGGCGAGAAGGTGCTGCTGCGCTTCGTCAACGGCGGCTCGATGACCTATTTCGACGTGCGCATCCCGGGCCTGAAGATGACCGTGGTCGCCGCCGATGGCCAGTACATCCACCCGGTCAGCATCGATGAATTCCGCATCGCCCCGGCCGAGACCTTCGATGTGATCGTCGAACCCAGCGGCCAGGACGCGTACACGATCTTCTGCCAGGACATGGGCCGCACCGGCTATGCCGCCGGCACGCTGGCGGTACGCCACGGCCTGCAGGCGCCGATTCCCGCCCGCGACCCGCGCCCGCTGCTGACCATGAGTGACATGGGCCACGACATGGGCCATGCCACCAACGGGATGGCGGGCCACGACATGAAGGGCATGGAAGGCGGCTGCGGTGCCAGCATGGGCCACGGCGCGCACGGCGCCGATCCCAAAGCGCCGCGTCACCCGGCCAGCGAGCAAGGCAACCCGCTGGTGGACATGCAGAGCATGGCCACCGAGCCCAAGCTGGAGGATCCGGGTATCGGCCTGCGCGACAACGGCCGCAACGTACTCACCTACGGCGCGATGCGCAGCCTGTTCGACGATCCCGATGGGCGCGATCCCGGCCGCGAGGTCGAGCTGCACCTGACCGGCCACATGGAGAAATTCAGCTGGTCCTTCGACGGCATTCCCTTCGCCAGCGCCGAACCGCTGCGCCTGAACTACGGAGAGCGCATGCGCATCGTGCTGGTCAACGACACCATGATGCAGCACCCGATCCATCTGCACGGCGTGTGGAGCGATCTGGAAAACGCGGACGGCGAGTTCCACCTGCGCAAGCACACCATCGACATGCCGCCCGGCACCCGCCGCACCTACCGCGTACGTGCCGACGCACTCGGCCGCTGGGCCTACCACTGCCACCTGCTGTACCACATGGAAGCGGGCATGATGCGCGAAGTGAGGATCGAAGAATGAGCCGCTCGCCTCTCACCGTGCTATCCGCACTGAGCGCCGGCCTGCTGTTGGCGTTGTCCGCACCGGCCTGGGCACAGTCGCACGCCGGCCATTCCACGATGCCGACCACGACGACGACCGATGCGCCACCGGCGGATGACGGCAGCGTCGATCACAGCAGGATGGACCATTCAACGATGGACCATGGCAGTACCGATCACAGCCAGATGGACCATTCAACGATGGATCATGGCAGCGCCGATCACAGCCAGATGGACCATTCGACGATGGACCATGGCAGCACCGATCACAGCCAGATGGACCACTCGACGATGGGCCATTCAACGATGGACCACGCCGCGATGGGGCATACCCCACCGAAGCCGCCTGCCCCCATCGAACCGCTCGAACCGATTCCTGCCGTGACCGCCGCGGACCGCCTCGCTGCGTTCCCGCCGATCGACCACGGTGCGATGGAGCATGCGCCGGAGATTCACAGCCTGTTGCTGGTCAACCGCCTTGAACACTGGGACGGCCAGCACGGTACCGGCCAGGCCTGGGAGGCCAGCGGCTGGGTGGGCGGCAACATCCACCGGCTGTGGGTGCGCAGCGAAGGCGAGCGCAGTGACGGCCGTACCGGATCGGCCGATCTGGAAGTGATGTATGGGCGCAGCGTGTCGCCGTGGTGGGATGTACTGGTCGGCGTGAAACAGGATTTCCGGCCGGCCGATTCACGTACCTGGGCGGCGTTCGGCATCCAAGGCCTGGCACCGTACAAGTTCGAGACCTCGGCCACGGCCTATCTAGGCGAAGGCGGTCAGTTGGCGGCCACGGTCGAGGTGGAATACGAGCTGCTGCTGACCAACCGGTTGATCCTGCAGCCGCTGCTGGAAGCCACCTTCTCGGCCAACGACGAGCCCTCGTATCGCAACGGCGCGGGCCTCAACAAGGTCGAAGCCGGGCTGCGCCTGCGCTATGAATTCAGCCGCCGCTTCGCACCGTACATCGGCATCAGCCACGAGCGGTTGTTCGGCGATACCGCCGACTACCACGAAGCAGCCGGCGAACGTGCGCGCGATACCCGCTGGGTGGCCGGCGTGCGGGTCTGGTTCTGATCCAGCGTTGCATACCCGGGCGTGCAACGCGCCCGGGATAGGCGTTGCACCACTTGGTTCGATGCGCAGCCATTTTCCGTGATTTACGAACCCACATGGATGGCAGGCAGGCCTATCGCCTTTGACGACGCTGATTCAAGAGCTGAATTCGCTTCTCATAATTTTCATTAGGCAAATCGATAGTCCGATAACTTTCCAAAACATGGATTGGACAAGGGGTCGAACGAAGATCACCTTCGTGGCGTCGCCGTTGAATCGTTCCGCAAGCCGGAAGGACATCGAAACATGCATCCCCTAACGACACTCAAACTCGCAACTGCATTTGCGTTGCTTGCAACGCTCACCGTTGCAGCATCTCAGCGCGGGAAGCCTGCAGGCAACTTCGAAAGCACGCGAACGGAAGCTATCAGCCACCGAGTCGAAGTTACCAAGCTGCCGCGTTTTCTGTCTGCGAACAATCCGAATCGTTTCAAGCCAGAGGGCTTTACATACAGCTCTCCACCACCAACAGCCGGACAGTACCTGGAGCTTCGCCGATTAGCAGAGTCAGGCGATCCAGCAGCGGCCAGGCAACTGTTCATCCTGCTGGACCGGTGCACGACCGCACCTAGGCGCGCGATGATGATTGCCCCGATCGCAGAGGGACAAGAGGGCGCTCCCTCATCAACCCCTCGGAGCCCGGCTCGAGACCTCGATGCGCTCGACCAAACAGAAATGGAACTGAAGGCATGCGAGAACTTACCTTCAGGTGCGATCAAAGAGGCGGGGAAATGGCTAACGCGTGCTGCTGAAGGTGGGGACGAGTACTCCCAACTACTGTTCTTCAGCTATCAACACTACGTTGTTGATCGCTCGTCAGATGTGCAGCAGGCACAGGACCAGATCGAAACATTCCATCGCGATTCGATCCGCTACCTGAAGGGCTTAGCGGAAAGCGGGAGTACCGAAGCAATGTACTCACTATCTGCCGCTTACGACCTTGGGACATCAGCCCCCAGAGATCCGAGCCTTGCCTACGCATTCCGCCTTGCCGCCGAGCGAATTGAGCCGGTTCGAGGCGCGCAACAGGTTCTCGCGCTGATGGAGAAAGGACTATCGCCAGAGGAAAGGCTGCGCGCAGAAAGAGAAGCACACGAGATCATCAGAAAATTAAGGATTAAATAATGAAAAAAACGAGAGTATTCGTTGTTTCCTTAGTACTACTTGCCTCAGGCGCATCGATCGCAGCGATTGCTCAATGGAAGCCTGGAATGAGAACCTTCGGAACTTTCTACTGCAGCAACTGCCCCGTCGGATACCCACGAATCGACTCAACAACAAAGAATGAAATCGCATTGGTACGCGACTCTTTGAATCGCCAACAAGCGACTTCAACCACTTGGATCACGCCCGGAGATGTCATCGTAATCTGCAACGCATCCGCCTGCGTAAAATACGAAGTGACATCCGGCGGGGAAGGCTACCATGGGATAAGCCATGAACCACAAAGCCCATTGACCGGTGGCGGTGGCGGTGGTGGAGATTTTGGTGGCGGCTTTGGCGGCGGGGGCGGCTGGGGAGGTGACTGGGGAGGCGGTGGCGGTGGAACTGGCTCTGTTTGGGTCGGTGCTCCGGAAAATCCACGGTAGCGCTCCAATCCGGAACTTTGTCGCTTGACGTTCACTTCAGCGCCATCACTTCACACCGGCGCGATGTTCGGAGACAACAATCCTATGCCGATATAGAGTGGCTTTCTCGCCGAACCGATGGCGAGTCTCTGCCCAATCCCTCTACTACCTTATCCGTTAAATGCTCTTGACCATCCGCCGTGCCACCGTTGCCGATGCCGCTGCGCTGTCGGCGATCGCCATCGCCACCTACACCGAAACCTTCGGAGATTCCTACCCGCCGCAGGACCTGCGCGATTTTCTGGACAACCATTACGCGGTCGAACCACAACGCCGCGAGCTCGCCGATCCACGCAACGCGGCGTGGCTGCTGGACGACGGCGACCGTGTGGTGGGCTATCTCGCCGCAGGCCCGAACAGCCTGCCGCATGCTGAGGCCAGCGAGGGCGATATCGAGCTCAAGCGACTGTACGTGCTCGCCAGCCACCAGACTGGTGGTCACGGCGCGCGCCTGATGGACGCGTTCCTGGCATGGCTGGATCAACCGCGGCGGCGCACGCTGTGGATCGGCGTGTGGTCCGAGAATCTGGGTGCGCAACGCTTCTACGCACGCTATGGCTGCCGCAAGGTGGGCGAATACGATTTCCCGGTCGGCGACAGCGTCGACCGGGAATTCATCCTGCGCCGCGCCTGAGCGCAGCGCAGGCGTGCATCAGAAGTCGAACAGGTCCGACAGGAAGCTCTCTTTCTTTTTCTTGCGGTAGCCCTGCTGGTCACCGTACTGCTGCTGGCCCAGGTGTCGGGTATCACGGTGCTGCACGGCAGCCGGCGGCGGCGGTGCGGCCGCGCGCACCGGCGCGGGGGCGGCGGCACCGGCCGAGCGCTCGATGATCTTGTCCAGCTCGCCTCGGTCCAGCCACACGCCACGGCACTGCGGGCAGTAGTCGATCTCGATGCCTTGGCGCTCGGACATCTGCAGCGCTTGGGTCTTGCATACGGGGCATTGCATGGGCGGTAATCCAAGGGGCAAAGCCGCACTCTAGCCGGTCATACCTGACCGTGGTGCAACGCGGCCATGACCGATGGCCCCCCGACCTATGCCCCATGCTGCGGGTGTGGCAATCGCGAACAATCCACGCCGTCCCTGGATATGGAGCGTCCCATGCCGTCCCTCCGCCTGCCCACCTGGCTGTCCGCCTGCGTGGTGGTGCTGACCCTGGCCGTGTCGATCAATCTGCGCGACCTCGCCGCGTGGCTGGGCACGCCGATTCCGAAGCTGCCGATCCCCTATGGCGGCGCCATCCTCGACAACGGCCTGGGCGTGCTGCTGGTGCTGGCCGTGGCTGCGCTGCTGCTGCGCCCCGAGCAACGCCTGCACGCACTGCTCGGGTTGCGCTGGAATGGCTGGCAGGGGCCGGGGCTGGCGCTGCTGGCCACGCTGCCCTGCTGGCTCGGCCTGTGGTGGCTGGGCGGGGTGAATCCCACCCAGGACCTGCTCGCCCTGCTGATGCTCGGCGTGCTGTTCCCGCTCGCCGAGGAAATCATCTTCCGCGGCTTCGGCTTCATCTTCGCCCATCGCCAGCAGCGCTGGCCGTGGCTGGCGGCCGCGCTGGTGCAGGCGGTGATCTTCGGTGCGATCCACTGGTGGTCGTTCGGCGGCGGCGGGGGCATGGCGCTGCAGGTGTTCGCCATCACCGGCATCGGCGGGCTGGTGTTCGCCTGGCTCAATACGCTGGACGATTACACGCTGTGGAGCGGGCTGGCGCTGCACATCTCGCTCAACCTGGCCTGGAACGTCTTCGTGATCACCGAGGCGACCGCGGTCGGCTGGCCGGCGACGGTGCTGCGCCTGTCGGCGGCGGGGTTGGCGGTCGGGCTGGTGTGGGCCTGGCACCGTGGACGCCGGCGGTCGGCGGCCGTTGCCTGAGCGCCGTGGGCGCTACGGGCGGTACGATCCCGCCCCCGATTCACCCGGCATTTGGTCGCCGTCGACGGTCTCCTCACCGGCGGCCCGCGATACTTGCGCGCCCCTCTCCGGGGGTAAGCAGGAACCACGCTCCATGTTGTTGTCCAAGCACCATCCCGAACCGCGCGTGCTGTTGATCGAAGACACCGAAGACACCCGCGAACTGAGCCGCATGGCGCTGGAAAGCCAGGCCTGCGAAGTCGTGGCGGTCAGTTCCGCCGAAGCCGCGCTGGGCCTGCTGCAGGCCGGCGAGCGCTTCGATCTGGTGTTCACCGATGTCTGCCTGGGCGCGGTGAGTGGCATCGAGGCGGCGCATCGGGTCAAGCAGGAACAGCCCGGGCTGCCGGTGCTGGTCACCTCGGGCCTGGAGCCCTCCGTGGTGCTGCCTCAGCTCGGCCCGGGCATGCATTTCCTGCCCAAGCCTTACAGCATGAGCGAGCTGCTCGACGCGATCCGTGCCTGCTTCCAGCACCCGCTGGCGGCCTGCGCCTGAGGCGAGTCACCTGCGGCGCCCGGCGGCCGTCCGGGCGCGCAGCGCGGTGATCTTCATCCGGATTTCATGTCCGCGTGGCCATCGTCGTTGCCGGGAACGGGGGTCTCCCGCTTCCCATACGATGCGACGCGCTCCTTTTCCCTTCCGGAATCGACGACATGCTCTTCCGTATGCTGCTGGCCACGCCCCTGCTGTTGATGCTGCCGTTGGGAGACGCGCGCGCGGATGACTTCGTCACCTGCGAGAGCCGCGACAACCGCTATCAATCCTGCGCCCTGCCCCGCGCGGGCTACGTCACCCTGGACCGCAAACTGTCCGGTGCAGACTGCCGCCAGGGCCGCAACTGGGACTACGGCCGCCGCGAGGTGTGGGTCGACGATGGCTGCCGCGCCTCGTTCCGGGTGCACGGCGGCAGCGACCGCGATGACCGCCGTGACGATGACAACCACGACGCCAAGGTCGCCGCCGGCGTGTTGATCGGCGCGGCGATTCTCGGCGCGTTGGCCCATAACGCCAACAAGGATGACGCGCGCTACGACGACGAGAACTACCAGGGCGCCCGCCACACGTCCTATGTGCCCGACTGGATGGTCGGCGAGTTCGAGGGCTACAACCCGACCTTCAACGCCGACATCCGCATGCGCATCGACAGCGACGGCCGCATGAGCGCACAGACGCGTGGGCAGTCGTTGAACGGCTGGGTCAATGGCGGCCAGCTCAACGTCGGCAGCAGCGTGTTCGACATCAGCCAGAGCCGCGACGGCTTCGTCACCACCGAAGTGGGCGACCGGCAGAACGAGGTGCGCTACCGCCGCGTGCGCTGAGCAACGCGGCGGTGGCCGCCATCACTTGGCGATCTGACACTGCAGCGTGGTGCCGTAGAACTCCAGCGTGGTCTGGTCGTTGTGGGTCCGCAGGTCCACGCCTTCGCGCCCCCAGCGACCGCCGTTGTTTTCCTCGCGGGTGACCGGCACCGGGAACACGATCGCCTGGTCATTGCCCCAGCTGATCACGGCCGCAGTGGGATCGATGTCGTTGTAGAACACCGCGGTCACCGGCTTGCTGTTGTCATCGCAGCGGTACTCGACCTTGGCCGGCACCTGGATGCCGCCGGCGTTGAGGGTCAGCTCGACCAGACGCGTCTGGTAGGACTCCACCAGGCAACGGTGCGGGTCCACCGCGCGCGAACAGGCATCGCGACCCTTGATCCAGCCACGCTGCTCGGCCGCGATGTCCAGCTCGTCCGGGCTGGTCTGCACGCGCTTGTAGAGCGCGGCCAGCTGGCGGTCCAGCGCGGCCAGGCGGGCGTCGCCACACACCTGCTGCTCGGCCTCGGCGTGCGCCTTGGCGCAATCGAACGACGGCGGCTGCAGGGTCGGGCTGGCGGTTGCGGTGGGCGCGCTGGCAGCGGGGGCCGACGTGGCCGGCGCGGCAGGCTCTGCCGGAGTCGCGGTATCGGACGGCGCCGGCTTGGAACAGGCCGCGAGCGCAAGCGCCCCCACACCCAGCAGGACGAAACGGTTCATGGCACCTCCAACAACGATCAGCGAATGACTGGCTATTGTGCCCCCGTAAGCGATTCTGCGGTGTGCACAGGCAGACCGCTCATGGCCCACGCCTGCATCTCCCAACCGTCATTCGAGGACAACCGATTGCCGGGCACCCGCAGGATGCCCCGGCGACGCATGCTGCGCACCGGGTTGCCGCCCTGCCCCGGGTCACCTACGCTCCATGCCCGAATCGATCCAAGGACCATGCTCCGGATGAGTTGCAGCCTGTTTTCTTCTCTCATGCGACGACTGGCATGGCCGGCGCGTGCGTCTGCACCGACACCGCTGGGCGCGGCCCTCCTCGTGATCTTGCTGGTCCCCTCACCCGCACGTGCCGATGACATACCGCCGCAGTTCATGGCGCAGTACGAAGCCACGCGCGACTACCTGCAACTGCTGCAGCAAGCCGACGCCGACAACGCACCGGAGCAGCTCGACAGCCCACGCGCCATGCAGCTGCTGGCGGCGGTGACCAACACGACCGACGTCCTGGCGCCGGACTACGCGACGGCGGACCTGAGTCTGCTGACCAACGCGTGCCAGTACGGCGTAACGCTGTCCACCCGGTTGATGCAGTTCGGCATGGGTGCGATGCCAGCCGCCGTGCTCCTCCATTCCGGCGAGCAGGCCCGCCAAGGCAACCGCAACGCCGAGCGCTTCCAGGCACAGCTGGGCCTGCTGCTACCGTACCTGCTGCAGTGCGGCGCACGGATGCAGCCACTGGTGGATACGTGGCTGACCGTTGCAACGCCCGCAGAGCTCGCCGGTTTGGGACCGGGCGGCACCGATACCCTTCGCCGCAATGCGCAACGCCAGTACCTGGAGATGCTGGAGGTGATGCGTGCCCAGCCGGCCGGCAGCACGCTGAAGCGGACCCTGGTCGGTGCGCTGGCAGAGACGGCGGCGCCTTACGCGCAGATGCTGCAGTTCGAGCAACGGCAGCCAGTGCGTGACGCGTTGAAGGACGCGCTGGAACAGGTGGACCCAAGCGACGTTCCGCTCCTGCAGCAGGCCATTGCCGGGTTCAGCAGCGACCATTGCGGGACACTCTGCCAATCCTGATACATCGACGGCCGCAGCCTCCAACTCGGCGCCTGGGATGAAGGCACGTTGTGGACCAGCAGCGCCGTGGGTGGTCCCGCCCACGCGGTGTAGCACTTGGTCATGAGACTACCGTGACCGGATGCTCATCCCAGTGCGACCCTCGCGTAACAGCGGCAGGTCCACGCTGGGGTTGCGACATCACGTCGCCTTGGAGTCACACCATGTCCAACATGCAGAACAACGAAAACAACGTCAAGAATGCTGCTGCACAGAAAGGCCCGCAGTCCGAACAGGACCGCAAGGACGCGCAGGCCAAGCAGCAGAAGCAGGAACAGGACACCAAGAACGCCCCTGACGCAGGCAACAAGCCGCAGCAGAAGTAATTCGTCTGCCGCATGGTGGGGCTGCGCATCCGCGCAGCCCTCACATGCAGATGGCGACTAGGCGCACTCGGCGCCATCCCGCACCCTTCAACGTCTCGCGTCCTTCAATCTCCTTCATCCTTCAATCTCCTTCATCCTTCAATCTCCTTCATCCTTCACTACGAAGCTCATTCGCGACGCTGTTGATTCGCGACGCTACGAATGCGCGTGCTTCCTTGAAGGTGTGGGTGACGGTGTGGATGACTATGCATCCCGGCCCCGCAGGTCATCTACCTCCTGGCGCATGTCGTCCCAACCGAGCCGCGTCTCCAGCAGCATGCCGTTGAGCGTTCGTCGCGCATGTGCCGTCAGTGCGCCATCGCGCGCGGCAACTTCGAGTGCCCTCACCAGACGCGCTTCAGCTGCCTGGCTCTCACTGGCGTACTGGATGCCCGCATCCCCGAGTACGATGCCCAACCTGCCGAAGCCGCCACGGAGGCTGCCGGCCAGGGTACGGTGGCGGGCGGGCTGACCGCCGGCGTCGCGCACCAGCCGCGTGACCCCATCGATGACCTGCATTTTCGCTGCGGCCATCCGCATCATCAGCGCGTTCAACTGCGGATCCTGCGTCCCGTCGTCGGCGACGGCTCTGGCGTAGATGTCGTGGCCGTCGCGCGCGATGCCGATGATCTGGTTGAGTTCGCGTATCGCGTGGCCGGATTGGACGGTACTCATCACACCGCTCCGTGGGATCGTGGCCCACTGTGGCCGGGTATGGCCTGATCGTGCGCGCGTCGTAGGGACGGTGGCGTGATGCGACTCCGGGACTTCCGGGGAACACGCGCATTGGCTACGATCGACCGGAGTCGATCGCACACACGATCCCGTCACCCTTGCCCCGTGCGGCACTGCGCCGGGTCGCAAGGAGGCTATATGGCAGGGATGAGAGGGATCGTGATCACGCTGGCGATGCTGGCCATGGCATCGCCGGAAGCATGCCGTGCCACACCGGCATTCGATCGAAGCGGCTGGCAGGCCGACCACGCGGCACTCAAGCAGATCCTGGCGCACGATTACGCGCACCTGGCCTGGGTCGCCTCGCCTCAGGGCGGCGTGGATCTACCCGCGCTGGATGCCTCCGCGCAGCGCGCACTGGCCGAAGCGCATACCGATGCGCAGGCGGCCCAGGCCCTTCGCACCTTCCTGGCCGGCTTCCATGACGGCCACCTCAGCCTGCTCGACCCGCTTGAACAGGCCCCCAGCTCCCCGGCGCCCGCTGCTGTGGACCCACGGGCCCTGGGCGCTGGCGCAGGCTGTGCATTGCTTGGCGTATCCGACGAGGGTCGCCACGATTTCAGCCTGCCGCTGGACACGCTGCCGGGTTACCACCCCTTGAACGATGTGGCCGACCCCATGCTGCGCGCCGGCACGCTGTCCTTGCCGGACGGGCACACGATCGGCCTGCTGCGGTTGCACGAGTTCGATGCGCTGCGCTATCCAGGCGTGTGCCACGCGCTGTGGCCACAGCTGCGGCAGGCCGACGCCACCGCGGAGATGCGCGGCACAGTGGGCCGCAGTTGGGTCGCTGCGATTGCCGCCAGCCTGCGGCGCTTCCAGCAGGACGGCGTGGACGCGGTACTGGTGGATGTGGGTGACAACCCGGGCGGTGACGACAGCGGCGACACCCTCGCGCGCCTGTTTACTTCGCAGCCGGTGGCCTCCGCCGTCCTGGAGGTCAGCCAGTCGGCGGCGGGCAAACCGTATCTGGACGAGCAGTACGAACGGCTCGACGACGCGCTGCGTCATCACCACCCCAACGCGGCCGCCCGCCGGCTGTTGAGCACGCAGCGCGCCGCCTTCCAGGCATCGCGGCAGGCGGTGGCCATGCCGCCCTGCGATCTGTCCTGGGCCTGGCACACGCAGCAGGCATGGGACGCCGCACCGTGCCGGCGCCTGGTCGCGGCGGGTACGTCCGGCGGTCCGCTGCCGAGCCCTGCCGTGGACACCCTCGATGATTTCCTGATCGCCCACCGCCTGGACTGGGCACAGGATCTGCGCGGGCACTGGGGCGCATGGAATGGCCCGGTGTATGTGTTGACCAACGGAAAGACCGCGTCCTCGGCCGAAATGTTTGCCGCGCGCATGCAGGACAACCACATCGCCCGCATCGTCGGTACGCACAGCGGCGGCTATGGCTGTGGCTTCATGAGTGCAGACGCGCCGCCTGAACTCCCCCATTCGCACCTGCGCGTGCGCGTACCGAACTGCGTACGCCTGCGTGCCGACGGCAGCGACGAAGTTGCCGGCATCACCCCGGACCTGCCCGTCATTCCGCGCAGCGGAGAAAGCGCCCGGGCACGGGCGCAGCGCGTGGTGGATACGCTCGCCAGCGACATCGGGATGCATTGAGCCCGGCCCCGGCGGCGCAGGGGTCACCCCTGGTGGGCCGCTACACTACGCACGCTGCTGGATCCGCAGCGTCTGGCACCGCCCGCCTCATGGAACGACGTTACTTCGCCACGCTGCTCGCCTTGATTCTCCATCAGATCGATGCCGCCTTCTGGCGTGAGTGGGAGATGTTCCTGCTGCCGGGTGGCGTGCAGGGCTTCCTGGTGTTCAATCTGATCGCCGTGGGCGTGGTGGTGCTCGGCTACCGCCATGTGGTGCTGCAGACCGGCAAGGCACGCGGTTTCGCGAGGCTCTGCGCGGCACTGGGCCTGGCCACCTTCATCATCCACCTCGGCTTCGCGCTGTATGGCCATCGCGCATTTCATCTGCCGGTGTCGATGGCGATCATTCTTGCCTGCCTGGTGTCGGCCTTGTGCCTGCTGCGCTCGCTGCGCAGTGCAGCTGCTGCCTCGGCCGGCGGTCGCGGAGACGCCCATCCCCGCGCATGAAAAAGGCGACCTCGCGGTCGCCTTGATCATGGATGCAGTGGTGGGCCGTGATGGATTCGAACCATCGACCAAAAGATTAAAAGTCTTCTGCTCTACCAACTGAGCTAACGGCCCATTGCATCCCCGACGTGACGCCGGGGGTGCGCATTCTAACGCATCTTCGCGCTCATGCGTACCCGTCCCGCATCACACGTAGTGGGTCGGGTCCGGCACGCCGGCATCGGTGAAGCCCTGCGCGCGCAGGCGGCAGGCATCGCAGTGCCCGCAGGCGCGGCCCTGGTCGTCGGCGTTGTAGCAGGACACGGTCAGGCCGAAGTCCACGCCCAGGCGAACGCCTTCACGCACGATATCGGCCTTGCTCAGGAACTGCAGCGGCGCGTGGACCTGGATGCCCGCACCTTCCACGCCCGCCTTGGTGGCCAGGTTGGCCAGCGTCTGGAAGGCCTGGATGAATTCGGGGCGGCAATCCGGGTAACCGGAATAATCCACCGCGTTGACGCCGCAGAAGATGTCGTTGGCGCCCAGCACCTCGGCCCAGCCGAGTGCGACGGACAGCATGATGGTATTGCGCGCCGGCACGTAGGTGACCGGGATGCCCTCCCCGCCCGCTTCAGGAACGTCGATGTCATCGGTCAGGGCCGAGCCGCCGATGCTGCGCAGGTCGACATTGACGGTCTTGTGGGCGACCGCGCCGAGCGCGCTGGCGACCGCCGCGGCGGCATCGAGTTCGGAGGTGTGGCGCTGGCCGTAGCGCACGCTCAGGGCGTGGACGGCAAAACCCTGCTCGCGGGCGATGGCAACGACGGCGGCGGAGTCCATGCCGCCGGACAGGAGGACGACTGCTTTCTTCATGGGGGTGTTTCCGGTGGTTTGCAGGGAACCAGCACGCTGTCCCGCGCCGGGTACGTCAGGAATGCCGGGTTGGCCCTATCGGCCCGGCTCGTCATTCCACAAAAGCTTGTGCAGCTGCATCTGGAAGCGCACCGGCAGGCGGTCGGCCACGATCCAGTCGGCCAGCTCGCGCGGGCTGACCTCGCTCTTGCTCGGCGAGAACAGCACCATGCTGCGCTCATTGAGGCGATGCTCGCGGACCATGCCGCGGGCCCATTCGTAATCCTCACGGCTGCACAGGACGAACTTGATCTGGTCGCGCTTGGTCAGCAGCGGCAGGTTCTCCAGGCGGTTGCGGGCCATTTCGCCGGAGCCGGGGGTTTTCAGGTCGACCACGCGCGACACGCGCGGATCGACGGCGCTGACATCCAGCGCGCCGGAGGTTTCCAGCGAGACGTCCAGGCCGGCGTCGCAGAGCTTCTCCAGCAGCACCAGGCAGCGCTTCTGCGCCAGCGGCTCGCCACCGGTCACGCAGACGTGGTGAACGCCTTGGGCCAGCACCTCGTCCACGATCGCGTCGATGTCCCACCAGGTGCCGCCATGGAAGGCGTAGGCGGTATCGCAATAGGTGCAGCGCAACGGGCAGCCGGTCAGGCGCACGAACACGGTCGGCCAGCCGGCGGTATCGGCTTCGCCCTGCAGGGACAGGAAGATCTCGGTGATCTTCAGTCGCGGCAGCGGGGACTGCACGATCTCACTGGGGAGTGCGGCAGCAGCGGACAGAGTGGTGGTCATGGCGGTGATTCTTGGCGGACGGCTTCGGAAACGACAACAGCCGGGCATGGCCCGGCACGGAGGACCGGGCAGCGCCCGGTTGGCAATCCATCATTATACCGGGCCCGGCCGCAACAGCGGCCCGGGGCGGGTTCAGCGGATCTGCTGACCCAGCCGGATCGACTGCAGACGGTCCTGCGCGGTGCGCGCGGCGTCGGAGCCGGGATACGTGGACACGACCTGTTCGAGGGTCGCCTGGGCCTGGTCGACCTTGCCTTCGCCATACTGGGAAAGGCCGATCTTGAGCAGGCCACCGGACGCCTTGTCATGGGTCGGGTAGCGCGAGATGAGGTCGCGGAACTGCGCCTCAGCCAGCGGGAAATTACGGGTGGCGTAATAGCTTTCGCCCAACCAGTACAGCGCGTTGGGGGTATAGACGCCGTTGGGGTACAGCTCGAGGAAGCTCATGAACAGCTGCGCCGAGTCGTCGTACTTGCCGGCCTTGAGCGCATCGAAGGCGACATTGTAGGCGGTGCGTTCATCGCCACTGGCGGCCAGGCTGCCGGCATCGCCGTGCACGCTTGGCGGCCGCTCGGAAGCGGCCGTTGCCGGTTTCGGGGATGCAGCGGGGGCAGGCGCGGCTGCGGCCGGGGCGGCAGGAAGCACGGGGGCTCCACCTTCCAGGCGGTTCAGGCGGCTGTCCAGGTCCAGATACTGGTCCTTGGCGGACTGCTTGAGCTGGTCATTGTCGTGCTGCAGCTGCTCGACCTGCGACTGCAGGGCCTGCAACTGGGTACGCAGCTGATTCAGCTGATTGAGCATGTCCATGTTGGACTGGTTGTTGTTCGCCTGCTGCTCAAGCGCGCCTACGCGGTCGGCCAGACTCTGGCGCTGCGCATTGGCCGGTGCGGCAGCCACGAGGGCTGCCGCAACGATCATCGATAGAAATCGAAAGCGCATCTATTACTGAGCCGTGTACACGATCTCGACGCGACGGTTCTGCGACCAGCAGGACTCGCCCGACTCGGTGCAGACCGGACGCTCTTCGCCGTAGGACACGACGGTCAGCTGCGAAGCCGAGCCACCGTTGGCCTGCAGTGCCGAGGACACGCCGTTGCCACGACGCTCGCCCAGGGCCTGGTTGTAAGCGCGCGAACCGCGCTCATCGGTGTGGCCCTGCAGGGTCATGCGCGAGGACGGACGGTCACGCAGGTACTTGGCGTGGCACGCCATGATGGCCTGGAACTCCGGCTTGACGCTGTCCTGGTCCAGATCGAAGTACACGACGCGCTGGCGCAGGCAGGAATCGGTATCCAGATCACCCGGACCGTACAGACCCGAGGTGGACGGGCCGGTCGGAGCGGTGGTGCTGCCGGTATCAACCGGGGCAGCCGGCACTTCCTTGACCTTCTTGGAACAACCGGCCAGGGCGGCCACGGACAACAGGGAGACAAGCAGAACGCGGGTGGTCTTGTTCATGGCGATACCTTTGAGGCTCCTAAAGCCGGATGAGGGATGAATACGGCGAAATCTTAACACTCTGTTAGCGCTTTGTACGGTATGGCGACCAAGAAGGCTCGCGAACATCACCGTCCGCCAGAACCAGCCGCTGGCGCACGCGCGCATCGGCCGAAACCGCGTACAACACTCCACGACCCCCCTCACGGGCGGCGTACAACACCATGCTCGCGTTGGGCGCGAAGCTCGGCGATTCATCCAGCGACCCTGGCGACAGCGTGTTCCAGCGGGCCGAGCCCGTGCTGCTGTCCATCATCGCGATCTTGTACGTGTTGCCGCTGCCCTGGGCGACCACCAGCTTCTTGCCGTCGTAGGACAGGCTCGGGGTGGCGTTGTAGTTGCCCTGGAAGGTCACGCGCGACGCGCTGCCACCGCTGGAAGCCACCTGGTAGATCTGCGGGCGGCCGCCACGGTCGGAGGTGAAGTAGACGCTGCTGCCATCCGGGCTCCAGGTCGGCTCGGTATCGATGGCGAAGTGGTTGGTCAGCTGGGTCAGCTGCTTGCTGCCCAGGTCCATCACGTAGATTTCCGGGTTGCCGCTGCGCGACAGCGACAGGGCCAGGCGGCGGCCATCCGGCGAGAACGACGGGGCACTGTTGATGCCGCGGAAGCTGGTGACCAGCTCACGGGCACCGCTGGAGATGTTCTGGATGTAGATCGCCGAGTTGCCGCGCTCGAAGCTCACATAGGCCAGCTTGTTGCCGTCCGGGCTCCAGCTCGGCGAGAGCAGCGGCTCGGCCGAGCGCACGATGGTCTGCGGGTTGAAGCCGTCCGAATCGGCCACCATCAGTGCATAACGCATGGCATCGCCCTTGCCGCTGGCGGTGACATAGGCAATGCGGGTCCAGAAGGCGCCGCGCACCCCGGTGATCTTTTCATAGATGGCGTCGGCCATCTGGTGGGCGACATCGCGCATGGCGTTGCCACGGGCGGTCATCGCCAGGCCCAGCAGGCGCTCGCCCTTGGGCACGTCGTACAACTCGTACTCGACGCGGTAGGCGCCAGCGCCGGCGTCCATCACCCGGCCGACCACGATGTAGTTCTGCTTCAGCGCGCGCCAGGTGGCGAACTGGATCTCGCTGCCACGGGTCGGCTTTTCGACGATCTGGGCTTCCGGCAGATTGCGGAACTGGCCGGAACGGTCCAGGTCGGCACGCACCACGGCGGCCACATCGGTCTGCGGTGCACCGGCCGACCCCTGATACGGCATGGGGACGACGGTGATCGGCGTGGCGGAGGCATTGCCGCCAATGATGTCGATATCCAGCCCCTTCTGCTGCGCCATGGCAGCGAAGGGCAACAACAGGGCCGCAACAACGGCAAGCCAACGAGGCATTTTTTTCATGGAGCGCTCAATAGGGGGGAAACCAGAACGAGGGATAACAGGACCGCGGTGAACAGTTTCGCAATCATGAACCAAGGCCGTGTGAATTCCGAGTCACCGGGTGCACAAAACTCACACACCGTTAACCCCTCCAGGCGCCGCCGGCCTGCGCGGCGGCCGGTGGCGCGCGGCTGCCACGACCGCTGATCCGGCGGGATCAGCGGCCTGCCGGGTCAATCCTGGGCGGTGAACGTGAAGTTGATGGTGCGCGCGAACACCGATTCGAAGCCGCGGTACGGCAACGGCTGGGCATTCAACACGGCGGCCTCGATCGAACGGCGGCCTGCCTCGTCGAACGGGCAGCTGCCGCTGACCTTGGCCTGGATCACCTGCCCACCGGGAATCTGGGTGATCGAGACCTGGCAACGCTGGCCCAGCGGGACCGAATCCGGACGGGTCCACTGTGCCGAGACCTTCTGCTGGATGGCCGCCGCGTACTTGGCGCTGAGATCGTCACTGGTGCCACCAGCACCGGCGGCCGGCTTGGCAGCACCGGTCGCCCCGGCGGTCGAGGCCGAGGCATTGGCCGCACGCGCGGCCGTGACCTGGCGCAGCTTCTGTTCGGCCAGCTTGGCTTCGTTCTCGGCCTGGGCCCGCTTGCGGCGGATTTCAGCGAGTTTCTTGTCGCGCTCGGCGTCGGCCTTGGCGTCGTTGGCCTTCTGTTCCTGCTCGGCCAGCTTCTTCTTCTCGGCTTCTTCCTGCTGCTTGGCCAGGCGCAGCTTCTGCTCGGCCTGTTCCTGGCGCTTGCGCTCGGTCAGGTCGATCTGTTCCTGGCGGCGCTTGGCTTCCTGCTCCTGCTTGGCCTTTTCCGCCGAGATCGCCAGCGCGTTGACCGCTTCCTGGTCGACCGTGTCGGGCTGGGCGATGCGCTCCTGCGCCTGCGACTGCTGCGGCGTCGGTGCGTCCTGCGGGCGCGGCTCGGGCAAGGGCTGCGGTGGCGGCACGGTGTCTTCCGGAATGGGCTCGGGCTCGGCGACCGGCTCGGGCAGGTCCGGCAGCGTTTCGGAGGCCCGCAGGGCCTGGCGGGCGGCCGAGGCTTCCGAGGCGGACAGCTGCAGGCTGGCCTCGATCGCCGGATCGCCGGCGGCCGCTTCGGTGGTGCGCTGCGGCGACCACAACCAGGCGGCGATGAAGATCAGGGCCAGCAGCAGGTGCACACCGAGCGCCAGCGCGATCGGCAGACCCCACTTCTCTTCAGGCTGACGCTGCGGTGGCAGGGCTTCAGCGTGCATCGGTCGCCAGGCCCACCTTTTCCACGTTGGCGCGCTTGATCACGTCCATGGCCGCGACCACCTTCTCATAGGCCACGGCCTTGTCGGCGGCAACGATCACGCGCAGGTTCTTGTCCTGCGAGGAAAGCGCGGACAGCTGGGCCTGCAGGCGGGCGGCATCCATCGGTTCCGGATCCTTGGCCTCGGGCAGCTTCAGGCTGAGCTGGCCATCCAGGCGGACGGAGACGATCACCGGATCCTGCTTGCTCTCCAGCGCTTTGGCCTGGGAGGTCGGCAGATCCACTTCAAAGCTCAGCGTGAGCAGCGGCGCGGTCACCATGAAGATGATGAGCAGCACCAGCATGACGTCGATGTAGGGCACGACGTTGATTTCGGATTTGAGCTTTCGGCGCTTGCGGCGGCCAATGGCTGCGGTCATGGCAGGACTCCTGTGCTGGGCGCTTACTCGTCGCCCGCGGTCTGACGCTGCAGGATCGAGCTGAACTCTTCTGCGAAGGTTTCAAAGCGCACCGACATGCGCTCCACGCGGGTGGTGAAGCGGTTGTAGGCCCATACCGCCGGGATCGCCACGAACAGGCCGATCGCGGTGGCGAACAGGGCTTCGGAGATACCCGGGGCGACCGAGGCGATGCCGGCCTGCTCGCCGCTGTTGATCATGTCGTGCATGGTCACCATGATGCCGAACACGGTGCCGACCAGGCCCACGTACGGGGCGGTCGAGCCGATGTTGGCCAGCAGCTCCAGGCTGCGCTCCATCTGGTCCACTTCACGGGTGTAGGTGGTCCGCATGGCGCGCTGGGCGCCCTCAAGCTGGGCACGGCCATCCAGGCGACGCTTGTCGCGCAGGCGGGTGAACTCGCGGAAGCCCGATTCGAAGATCGCTTCCAGGCCGCCGACCTGGCGGTTGCGGTCGGTCGCCGAGCTGTACAGCTTGCCCAGGTCCGCACCGGACCAGAAGCGGCTTTCGAACTCGTCGGCGGCGCGGTTGGCGGCGTTGAACACGCGTGCCTTGCGGAAGATGATCACCCAGCTGATGAACGAGCCGGCCAACAGCAGCAGCACGATGATCTTCACCGGGATGCTGGCCTTGATCATCAGGTCCAGGTAATTGATGCCACCGCCATGCGTGGCTTGGGCGACAGTCTGCGCCGCGGCGCTGGTGACTTCCTGCGGCAGCGCTTCGGTCACCGTGGCCTGCAGGGCCAGGAGCATTGCGATCATCCGTTGTTCCTCAGTATGCGGATTCTGGAAATTCGAGGTGTTTCAGCGCGGCATGCAGTGCATCGTCCATGCCACGCGGTTTGAAGGTGGTTGCATCCAGCGCGGCGATCTTCACCTGCGCAGTCAGCAGTGTTTCCCCGCCCCGGCACACGGCCTGCGCGAATACCATGCTGGCGCGCTTGCACTGCACCAGCGTGGCGGTGACATCCAGCGCATCATCCAGGCGCGCCGGTTTGAGGAAATCCATGGTCATGCTGCGCACCGCGAACACCAGGCCGTGGTCGCAGCGCATCCGCTCCTGACCATACCCCAATGCGCGCATCCATTCCGTGCGCGCCCGTTCCATGAAGGCCACGTAGCGGGCGTGGTACACCACCCCGCCAGCGTCGGTATCTTCCCAGTAAATGCGTGTCGGCCAACTGAATCGGGGCTCAACCCGGGGCTCAACCGACATCCGGGACCTCCGCGAACAGATCCGCCGGGGGGTTCTTCGGCTTCAGCCCCATGTGCCGGTAGGCCTTGTGCGTGCACATGCGGCCCCGCGCGGTGCGGATCAGGAAGCCCTGCTGGATCAGGTACGGCTCGACCACGTCTTCCAGCGTGCCACGTTCTTCGGACAGCGCCGCCGCCAGCGACTCGATGCCGACCGGGCCACCATCGAAGTAATCGACCATGGTCCGCAGCAGGCGCCGATCCAGCTCGTCGAAGCCCTCCGGATCGACCTTGAGCATCTGCATCGCGGCCTGGGCCACGTCCTGATCGATGTGGCCGGCCGCCTTCACCTGGGCGAAGTCGCGCACGCGGCGCAGCAGCCGGTTGGCGATACGCGGGGTGCCGCGCGAGCGCCGTGCGATCTCGGCCGCGCCTTCGGCGGTGCAGTCGATGTTGAGGATGCTGGCCGAACGCCGGACGATCTTCGTCAGCTCTTCCGGGGTGTAGAACTCCAGCCGGTGCACGATGCCGAAGCGGTCGCGCAGCGGCGCGGTCAGCAGGCCTGCCCGGGTGGTCGCACCAATCAGGGTGAACGGCGGCAGATCGATCTTGATCGAGCGGGCCGCAGGGCCCTCACCGATCATGATGTCGATCTGGAAATCTTCCATCGCCGGGTACAGCACTTCCTCCACGACCGGCGAAAGGCGGTGGATTTCATCGATGAACAGCACATCGTGCGGCTGCAGATTGGTCAGCAGCGCGGCCAGGTCACCGGCCTTTTCGATCACCGGGCCGGAGGTGACGCGCAGCGCGACCCCCAGCTCGTTGGCGATCACATGACTCAGGGTGGTCTTGCCCAGGCCCGGCGGCCCGAAGATCAGCACGTGGTCGAGTGCGTCGCCACGGGCCTTGGTCGCCTCGATGTAGATCGACAGCTGCTCGCGCACTGGCGCCTGGCCGAGGTAATCGGCCATGCGCTTGGGGCGGATGCTGGCGTCGGTGCCCTCGTCTTCGCGGGTGGCACCGGCGGCGATAATGCGGTCGTCGGTCATCCCGCGATTATGCGGCAAAAAGGGGCGTGATCCGCGCCCCGGTAGTGCCGGCCGCTGGCCGGCTCCGCACGATGCAGGGGTCATGGGGAGCCGGCCAGCGGCCGGCACTACCGGGAATGCATCGGAGGAAGCGCCCCTTGTTGTTCACGGGGGCGCGCCGAAGGCGCGGGGATAAGGGGAAATGCCGCCGCTGCGCACGGTTTGCATCGCAAACCGTGCGCAGCGCAGGTGGAGATTAAATCTCCACCTGAGCCCCAAGCTCCACGAGCCGATTACCCGGAATCCGGAAGAACCCGGTCGCCGGCGCGGCGTTCCGGTGCATCAGCGCGAACAGTTTGTCGCGCCAGATCGGCATGCCGCGGTTGGCGGTGGCCACGATGGTCTCGCGGCTGGCGAAGAACGTGGTGTCCATCGGGTCGAAGTAGATCCCGCCGTGGTCGCACGAGCGCATCAGCGCCAGCGGCACGTCCGGGGTCTCCATGAAGCCGAAGCGCACGTAGATCCGATAGAACTCATCGCCCACCGATTCGATCTTCAGGCGCTGGCCAGAGGGCGCGTACGGCACCGGCAGGGTCACCACGTGCAGGAACACGTTGCGCTCATGCAGCACCTTGTTGTGCTTGAGGTTGTGCATCAGCGCGTGCGGGGCCACCGAGGGATCGGCGGTCAGGAACACGGCGGTGCCCGGTACCCGCACCGGCGGAGCCAGCATCAGGCCCGGCAGGAAGGTATCGATCCGGATGCCATCCTTGCGGATCTCATCGCGCAGCAGCTCGCGGCCACGCCGCCAGGTGCGCATCATGGTGAACAGCACGATGCCCAGCACCACCGGGAACCACGCGCCCTGCAGCAGCTTGGCGCCGTTGGCGATCACGAAGCCCAGGTCGATCACGAAGAAGATCACGCACAGCGGCAGGATCCAGTTGCGTGCCTTCGGCCACAGCGCGCGCGCGACCAGCGCGAGCAGCAGGGTATCGATCAGCATGGTGGCCGACACCGAGATACCGTAGGCCACCGCCAGATTGGAGGAGCTGCGGAAGGCCAGCACCAGCCCGATCACCATCACCGCAATGCCCCAGTTGATGCCCGGGATGTAGATCTGGCCGATGGTGTCGTGCGAGGTATGGGTGATGCGCATGCGCGGGATGTAGCCCAGCTGCATGGCCTGGCGCGAGACCGAGAATGCGCCGGTGATCACCGACTGCGAGGCGATCACCGCCGCCATCGTGGCCAGCACGATCATCGGGTACAGGCCCCACTCCGGGACCGCCTCGAAGAACGGGTTCTTGACCGCTTCGGGGTTCTTCAGCACCAGGGCGCCCTGCCCCAGGTAGTTCAGCACCAGGCACGGCAGCACGAAGTAGTACCAGGCATGGCGGATGGGCTTGGCGCCGAAGTGGCCCATGTCCGCGTACAGCGCTTCGCCGCCGGTCACCGCCAGCACCACCGCGCCGAGGATGAAGATGCCGTGCCAGCCGTGCTCCATGAAGAAGCGCAGCGCCCACATCGGGTTGAAGGCCTTGAGTACTTCGGGGGCATCGACGATGTTCCAGATGCCGATGGCCGCCAGCGAAATGAACCAGATCGAGGTGATCGGGCCGAACAGCTTGCCGATCTTGGCCGTGCCGAAGCGCTGCACGGCGAACACCGCCAGCAGCACCACCACGGTGATCGGCACGATGAAGTTGTGCAGGCCCGGGGCCGCGACCTCCAGGCCCTCGACCGCACCCAGCACGGAGATCGCCGGGGTGATCACGCCATCGCCGAAGAACAGCGAGGCGCCGAAAATGCCGAGGATGCCGACCACATAGGCCGAGCGCGACCCGTTGCGCAGCGTGCGCTGGGTCAACGCCATCAGCGCCATGATGCCGCCCTCGCCGTCGTTGTCGGCGCGCATGATGATGGTGACGTACTTGAGCGTCACCACGATGTTCAGCGCCCAGAACGCCAGCGACAGCACGCCCAGCACGGTGTCATGGTCGCTGTTGAGACCGTAGTGCGGGGAGAACGCTTCTTTCAGCGTGTACAGCGGGCTGGTGCCGATGTCGCCGAACACCACGCCGATGGCGCCGATCATCAGCGCCATGCCGCCGGCCGCGGGCGCGTGGCCGTGCGGGGCCTGGCCGTCGCTGTGCTGGGGGGAAGTGGTGGACATGAGGCTCCGGGCGGACGCGGTCGGTGGTGTCGGTGTCAGGAAATGGCAGGCGCGCGGCTCAGCGCAGCGCGGCCTGCAGGGCCTTGCGGATCACCGTGGCGACATCGTCACCCTCGGCATTGGCATCGCGCGCCATGCGCGCGGCCTCGGTCGGCTTGTAGCCCAGCTGCTGCAGGGCCACGGTCGCCTCGGAGACCGGATCGGTGGCCGGTGCCGCACCGGCGATCGGCGCGCCGCCGCCACCGAAATGGGCCGCGCGGTCGCGCAGCTCCAGCACCATGCGCTCGGCGGTCTTCTTGCCGATGCCCGGGATGCGGGTCAGCGCGGTGATGTCACCGGCCTGCAGCATACGCGCGAACTCGTCCACGCTGACCCCGGAGAGCACGGCCAACGCGATCTTGGCGCCGATCCCGCTGACCTTCTGCACATCGCGGAACAGGCGGCGCTCACCCTCGCGCAGGAAACCGTACAGCGAGACGCTGTCTTCCTTCTGCGCGTAATGGGTGAACAGGGTGACCTCGCGGCCCAGTTCGGGCAGATCGTAGAAGGTGCTCATGGGCGCCTCCAGCTCATAGCCGACGCCATTGACGTCCACCATCAGCCACGGCGGCGCCTTGTAGGCCACGATCCCGCGCAGACGACCAATCATGCAGTGTTCCTCATTTCCGACTCCAGGCCTGGCGGGCATTGACGCCCAGGCGCAACGCCGTCGCCCGGACGTGGGCGTGGGTGATCGCCACGGCCAACGCATCGGCAGCGTCGGCCTGCAGCTTGGTTTTCAGGTTGAGCATGAGCCCGACCATGTGTTGGACCTGTTGTTTTTCCGCGCCACCGCGGCCGACCACGGCCAGCTTGATCTCGGTGGCGGCGTACTCGCTGACCGGCAGGTCGCGCATCACCACGGCCGAGATGGCGGCGCCGCGCGCCTGGCCCAGCTTCAAGGCCGAATCCGGGTTGCGCGCCATGAACACCTTTTCGATGGCCACTTCGTCGGGGCGGTATTCCTCGACCAGGGCGGTCAGGCCGACCACCAGCAGCTTCATCCGCTGCGGGAAGTCATCCGCGCCCAGCAGCACCAGCGGCAGGTGATGCACATGCACCACCTTGCCGGCGGCGTCCACATCAATGATGCCCACCCCGGTGCGCTGCGAACCGGGGTCGATGCCGAGAATGCGGGTCATGCGGCACGCACACGGCCGCCCGTGGCCCGGAAGGGACACATGCGGCGGGGATAACAGGGAACGGCGGGAGTCATCATGGTCCGCATTGTCCGCTCACCGGTCGCGCAAAGCGACCGGTGAAGCGCCTGCTCAGGCGTAGGCGTCCGCGCCGAGCTCGGCGTTGGAGAACACGTCCTGCACATCGTCCAGGTCTTCGAGCATGTCCAGCAGCTTCTTGACCTGCAAAGCGGTGTCGCCTTCGACCTTGATGTCGTTGTCGGCGCGGTAGGTGATTTCAGCATGGTCCGGGGTGAACCCGGCGGCCTCCATCGCATCCTTGACAGCGTGGTAGCTGTCGGCCGCGGTGACCACGTCGATCGCCCCGTCTTCCGGGTAGACCACGATGTCGTCCGCGCCGGCCTCGATCGCCGCCTCGGTCACGGCTTCTTCGTCCGCACCGGCGCCGAAGTGCAGCACGCCCAGGCGCTTGAACATGAACGACACCGAGCCTTCCGTGCCCATGTTGCCGCCGCACTTGCTGAACGCATGGCGGACATCGGCCACGGTGCGCACGCGGTTGTCGGTCAGGCAGTCCACGATCACGGCCACGCCACCGGGGGCATAGCCCTCGTAGCGGATCTCTTCGTACTCCACGCCTTCCAGCTCACCGGTCGCCTTCTTGATGGCGCGCTCGATCACATCCTTGGACATGTTCGAGGACAGGCCCTTGTCCATGGCAACGCGCAGGCGCGGGTTGTTGTTGGGGTCGCCTCCACCGCCGCGCGCGGCAACGCCGATCTCGCGGATGATCTTGGTGAAAATCTTGCCGCGCTTCGCGTCAGACGCGTTTTTGCGGTTCTCGATGGAGGGGCCTCTACCCATGGGGTGACTCTCGTG
>Ga0308167_1001365_pt1 | contig 29204 bp, 28 predicted proteins | sample PhyCR1_2_FD_202138 | JGI IMG/M metagenome (GOLD analysis project Ga0308167, IMG submission 202138) | Phyllosphere microbial communities from UC Gill Tract Community Farm, Albany, California, United States - DLSLRC.R1 | ecosystem: Host-associated > Plants > Phyllosphere > Unclassified | place... | reverse complement strand
CCTTCCGCTTTATTGAAGAAGAGAAGAAGGGTTTCCTGAAACGCCTGTTCGGGGGATAAACCATGGCATTACTCGATTTCTTTTTATCCCGGAAGAAGAACACTGCCAATATAGCCAAGGAAAGGCTGCAGATTATTGTGGCAGAACGCAGAAGGGGCGACAATGAGCCCCACTATCTTCCGCAGCTTAAGCGCGACATTCTGGAAGTGATTTGTAAGTATGTAAAAATCGATCCGGAAATGGTCACGGTTCAGCTCGATCAGAAAGGTGACGACATCTCTATTCTGGAGCTGAACGTCACGCTACCGGAAACGGAAGAAGTGACTAAATGACGCTGACCGTTTCCTGAATTTCCCCTGCGCAGTAGCAGGGGAAATTTTATCGGTCACACCCCGGCCAGAATTTCATCAATGCCGGGTTTCAGTAGTTCACCCCGCCATCCGGTCAGTAACTCCGGCTGACGTCCCTGTGGCTTCAGACCCCAGTGCTGGCTCAGAACCTGATTGATCTGACGCCGTGACGCCAGTAACTCCTGGCTGAATCCGCTCTGCTCGCTAACCTGTTGTACCAGCGCTTTCATCGCTTTAAACACCTGCTTGTAACGCGGATGGTCGATAAGATTGCCGAGCGCTGCGGGCAATTCACTCTCATCCAGCGCCTGTGCTTCTGCCACCAGCGCCACCAGCGTTTTACCGTGGAAACGGATCTCGTGACCTGACAGGCCGAGATGGTCCAGTTCGCCCAGCGAACCTGGCATAAAGCGCGCCACTTTCCACAAATGCTCTTCACGCACCACAAAGTTAACCGCCATATCTTTTTCACGCGCCAGCTTCAGACGCCATGCGGCCAGCCGCTGCAGCGCAGCCAGCTGACGCGGGCGCAGTTGCCAGGCATTGGTGATCTCGCGCCACGCTTCCTCAGGAGCCAGGCTGTCAAGCCGACGCTGACAGAGGTTGTCACACTCACTGAGTGCGGCAGCCATGTTGCCGGCCGCCTCGGTTTGTTCCATCAGCTGATGAGCAATGGGCAGCAGGTAGTGAACATCGGCCGCCGCATACTGGCATTGACGCTCGGTCAGCGGGCGCGCTAACCAGTCAGTACGCGACTCGCTCTTGTCCAGCTCGACCTGGGTGAAGTGCGCTACCATCGCGGCAAAGCCCCAGGAAAGCGGCTGGCCAGAGAATGCCGCCAGAATCTGGGTGTCGATCATCGGCTGTGGCAGCACGCCAAAACGGTGCAGGAACACCTCCAAATCTTCCCCGCCGGCATGCAGGAATTTAGTCACCGCGGTGTCAGTCAGTAACGCAATGAACGGCGACCAGTCACGGATCGCGAGGGGATCAATCAGCACAAGCTGGTGGTCGTCGAACAGCTGGATCAAACCGAGTTGCGGGTAGTAGGTCCGGGTGCGGACGAATTCAGTATCCAGCGCCACCGCCGACTGCTGGCGCGCTTTCTGGCAGACTTCAGCCAGCTGTTCATCCTGGTCGATCAGAGAGTAATTCACGTCTAGTTTTTCACCGCAGCCAACAACGTGCGGTGCTCCATGTTAAAAACAATAAAAAACCGCCTTCATAGAAAGCGGCTTTGATTACGCCCTAAAAGAGCGTACCAAAACCCTTAAAAAAGCTGCTGCCAGTCCTGTGATATTTAAATACAAACACAATAAGGCAGCGTCAGAACCGGATAATGACCACGCCCAGAGGGCGTAGTTTTCAGTCAGCAATAAAAACGCCGGACATGCCGGCGTCTGACCTGAATCCTTGCCCAGGCTTAGCTTGCGCCGGGTTTCGCTTCGTCGCGCAGTTCGCGCCGCAAAATTTTGCCGACGTTGGTTTTTGGCAACTCCTCACGAAACTCGATGATTTTCGGCACCTTGTATCCGGTCAGCTGACGGCGGCAGTGATCGAGCAACTCCTCTTTGGTCAGTGAGGGATCTTTCTTCACCACGCAGACTTTGACCGCCTCGCCGGAAAGATCGCTGGGCACGCCGATAGCGGCCGCTTCACGCACTTTTGGATGTTGCATCAGCACATCTTCGATCTCATTCGGATAGACGTTAAAGCCGGAGACCAGAATCATATCTTTTTTACGATCGACAATGCGAATAAAGCCTTCCTGATCAACGGTAACAATATCGCCGCTGTGGAGCCAGCCATTTTTCAGCACTTCCTCCGTAGCATCCGGACGTTGCCAGTAGCCGAGCATCACCTGAGGACCGCTGATACAGAGTTCCCCTGGCTCACCCGGTGAAACTTCATTACCGTTATCATCAACAATCAGGACGTCGGTTGAGGGAACAGGTAAACCAATACTGCCGGTGTGACAGCTGATGTCGTAAGGATTCACCGACACCAGCGGCGAACACTCGGTCAGGCCATAGCCCTCCAGCAGATAGTGACCAGTCAGCTTTTCCCAGCGTTCCGCCACCGCTTTCTGCACCGCCATCCCGCCGCCGGCAGAGAGCCGCAGCGTACTGAAATCGAGTTTATTAAACTGCTCATCATTCAGCAGTGCGTTAAACAGGGTATTGACGCCGGTAATGGCGGTGAACGGAAATTTCGCCAGCTCTTTCACAAAGCCTGGAATATCGCGTGGATTGGTGATCAGCAGATTCTGTCCACCCAGTTCCAGAAACAGCAGGCCATTTACCGTCAGAGCGAAGATATGATAAAGCGGCAACGCAGTGACCACGCACTCTTTACCGTCTCGCAGCACTTTACCGTAGGTGGCTTTGGTCTGTTCAAGATTGGCCTGCATATTGCGGTGAGTCAGCATCGCGCCTTTGGCAATGCCGGTGGTGCCGCCGGTGTACTGCAGAAAGGCAAGATCGTCATTGGTCACCGTCGGCCGCTGATAAGTCAGCGTGGCACCGACCTCCATCACCTCACGAAATGAGATCGCGCCCGGCAGATGGTATTTAGGCACCAGTCGTTTGACATATTTAACGACAAAATTGACCAGCGTGGCTTTTACCGGTGCCAGCTGATCGCCCATCCGGGTCAGAATCACATGGCGGACAGCGGTTTCTGCCACCACTTTTTCCAGCGTATGGGCAAAATTCGATACAATAACGATGGCGCTGGCACCGCTGTCATTCAGCTGATGCTTGAGTTCACGCGGCGTATAGAGCGGATTCACGTTTACCACCACCATGCCGGCACGCAGTACTCCAAACAGCGCCACCGGATACTGCAGCAGGTTCGGCATCATCAGGGCGACCCGGTCGCCCGGTTTGAGTCCCAGTTGCTGTTGCAGATAAGCCGCGAAAGCGCGACTTTTCTCTTCCAGCTGGCGATAGGTCATCTTCTGCCCCATGTTCCAGAAGGCAGGTTGATCGGCGTAGCGTTTTGCGGCCTGCTCAAACAGATCCACCAGCGAAGTATAACGATCTGCACTTATTTCGGCAGGCACATCTGCCGGGTAGCGTTTCAGCCAAACCTTATTCAAGGATCCACCCCGATAATCATGTTGTATTTCCATCGCTGCCTCAGCCAATCTGGTTTGTTAACAATATTTTAACTGATTGTACCAGTTTGCCTGTTTCGGCATGTTGAGGTTGCGAAGTTCATCACTAAATTTCGTGCTGATAAAACAGCCAAATAAAAAGCCCGGCGGCGAGCAACGCTACCGGGCTAAAAAAAGGGGACTTCCGGGTTACTCAGTCAGAATCGTTTCTACCTGAGCCGGGCCGCTACTGTACATTCCCCAGTAGGGATTCGGTCCCCAGTAGCCAGAACGATGACGCGTCGGACCATACCAAATCCACGGATCGATCGGCTGCGGCGGAGTCATCACCTGTCTGGTGAGATGCCAGCGCTGATAACCCCGTACGTCAATCACCACAAATTTGTAGTTCGCTTCGCCGATTTTACCCGGCTCAGTACCTTTGATGGTTCCCAGCACCGTGACAAACTGATCTTTCACATCTACCGGATCAACGAAACCGTGGATGTCGGCATAAATGCGTCCTACCGAAGCGGCACCCAGCCGGGGCCGGGCACTCTCATCCAGTGGCTGCGTGGCGATCTCCAGCCGGGTTTTGCCATTAAGGTTGGTGACATTGACGACTTTGCCGCCAAAACGCGACTCCTGGCCAGTATAGATGGCCGGATCGTTCATTACCCGCAACAGGTCCTGTTGCGGCTGCGGTGAACTGCCCTGCAGCGTGTCAGGAATCGACACACAACCTGTTAAAACCAGCGTACAGGCCAGCAGCAGACCTGTTAGCCCTTTAGCGCACATTGACATAGGCGTTCTCCAGTTACGTAATGGCTTAGACTGGACGCATAACAATAAGTTGCGTGCGATCTAGCGGCCTGGCAATTTTTTCCATGCCACTTCATTACGCAGATAAGTGGGCTCGGCATTTTCCGGCTGCAGCGTCCTGCCCTGCTGTAAGGCAAGGGTCGCTAGCGGCAGCATATCTTCTGCCGCCGGTAGCGTGACCTCACTGGCATGCAGCGTCAGCGCATGGCCCTGCTGCAGGGCAGGATAGGCCTGCCAGCCGGTGCCGGCAGTCATCCATTCGCCGGACAACGCCTGCATCCTGGTCAGTGCGGCTTCAGGTGACAACACGCTTTCGCTGGTTTCGCCCTGCCAGACGCCGCTTTCGTCTCGCTGGTACTCGGCCCAGTAGACTTCACCCATTCGCGCATCAATGGCGGTTAAAACGCGGGTCGCGCCCTGCAGACGCCAGGCACCTTCAGCCAGCGTAGCCAGGGTAGAAATACCGATCATTGGCAGCGCTGCGCCCAGCGCCAGACCCTGAGCGATACCAATACCGATGCGCACGCCGGTAAAACTGCCGGGACCGCGGCCAAAGGCCAGTGCGTCGAGTTCCGTCAGGTCGAGCTGCTGCGCCAGCAGTAACTCTTCAATCAGCGGCAAAATGCGCTGTGTATGGTCGCGCGGGGCGATCTCAAATCGGGCATCAATCTGTTGCTGATTCAGCAAGGCTGCTGAACAGGCTTCTGTCGCCGTATCCAGCGCTAAAATTCGGGCTGACATGACCACCTCAGGAGAATGAAAACGGCGCGCATCTTAACATAAAATCAGGCGTCCGGTTGCTGACGTACAAAGGCGATGGCGCGCGAAATATCGCGGGTGCGTGGCGTCGGCGGCAGACTGTTGAGAAACAACGCACCGTAAGGACGCGATACCAGCCGCTGATCGCAAATCACCAGAACGCCACGGTCGTCGGTATCCCGGATCAGTCGCCCGACGCCCTGCTTCAGGGTGATCACCGCATCCGGCAGCTGTACATCGTTAAACGGATCGCCGCCGCGAATGCGGCAATCTTCCATCCGCGCCTTTAGCAACGGATCTTCCGGTGAGGTAAACGGCAGTTTGTCGATGATGACCAGCGAGAGCGCGTCGCCGCGTACGTCGACCCCCTCCCAGAAGCTGCTGGTTGCCACCAGTAAAGCATTGCCTTTATCGATAAATTGCTTCAGCAACTGGCCTTTGCTGGTTTCGCCCTGCACCAGTACAGGCAGCGTCATAGAGGCACGAAACTCTGCCGCCAGCTCACGCATCATCAGATGCGAGGTACAGAGAAAGAAACAGCGCCCTTTGTTGGCATCAATCAGCGGTTTCATCATGGCGGCCAGCTGTCGAGCGCCGCCAGGCCGGTTAGGTTCAGGCAGGTTACGCGGCACGCATAACAGGGCCTGCTGCGCATAATCGAACGGGCTGTTGAGAATCAAACTCTTTGCGGCGTTGACGCCCAGCCGCTCGGCGAAATGCTCCATCTTCTCATCCACCGCCAGGGTGGCCGAGGTGAAGATCCATGCTGCTTTGCGGTTATCCATCACCTCACGGAAGCGTTCTGCCACTGACAGCGGCGTCAGTGCCAGAATAAAGTGACGCGAGGTGCATTCATACCAGTAGCTGTAGCCCGGCTCATTGATGGCCCGCAGTCGCTTCAGCCGGCCACGGTAGAGCGCAGCCCGTTCAAACGCCGCGTCGAGCAGCGCTGAACGACCCAGCGACAGTTTGATAACGTCGTAACAGAGCTCAAGCGCATCATCCAGTAGCGTGAACATGCGCAGAATAGTGTTATCGCTCAGCAGTTCGCGCAGATTACCGCGGTAGCCTGGATCGCCTAACGACAGGCGAAAGTCCTGCGCGCACTGCGCCAGGCGGTCGGCAGACTTCTGCAGTTGCTGTACGTCGCGCACTTCAGTGCGATAGGCGGTAATAATATCTTTTGCCAGGTCAAGCAGTTGCCGGCTGGAGAGCTGCTGGCCGAAATACTGGCTGGCGATATCGGGCAGCTGATGGGCTTCATCAAAGATCATTACATCCGCTTCCGGGATCAGCTCACCGAAGCCGCCCTCCTTTACCACCAGATCGGCGAGAAACAGATGATGGTTTACCACTACCACATCTGCGTCCATTGCCCGCTTACGTGCCTTCACAACAAAGCACTCTTTATAGCGCGGGCAGTCGGTGCCCAGACAGTTGTCGTTGGTGCTGGTGACCAGCGGCCAGACCGGGCTGTCTTCCGTCACGCCCGCGCAGCTGCTGATATCGCCATCCACCGTCTGCGACGACCAGCTACGCAGCGTCACCAGATCGGTCAGCGCCTGAACGGTAAGATCGCCGCCCGCCATTGATTGCTGCTCCAGCCGCTCCAGACAGAGATAATTGGAGCGCCCTTTCAGTAAGGCGGTTTTCCCTTTGAATTTAAGTGCATCAATCATGGTAGGCAGATCGCGTCCATACAGCTGATCCTGTAAGGCTTTCGATCCGGTCGAGACGATCACTTTCTTGCCGGCCCGCAGCGCGGGTGCCAGATAGGCGTAAGTTTTACCGGTGCCGGTACCCGCTTCGACCACCAGCTCGCCCTGCTCTTTTACGGCTTCGGACACCGCCTGCGCCATTTCACGCTGCGCGTCGCGCGGCTTAAAGCCCGCTATCGCCTGCGCCAGCGCGCCATCAACTGCAAAATCGTCTGCCACATACCCTCTCAAAGAACGGCAAAAACACTGTAATTATGTCAGTATTAAATTCACAAAGCAAAATCGAATATAATCAACAAGTTAACCATATTCTGGCTGACAAATCTGGCATGAGGCACCTCAGGCCGACGGGTAACAGGTGGGAAAATTGTGTCGCTGACGTGCTCATCTTGTCGGGTAAACCCACCAGGCTAAACGGCCCTGCGGAAGCCGGACGAGTTTCAGAAACAACAAAACCGCCTGAGTGACGGTTTTGTTGGAATGACGCGTCGGTTGCGTCGTGTGATAACAGCAGGTGATTAAAAAATCCCGTTAGCTACCGAGGGTAAGGCTGGCATGAGACGTTAAATATCTTTTTCTAACGGGTCCTGGCCGGACTCCTCATCCTCTTCTTCATCTTCCGGATAGATTTCAGCGTCATCAGGCAGCGGTTCATCGTAATCAGGACGTTCAGACATAAATACCTCCGGTGATAAATAGCAGTGCTGCTATTTGATCTCAGCATAGTTAACCGGAACCTTCTCCCGCCCGTTTTTGGCTGAAAGTGTGAGTTAAGCGGTAAAAATCCCGCTGTGTTCCCCTGGCTGCCGTGGACGCTAATGATGAACGTAAAAAGCTCCCGCCAGCATGATGACGAAGAGAACAGCAAAGGTGATAAAACCCTGCTTCGCACCACGCGAAAGACCGACAAACGCCGACACCACAATAAACAGCAGCGTCAGCGCGCCTGCCATTACCCAAAAAAGATACTGCGTATTTGCCATGCTTTAATCCTCATCCTGTGGCGCCATTTATCGGCTGATTTATATCATTTTTCCGTCCCGGGTGCGCCCTTTCCGTTGAACGCGGCATGGGTCTGCGTCCTTCACTGCGCCAGACAGTGTGATGCAGTTACCAAATGCGAGGGATAGCAGCGAGGAAATAAGCGCACGGATTATAATCATGACATCACCTACCCTCACCCTGCGCGCCGGTAAGGTGATGCGCTGTCAGCTCACGACTGCAGACCGCTTCTACCGCACTGCCTGTCTCAGGCGGAGGAACATTATGAATCATTTCCGCATCGGTTCTCTTTTCGGCGTATTGCTGATGTGTGGCTGTCAGGCGCCTACACCTGAACAAGCCCGACTGAATCAACCGGTTTTCCAGGGACAAAGCACCCGCACGGTGCCGCAGCTTAGCGACTGTATTTATCGCGGCTGGTCCACCACAGAGGTCATCGCCAGAGATAACACCACGCATACTCAGCCGCAGGGTGAGCAGATTACCATCCTGACCTGGGAAGATTCGATCTTTGCCGATGTAACGCCTCAGCGACAGGGTGCTGAGGTGAAATTTTTCACCACTTTCAATATGGCGCCTCAGGTGATGGCTGACCGGCAGGCTATCGTCAGGCGCTGCCTGTGAGGCTAAGAGATGACAGCAGCATAAGGAATGTGCCAGGCTAATGCCCATCAAACCAGGGAGAACAAGATGAGCATTACCCGCATCGATCCGGAACATCGTATGTCCGAAGCTGTGATTCACAACGACACTATCTATTACACCAGCGTGCCGGAAAATCTGGAGGCGGATGCTGAAGCGCAGACAGCCAATGCGCTGGCGGTGATTGATGCCCTGCTGACGCGACTGGGTAGCGATAAGAGTAAGATACTGGACGCCACCCTGTTTCTGGTGGACAAAGCGGACCTGCCCGCAATGAACCGCGCCTGGGACGCCTGGGTTTCCCCTGATAACGCGCCAGTACGCTGCACGGTTCAGGCAGGTTTAATGAATCCGAAATATAAAATCGAAATAAAGATTATTGCCGCACGCTAAGCTCACCGGGCGTTATTCGTCTTCGTCTTCGTCTTCGTCTTCGTCTTCGAACATCGCCCGGATCTGTTCACCTTTATGGTTCTGTCGAATTTCCTGGGCCACCTGGGCGATCGCTTCGCCGCTCGACAAGCCTCCCGCCATCAGTTCCTGAATACGCTCGACGGCCTGCTGCTGTTGCTCATGAGAGAGAGCCGGTAATCCTGTAAACATGTTTCACTCCTGCTTTGGGGCAGCGATTATCACACGCGGAACAAACAGGTGCCAGTCGGGAAAAAATATGGCAGTCTGGCGACCTCTTTGCTTTCTGATTTGTCTGCCTGATGATTGTTAAAACCCTCAGCCTTGATTATACCCCGGATGCACTTAATCAGCGTTTCGCCCCGATTGCCGATCAGCCGTGGGCCATGCTGCTCTCCTCTGGTGATGCCGACCACAGTGACAATCGGTTTGACATTCTCACCGCTGAACCCCGCGCCACGCTGGTAACCCGGGGTGAGATCACGCTGATCACCGACGCCCGTGGCACAATCGATTCCCGCGAGGATCCGCTGTTGCTGCTCCAGCAGCAGTGCGATGCGCTGGGTGTAACGCCCGTAGCCAATGCGGCTCTGCCGTTTCAGGGTGGCGCGCTGGGCCTGTTCGGCTACGATCTGGGACGCCGGTTTGAGCAATTGCCGCAGCAGGCGCAGGCCGATCTTACCACTCCGGATATGGCGGTGGGCATTTATGACTGGGCATTAATCGCCGATCACCATCGCCAGACCCTGACACTGCTGGCATTGCAGGATATTGACGCCCGTGCTGCCTGGCTGGCGCAGTGGCCTGAACGTGATGCCGACCCGTTCAGCCTGACCAGCCATTGGCAATCCAACCTGGATTACGCTGCCTACGCCGCGCGCTTTTCCGCGGTTCAGGCCTACATCCAGGCGGGCGACTGTTATCAGGTCAATCTGGCCCAGCGTTTTCAGGCCGGTTATCAGGGCGATGAATGGCAGGCATTTTGTGCGCTGAACCGCGCCAATCGCGCACCGTTCAGCGCCTTTCTGCGTCTGCCACAAAGCGTCATCCTCAGCCTGTCGCCAGAGCGCTTTCTGTCGCTGAATGAAAAACAGATTGAAACCCGACCGATCAAAGGCACCCGTCCACGCTGTGCCGATCCGATCGCCGATCGGCAGCAGGCCGACGCCCTGCAAAACGCAGAGAAAGATCGGGCCGAAAATCTGATGATCGTTGATCTGCTGCGCAACGACATTGGCCGTGTGGCCATGCCAGGCTCCGTCAGCGTGCCTGAACTGTTTGTGGTTGAACCCTTTCCCGCCGTGCACCATCTGGTCAGTACGGTGCGGGCGCAACTGCCGGACGCGTTGCAGGCTACCGATCTGCTGCGCGCCTGTTTCCCCGGCGGCTCAATCACCGGCGCGCCGAAAATCCGGGCGATGGAAATTATTGATGAACTGGAGCCACATCGTCGTAATGCCTGGTGCGGCAGTATTGGCTATCTCAGCCTGTGCGGCCGTATGGACAGCAGTATCACCATCCGTACGCTGATTGCTGAGGGCCAGCAACTCTACTGCGCGGCGGGCGGTGGCATCGTCGCTGACAGCGAACCGGAAGCGGAATACCAGGAGACGCTGGATAAAGTGAGCCGCATTCTGCCGGCACTGGAACGGAGGGTCTGAATGGCGCTGACGCTTGATACCTTTCGCAGCCGGTTCCTGTTGCAACCGCCGCAACATAACACGCAACACCTCGCCGGACGGCATGCTGCCGTGCTGGTACCGATTGTGGCGCGGCCTGAACCCGGCCTGTTATTGACCCAACGCTCCCATGCGCTGCGCAAACATGCCGGTCAGGTTGCGTTTCCTGGCGGCATGCAGGATGAGTCTGACGCTTCACTGATCGCCACTGCCCTGCGGGAAGCTCAGGAGGAAGTGGGTATCTGCCCCCAGCAGGTTGAAGTGTTGGGCACGCTGCCTGCCGTCACCAGCAGTACCGGCTTTCAGGTCACGCCGGTGCTGGGGATCATCCCGCCCGATCTCCGGCTGCAGATAAATCCGGATGAAGTGCGAAGCGCTTTTGAGATGCCGCTGGCCGAAGCTTTACAGCTCAGCCGTTACAGTGCACTGGAGGTCCATCGGGCTGGCGTACGTCATCCGGTCTGGCTCTCCCGCTATCAGGATTATCTGGTCTGGGGCATGACCGCTGGCATTATCCGCTCGCTGAGCGAGCAAATTGCGTTCTGACGCTCACTTTCGCCTTTAACCTGCCCGATTCCGGCCTGCTGACTCGCTGGCCGCACTATAATTTTTTCTATCGCTTTTAATAAGTTTATTTCATGCGAAAAACTGCTCTTTTACCCGGCATGACTATTACTATTAGCGCCATAAACTGCCCCGGCAGACTGAGAATAATTTGTGAGGAGTGTCACCTGTGATTAGTGTTTTCGACATGTTCAAAGTGGGGATTGGCCCATCAAGTTCGCACACTGTCGGCCCGATGAAGGCGGGAAAACAGTTTGTGGATTTGTTATCCGAACAGGGAAAGCTACAGGAGGTGACGCGCATTGCAGTGGATGTTTACGGCTCGCTGTCGCTGACCGGTAAAGGGCACCATACCGACATCGCGATTATTATGGGTCTGGCCGGTGAATCCCCCGACACCGTCGATATTGATGCCATCCCCGCTTTTATCAAAGACGTCGCGGCGCGCGAGCGTTTGCTGCTGGCCAAAGGGGCGCATGAGGTTGATTTCCCGCGCGAGGGCGGCATGGTGTTCCGCAGCGAAAACCTCTCACTGCATGAAAACGGTCTGCGCCTGCTGGCGTTCGCCGGTGATCTGCTGATTCTGTCGAAAACCTACTACTCAGTGGGCGGCGGCTTTATCGTTGATGAAGAACATTTTGGGCAATCGGCGCTGGATGAAGTTTCGGTCCCCTGGCCGTTTCACTCCGCCAAAGATCTGCTGGCACACTGCCATGAAACCGGGCTGTCATTATCCGGGCTGGTGATGAAAAACGAACTGGCGCTGCACAGCCGCGACGAGATCCACGCTTACTTCGCCACTATCTGGCAGACTATGCAGGCCTGTATCGATCGTGGTCTGAATACCGAAGGCGTGCTGCCAGGCCCGCTACGCGTGCCGCGCCGTGCTGCCTCGTTGCGTCGCTTACTGATCTCCTCCTCTAAACACTCTAACGATCCGATGATCGTTATCGACTGGATCAATATGTTCGCGCTGGCGGTGAATGAAGAAAATGCGGCTGGTGGCCGGGTGGTCACCGCGCCGACCAACGGCGCCTGCGGTATCGTGCCGGCGGTCCTCGCCTATTACGATCACTTTATTGAGCCGGTCACGCCCGATATTTTTCTGCGCTACTTCCTCGCGTCTGGCGCCATTGGCGTGCTGTATAAAATGAATGCCTCGATCTCCGGTGCAGAAGTGGGTTGCCAGGGTGAAGTGGGTGTCGCCTGTTCGATGGCGGCTGCCGGTCTGGCGGAACTGCTGGGCGGCAGCCCGGAGCAGGTCTGCGTTGCCGCGGAGATTGGCATGGAACATAACCTGGGTCTGACCTGTGATCCGGTTGCGGGCCAGGTTCAGGTCCCGTGCATTGAGCGTAACGCGATCGCCTCGGTTAAAGCGATCAACGCAGCGCGTATGGCCCTGCGCCGCACCAGTGAGCCGCGCGTCTCACTGGATAAGGTGATCGAAACCATGTATGAAACCGGCAAAGACATGAACGCCAAATACCGTGAAACCTCACGCGGTGGCCTGGCAATTAAAGTGCAATGCGATTAAGCGAAACGTTTCATTGCTTAATTAATGCGCAACTGTAATAAAATCCGCATCCTGCGCTATCTCAGCGCAGCCTAAACCGGTAGAGTGATTTCCGCGCGACTGTCCTGGTCGCGCAACATTTCAGACCCGCTTTTCTGCATTCCGGCCTCAATGTTGATCGGACCGTGCCGATAACAACCCCGTTATTTTTGGCTTTTTTCTGGTTTTTTGGGAAGGTGGTTACTGATGCTCATGGCCCAGCAATTTGTTGGACAATTCAGACGCAAGCGTTTGCTGATTGCGCTGGCGATCGCCACCGTGGTGCTGATTCTGACGCTGGCATTTCGTTATATTGAAGAGAAGTCGCGAATTGAGCAGCAGGCGATGGATTTCGCCGATAAGGCCATTTTGCGTTTTGACCGGATGTTTTCACCGCTTGATGTCTCTGCCAATAACACGCTCGGGCTGGTGGGGGTGCCGTGCCGGGATGTGCGTTTCCCGCTGATTGAAAAAATTTCGGCGTTGCAGACGGTGCGCGCCATGCTGCTGGTCGATAATGACGCGATTTACTGTTCCAGCATCTTTGGTCCGCGAGACATTCCGTTTAGCGAGACCTATCCGGAACTGGCCTTTAACGGCCAGCGTATGACACTCGCCACGGATAATTATTTATTAAAGGGCTCACCGATCTTATTGCTGTGGACGCCGAGAAGCCTGGATAACCGCTCGGGTATTTTGCAGGTGATTAACATCGAAATGATGAGTAATTATCTGCTGGAGCCGCAGCTGCCGTGGGTGGAGCGCGCCATCTTCAACGTTAACGGGGAGAGCCTGGAATATGGTAATCCGCTGATTGAACCGACGCAGCCGTCCGAAGATGAGGTGACCTATAACCAGACCTCGCTACGCTACCCTTATTCCCTGACGCTGTATGGTCCTTCGCCAACCCGACTGGCACTGCACACGCTGCCGTCGCAGCTACCACTGGCGCTGCTGCTTAGCCTGCTGATGGGGTATATCGTCTGGCTGGCCACCGCCAATCGCATGAGCCTGAGCTGGCAGATTAGCTATGGCATCACCGCCAATGAGTTTATGGTCTATTGCCAGCCGTTGATTAACGCTAAAAGTGGCGAGTGTGACGGCATTGAGTTACTGCTGCGCTGGCATAATGCCCGTCAGGGTTGGATCGCTCCCGATGTCTTTATTCCGCTGGCAGAACGACAGAACCTGATTAAGCCGCTCACCCGTTTTGTCCTGAATGAGGTGGTGAAACAGTTGCCTCATCTGCCTAACTGCCCCGGTTTCCACATTGCGATTAACGTGGCGGCCAGCCACTTTCGCGATCGCGCCATCCTGCAGGATCTGCAAAACCTGTGGTGGCCCGCTAATCCGATACCGAAACTGGTGGTTGAATTAACCGAGCGGGATGCCCTGCCGGTGGTCGATCAATCGGTTATCGCCCAGCTGCATGAGATTGGCGTGCGGCTGGCGATTGATGATTTCGGCACCGGTCACAGCTCGCTCTCCTACCTCAAGGACCTGAAGCCTGACGTGCTGAAGATCGACAAAATCTTTACCGCCGCCATCGGCACCGACGCGATTAACGCCACCGTGACCGATATGGTGATTTCCCTGGCGCAGCGTCTGAATATCAGTCTGGTCGCGGAAGGGGTTGAAACAGCAGAACAGGCCGCCTATCTGCGGGCGCGCGGCGTCGATCATCTGCAGGGCTACTACTACGCCCGCCCGATGCCGATCGGTGATTTCCCCGGCTGGCTGGCCAGGCACCAGCCAGACGTTGAACCGTTATCCATCTGACGGCAGCGGCGCAACTAGCCTGCCCCGTGTCAGGAGGCAGAGAAAATAAAAAAGCCGCTGCATCCCTGCAGCGGCTGACCAGATTGAAGCGAGCTGACGTTACCCTAACGGCGCTTGCGGTAATACCTCAGAGCCTGTCGCCTTAGCGCTCCTCTTCCTCATCCAGCGGCTTATCTTTGGTGACCCGCACCAGATCGATACGGTAGTCGGTCGCTTCGATAATCCGGAAGTGCAGCGGCGTGATATCGATCACTTCGCCGGGCTGAGGTAGCTGCCCTTTCTGGGCAATCAGCAGGCCCGCCAGCGAGGCGTGATCTTCATCCGGATCGACCAGTTGGTGGAAGTCGAGCAACTGTTGCAGCGAGTGCAAATCGGTGCCGCCTTTCACTAACCAGCCGTCGCCATCGGCGATGATATCCGGCGTTTCATCCTCATCCGGGAATTCACCGGCAATCGCTTCCAGCACGTCCAGGGGCGTAATCAGGCCCTGCACTACGCCAAACTCGTTGGTCACAATCACAAAGCTGCCTTTGGCCCGGCGCAGCACACCCAGCAGGTTGATCGGGTCCAGCGTTTCTGGCACCACGATGGTCGGCGTATTGGCGGCAAAGGTCGCCACATCGACGCCGTGCTCCAGCGCCACCAGCAGCTCTTTGGCCCGCACCACACCTACAATTTCATCCAGCTCTCCGCGACAGACCGGGAACAGGCTGTGCGGCGTATCCAGCAGCTGAATGCGAATCTCATCCACCGGCCGATTTGCATCCACCCAGGAGATTTCACCGCGCGGCGTCATAATGCTGCGAATCGAACGGGACGCCAGCGTCAGCACACCGTTAATCATATAGCGCTCTTCATCTTTAAACGCTTCCTGCGGCATCGCTTCGGTGAGCGCTGACTCTTCGTTATTGCTGCTGCTCGCCGTCTGGGCACGATTGCGACCGCCCATCAGTCGCAGAATCGCCTCTGCGGTTCGTTCACGCATCGGCCGGTGCGACTGATGGCGAATGAAGTTTCGACGGGCAATCTGATTAAACAGCTCAATCAGGATCGAGAAGCCAATCGCCGCATAGAGGTAACCTTTAGGAATGTGGAAACCAAAGCCTTCCGCCACCAGTGACAGGCCAATCATTAACAGGAAGCTCAGACAGAGCACCACCACGGTCGGATGCGCATTCACAAAGTTGGTCAGCGGCTTAGAGGCCAGCAGCATCACACCCATGGCGATCACCACGGCGGTCATCATCACCGGCAGATGGTTCACCATACCCACAGCGGTAATCACCGCATCCAGCGAGAACACCGCATCCAGCACCACAATCTGCGTCACCACTGCCCAGAAACTGGCATAACCTCGGTTGCCGGCGCCGTCGAGCTGGCGGTTCTCCAGCCTTTCGTGCAGTTCCATCGTCGCCTTAAACAGCAGGAACAGACCACCCGCCAGCAGGATTAAATCCCGTCCGGCAAAGCTGAAATCGCCTACGCTGAATAGGGGCGTAGTGAGCGTCACCATCCAGGAGATCAGCGACAGCAGGCCCAGACGCATCACCAGCGCCAGCGACAGGCCGATCAGCCGCGCTTTATCACGCTGCTTCGGCGGCAGCTTGTCCGCAAGAATGGCAATAAAGACCAGGTTATCGATACCCAGCACGATTTCCAGTACCACAAGCGTCAGTAAACCCGCCCAGATTGAGGGGTCGAATAGAAATTCCATTAATGACTCCCGAACGAGGAACAGTGTGAACCGATGCGTGTCAGCGCGTTAAAGCGTGACAGAGTGACGATCGGAAAAGCGGTGAAAACGCCAGCAGGCGACAGGTGACGCGCCGGAAGGCGCAAAGAACAGGTTAAGCGACGTCGGTGACGATCCATAAAGGTGGGCTGAGGCCCGTTACTCCTGAATAATAAACAGATCGTTAATGTATCAGGTCGCGCTTTGGCGTCAAAAAATTTTCTTATTTTTACAATCTGCTGATCCAATGACGCAGCGCATTTAATTGCAGGTTCGGTTAATCAGGCTGCGAATAGCTGACAGCCATCACATAATTTATTTTTTCGATCACTAAAATAAATCGCGACTTTACGACCTTATCGCGGTTACCCGATGATTTTGCGGCACTATCCGGCACCATCGGTAGCAGAATTTTCACATAACCGAAGCGGTAAATCATACAGTTCATTGACTCAGATGAGCTTCTCAAGCGAACGGAGGTAGCAAGTGACCATTGCGATTGTAATTGGTACACATGGCTGGGCAGCGGAACAACTGCTTAAAACAGCAGAGATGCTGTTAGGCGAGCAGGAAAATGTCGGATGGATCGACTTTGTGCCTGGCGAAAATGCAGAAACGCTGATTGAAAAGTATCAGGCGCGGCTGGCGGAGCTGGATACCGCGCAGGGTGTGCTGTTTTTAGTCGATACCTGGGGAGGCAGTCCCTTTAATGCGGCCAGCCGCATCGTAGTGGATAAGCCCGATTATGATGTGGTTGCTGGCGTCAATATCCCGATGCTGGTCGAAACCCTGATGGCACGTGATGACAACCCTGCTTTTGACGAACTGATTGCCGTGGCGGTCGAAACCGGCCGTGAAGGCGTGAAAGCGCTGAAAGCCAAAGAAGCGGCCCCTGCTCCGGCAGCAGCAAAACCGGCGGCAGCACCCGCACAACCGGCGAAACCGATGGCACCGGGTGACCACATGAAAATCGGGCTGGCACGTATTGATGACCGCCTGATCCATGGTCAGGTTGCGACACGCTGGACCAAAGAGACCAACGTTCAGCGCATTATCGTGGTCAGCGATGAGGTGGCTAACGATCATGTACGTAAAACCCTACTGACGCAGGTTGCGCCGCCGGGCGTCACCGCACACGTGGTGGATGTCGATAAAATGGTGCGGGTGTGGAATAACCCGAAATATGGTCAGGATCGGGTGATGCTGCTGTTTACTAACCCTACCGATGTGCTGCGGGTAGTAGAACAGGGTGTTGATATTAAAACCGTCAATATTGGCGGTATGGCATTCCGTCAGGGCAAAACCCAGGTGAACAATGCCGTCTCGGTCGATGAAAAGGACATTGCCGCGTTTCGCAAACTGAATGAGCGCAATATTGAACTGGAAGTCCGTAAAGTTTCCAGCGACCAGAAACTGAAAATGATGGATCTGATTGCGAAGGTTAATTCGTAACGGAGTGCCGTCTGCGCCTGCTTCGCCAGGCTCATTTTCGTTATCCTGCTGAGGACAAGAAGTATGATGGAAATAACCTCGCTACAAATCATTTTGATTTTTATTGTCGCCTGTATTGCCGGTATGGGATCGATTCTGGATGAGTTCCAGTTTCACCGCCCGCTGGTCGCCTGTACGCTGATTGGTGCCGTATTAGGTGATATGAAAACCGGGATTATCATCGGCGGTACGCTGGAGATGATCGCGCTGGGCTGGATGAACATCGGTGCCGCTGTCGCGCCAGATGCCGCGCTCGCCTCCATCATCTCGACCATTCTGGTCATCGCTGGGGGCCAAAGCGTCGGTGCCGGTATTGCGCTGGCGATTCCGCTGGCGGCAGCCGGACAGGTGCTGACGATTATCGTGCGTACCATCACCGTGGCATTCCAGCACGCTGCCGATAAGGCGGCCGAGAAAGGGAATCTGACCGCTATCTCCTGGATCCATGTCTCTGCCCTGCTGCTGCAGGCGATGCGTATCGCTATTCCGGCACTGATTGTGGCGATTTCTGTCGGTACCAGTGCGGTTCACGCCTTACTCAGCTCGATTCCTGACGTAGTGACCAATGGCCTGAACATCGCCGGCGGGATGATCGTGGTCGTAGGTTACGCGATGGTCATCAATATGATGCGCGCAGGCTACCTGATGCCGTTCTTCTATCTGGGCTTCGTGACCGCAGCCTTTACCGACTTCAACCTGGTGGCGCTGGGCGTGATCGGTGTGGTGATGGCGGTGCTCTATATCCAGCTCAGCCCGAAATACAACCGTGTCGCTGGCGCGCCTGCAGGCCCAGCCAGTGCTAACGATCTCGATAACGAACTCGATTAAGGAACAGGTGAGAACATGGTTGATATTACCAAAGTCGAAAAGAAACTCACGCCGGGTGACGTCCGTGCTGTCTTTATGCGCTCCAACCTGTTTCAGGGATCGTGGAACTTTGAACGTATGCAGGCGCTCGGTTTCTGCTTCTCGATGGTGCCGGTGATCCGCCGTCTCTATCCTGAAAATAATGACGAACGCAAACAGGCGATTAAGCGCCACCTCGAATTCTTTAATACACACCCTTACGTGGCAGCGCCGGTACTGGGCGTGACCATGGCGATGGAAGAGCAGCGTGCCAATGGCGCCGCGATTGATGATGGGGCCATTAACGGTATCAAAGTCGGTCTGATGGGGCCGCTGGCCGGGGTCGGCGATCCGATCTTCTGGGGAACGGTACGCCCGGTGTTTGCGGCTCTGGGTGCAGGCATTGCGATGAGCGGTAGCCTGCTCGGCCCGCTGCTGTTCTTTGTGCTGTTTAACCTGGCGCGTCTGCTGACCCGCTATTACGGCGTGGCCTATGGTTATCGCAAAGGGATCGATATCGTCAGTGATATGGGCGGTGGCTTCCTGCAAAAACTGACGGAGGGCGCCTCAATACTGGGCCTGTTTGTGATGGGCGCGCTGGTGAACAAGTGGACGCACGTTAATATTCCGTTGGTCGTCTCGCGTATCACCGATTCAACCGGCAAAACCACTGTCACCACTGTCCAGTCGATTCTCGATCAGTTGATGCCGGGCGTCGTGCCGCTGCTGCTGACCTTCGCCTGTATGTGGCTGCTGCGCCGTAAAGTCAATGCGCTGTGGATTATCGTCGGCTTCTTCGCCATCGGTATCTTCGGTTACTGGATCGGGCTGCTCGGCCTGTAATGCCAGCCGGTCGGGAGCCCAGGCTCCCGACTTTTTTGAGCGTGGTGAGCTGAGCCCTGGTGGGCTGATCTCACCCTGTTTGAGGAGGTTCCATGTCATTGACCGACATGTTGATTGCAGGCTGTATTGCCGCCCTGCTGCTATTCGCGATTTATGATGAGGCGATTCTGCCGCGTCGTCACGGACCCACCCGTCTGCGGGTAGCGCTGCAGCGGCGACATAAAATCGACAGTCTGATTTTCATTGGACTGCTGCTGATTCTATTGTGGAATAACGTCAGCCATCACGGCCCGCAACTCACCACTTCGCTACTGATGGTGCTGAGCTTTCTGGCGTTCTGGCTGTTCTGGTTACGCCGGCCAAAACTGCTGATGAAAAACGGCGGCTTGTTTTATGCCGGCGTCTGGATCGACTACCGACGGATTCAGGGGATGAATCTCTCTGAAGATGGCATTCTGGTGATCCAGCTCGAACAGCGTCGGCTGCTGGTTGCGGTACAGCAACTTGACGATCTGGAGCGCATCTATAACACCCTGGTGGAGGCGCGTTAGTCGCGCTGCCACAGCGTCAGGGTAAAATCAGCGTCGCAGTTGAACTGTTCGCTCTGCTGCAACGTTTGCCAGACCTCATCACGTGCCCGCCAGGCAAAAGGCGTCATCTGTAATAGCGTGGTGGCCGCTGCGCCGGTCAGCGCCATCGGGTAACGCAGCGAATGCTGCCCCAGCAGATGAAAATCGGGATAGGTTTTTTGTTCCGCCGCGTGCAACTGCACCTCACGATAGATCAGCGCCTTAAACTGCTGCAAATGGTGCGGGCCTGGAGTAACGGTGAGCACGATGCCGCCGGGCTTCAGCACCCGCGCCAGCTCCGCTTCATTACAGGGTGCGTAAATCCGCACTATCGCATCCAGCGACTGGCTGGCAAAGGGTAAACGCTGGCTCGAGGCGACGCAGAACAGCACCTCAGCGTAGCGCTTTGCCGCCAGCCGGATCGCCATTCTGGCGACGTCCAGCCCATACACCTGTCCCGTCTCGCTGTTGGCTGCCGCCAGCGCCGCGGTGTAATAGCCTTCGCCACAACCAATATCAAGTATCTGGCTGCCCGGTTGGGAGAGCGTCGGGGCCAGCAGGCTGACCACCTGGTCGCGTAGCGGCTGATAATAGCCCGCCTCCAGAAATTCGCGCCGTGCCTGCATCATTTCCGCACTGTCACCCGGCTCACGTGAACGTTTATGCTGAACGGGCAGCAAATTGACGTAGCCCTCTTTCGCCTGATCAAACTGATGACGGTTTTCACAGCGCCAGCTACGCTCAGTCAGGATAAGTGGGGAAGAGCAAAGGGGGCAGATCAACGACATGAGGTACTCCGGCAGCAGATAACGCGCCGCAGTGTACCCTTTACGTTTGCGCTTCGGAAGCATAAAGAAAGCCCCGGCTAATTCGCCAGGGCTTTAAGATTCCGTGTCGAGGTGCAGTTGCACCGAGTCGGAGTCGAATCAGATAGCAGTAACGTTTACTGCTGCCGGGCCTTTCTGGCCGTCCTGAATTTCGAACTCAACGCTTTGGCCTTCGGCCAGGGTTTTGAAACCATTGCCCTGGATAGCGGAGAAGTGTACAAACACATCTTTGCTACCGTCAGCAGGCGTAATGAAACCAAAACCTTTAGACTCGTTGAACCACTTAACCTGACCTTTAATCTTTGCCATTTTGCAAATTCCTTTGAATGTTTATTTAGCCCGAAGGCTGACTTACAGAGAAACCAGAGACGTTACTGAATGAGGCACTAATTAAGGTTCGGCAAGGAAGCGGTATTCAACGTCAACGTCTTTACTCGTAACTTCTTTACTGAAGATGCCATGCATAAACAGAACTGTACCTCGTTTAACCCACGAATTGTTATCACATATCCTCAAAATAATGGCAAGCCATTTTTAAACGAGGTGAGAAGCTTTGCGCACAATTGCCAGAGTGCTCACAATGAATGTTCCGTCTGGTTCAGAAGACGCGATTTTCGGCCCAATGAAATAAAGGCTTCCGCTATTCCGTCATATGCGTTAGCGGTCGCAACAGCCTGCGTCTCTGCACCCTGCTTCAGCTAAACTGATGGATACCATAAGAAATTATTATTTCACAAATATGGCAAACGCTAAAATAATAAGCGAAGCGGCAGACCACGAAAGTGATTAACGCAGCGCCAATCCTGTACAGCGCACTTTATTAAGTACAAATATAAAAAGCACGGTGCACCAAAAACAGGAAACATCATTTTTTGCTGCGCCAAATAAAAGCAGCGGTTCAGATTTTACTTATTAAAAATTCTGCTTTTGATCTGAAAAATTGATGTCAGTTAAAACTGAGTCTGATTAAAATCATTTCCTCTGCTTTAAGATTATTCCTGGTTAGTAATATCCAGTGTTCGGCTTTCCCCTATTCGCCAGGCAGTAAAACGGGTCTCCTTCTCCCCTGCCCGCTGCAGCGCACGCTTCAGTTCGGCCGGAGGTACGTCTAAGGACTCATCAGCCAACTCAAAGACGCCCCAGTGGATCGGAACCGTCAGCGGCCTGCCAGCCGCTCGCCAAAGTGCAACAGCCTGATCCGGGTCCATATGCTGGCTCGCCATGAACCATTTTGGTGCCCAGGCCCCGATGGGTAAAGCCGCGAGGTTGAACGGCCCGAGACGAGTCGCAATTTCCAGTAAATTGTCACTGTAGCCGCTATCGCCCGAAAACCAGAAACGCAGCCCGGCCGAGCGAATGACCCAGCCGCACCACAGTGATCGATTGCGATCGCGCGGCGTTCGCATACTCCAGTGGCGCGCCGGTACCGCATCAATGCAGAGATCGTCAATCTGCAGCGACTGCCACCAGTCCAGTTGCTTCACCTTTCTGGCACCCTGACGGCTAAACCAGGCGGCCAGACCGAGCGGAACCACAAAGCTGACCTGCGGAAACCGCCGGATAATCTGCTTAACCGTCGGTGTGTCGAGATGATCGTAATGATTATGAGAGACCAGCACCAGATCGAGCCGCGGTAAATCGCGGATGTTCAAAGGTGCCGGCGTCCGGCGCAGTGGTCCGGCAAAGCGCAGCGGTGAAGCTCGCGGCGATAATGCGGGATCGATCAGGATATAGCGCTGCCGAATCCGAAGTAACAGCGCAGCATGTCCCAGCCACCAGATGCGGTCATCGCGGCCGCTCAGATCGGCAGGTTGCCACCACTGTGCGGTAAAGCCCGCATAACCCTGCTGCGGCGGCGGTGGCAATCCCTGCGCTTTACGTTCACGACGCCAGCGTTGCAGATCGCCTGGCTGACGCTCATCGGGCTCCGGGTTGCGAAAGCCCTCAGGCGTGTGATGCGCTTTGCTGCTGTCATACCACCGATTTTTCCAGGCCATTCAGCCTCCCTGCGGGAATTAACGTTCCGGGATCAGGCGGATGAAATCGCGTTTATCCTGATCTTCGTCGGCTTTTTTGGTCTCTGCACCCGGCTGCGCCTCAATAAGACGCCGTAACAGAAGGTTCTGCTTCTTCTGCTCTTCCAGCAGTGATTCCAGTAAATGAATCTGCTCACCGGCACGAACGCTGGCCCGGTTGACAAAGAACCAGACGATAAAGGCCACAATCAAAATTATCACCAGCAGACCATAACTGACCAGTGGTCCCGAATTTGCGGCTAACTCATTCATAACTGCCTCATACACCTTTGTGGAAAATCTGAAAACACGACAACCGCCCATTCTACCCTCAGGCCTGGTAAAAGATAATGGGTTTGCGAGAATACAGAATTTACCGTTTCAGTTATCTCTGATCGATCCGGCCAGAAAAGGGAGGCATGCTGGTACAATCACGACCAGCAGCAATACGTGGAGCGCTGCGTTATCTGTCACAAGGAGACAAAATGAAACTGTTGATTCGGGCAATGGGTTTACTGGCGGTGATCTGGCTGGCGATGCTTTTTACCGGCTACGGCGTATTGACCGGCAGCACCAAAAACGCGGCGGGTCTGGGATTGCAGTGCAGTTATCTTACTGCTCGCGGCCTTATCAGCGCGCAGTATCTGCATACTGACAGTGGCGTGATCGGCGTGACCGATTGTCCGTTACTGAAGAAGAGCGGAGAAGTGATTGATAATTGATTTTGAAACGGCGGGCGCAATGGCCCGCTGTTGTCAGAATTCGTAATGATGAAATCCCATTTCTGCTGACAGAGTGCGTGCTGCGCGGTGCAGCATGGCCACATAATCCTGTCTGGCGTCTTCCGAAAAACGGATGGTCGGGAAGGAAATACTCAGTCCGGCGATCACTACGCCGAAGCGATCAAATACCGGTACCGCAATGCAGCGCAATCCCTCTTCCTGCTCTTCATTATCTTCGCCGTAACCCTGGGCTTTAACCTGATCCAGCGTTTCAATCAGCGCCTCTGCGCTTAACAGCGTATTGGCGGTGCTGCGTTTAAACTCAACGTCGCGCAGGATCTCTCTCACTTCCTGACGATCGCGCCAGGCGAGCAGCACTTTACCAATAGCAGTGGTATGTAGCGGATTACGTCGGCCGATGCGTGAATACATGCGCAGATTGTAGAGCGAATCAATTTTATGGATGTAGACAATGCTGTCCTCTTCCAGCGCACCGAGATGAATCGTCTCTTTGGTCAGACGCGACAGTTCCCGCATCTGCACGTCGGCGCTACGAATCAGATCGACGTTCTGCAACGCCTTTGCGCCCAGTTCAAACAGCTTCAGGGTCAGCGAATATTTTTCACTTTCCCCTTCCTGGGTAACGTAACCCAGCGACTTCATGGTTTGCAGAAAACGGTAAACGGTACTTTTCGACATCATCACGCGCTGCGCGAGTTCAGTAATACCGTGATCGCGCTCTTCACCCAGTGCCTGCAAAATACCGAACACTTTGAGAACCGAGGAGACTGAATCGGGCTGTTTGTCATTTTCAGCAGAGGACATCGCGCACCTTGTTAAACCTGTTTCAAAAAAAATGGAACGGACTGTCAGTATAGAGCGAGCCCGGCAACGGCGGCAATGATTTCGCGCGTCAGGCCGACTTTATCCATCAGAATCGTGACCGGTAAGACGCTGGAAATGCCATGTCGTACGCTATGGGCTGATAGCCGGGCATTCCGCCCGTCAGGGTGAACAACAGCAAGGATCAGCAGATGAAGCATCGACGGCGCAGAGGTCGCTGCCCGCGCCAAGACATATTTTAAGACAACTTTTTGTCACGCTGCGCGCTGCTTTTTCGCGACAATTTCATTAGCATGATGATATTCACCCTCTTTAGTAAACTCTTTATGCCGACCTCTATTCCGCAAGACGGACTCCCTGTCGCCCAGCGCTACTGGGCGATTCTGACCATTGCACTGGGCATCACCATGGCCGTGCTGGATGGTGCGATTGCCAACGTGGCGTTACCGACCATTTCACGTGAACTGAATGCCAGCCCGGCGGAATCGGTGTGGATCGTCAATGCCTACCAGATTGCGATTATCGTCTCGCTGTTATCGCTGTCGTTCCTGGGCGATATGCTGGGCTATCGCCGTGTCTATCAGGCCGGTCTGGCGCTGTTTATCGCAACCTCGCTGTTCTGCGCCCTCTCTACCTCGCTGAATATGCTAACCTTTGCCCGTGTGCTGCAGGGTTTTGGCGGTGCGGCCCTGATGAGTGTGAATACTGCGCTGATACGCATTATTTATCCGCAGCGCTACCTTGGCCGCGGAATGGCAATCAATTCGCTGATTGTAGCGGTATCGACCGCAGCCGGCCCTACGGTCGCCGCAGCGATCCTGTCCGTTGCCAGCTGGAAATGGCTGTTTCTGATTAACGTGCCGCTGGGCATTATTGCGCTGTGGCTGGCACTGCGTACCTTGCCGGATAACCCGCAGAAAGCCACCTCACAAAAGTTCGATATACCCAGCGCCATCATGAATGCCCTGTTTTTCGGCCTGCTGATATCAGCCTTAAGCGGCTTTGCTCAGGGCCAGAATGGCTGGCTGGTGCTGGCGGAATTAGTGGCGTTGCTGCTGGTGGGCCTGTTCTTTATTCGGCGTCAGCTGAACATGGCGGTCCCGCTGCTGCCGGTGGATCTGCTGCGTATCCCCATTTTCAGTCTGTCGATGGGCACCTCGGTCTGTTCATTCTGCGCGCAGATGCTCGCCATGGTGTCGCTGCCGTTCTTCCTGCAGAACGTGCTGGGCCGCGATGAGGTGACAACCGGTTTGCTGCTGACGCCCTGGCCGCTGGCAACCATGGTTTTCGCCCCGATTGCCGGACGGCTGATTGAGCGCGTCCACGCCGGCCTGCTTGGCGGCATCGGTCTGGCGATGTTTGCGGCCGGGCTGTTTCTGCTGGCGATGCTGCCGGTTCAGCCCACCGACGGGGATATTATCTGGCGGATGATGCTCTGCGGCGCGGGATTTGGTCTGTTTCAGTCGCCCAATAATCACACCATTATCACCTCTGCACCGCGTCACCGCAGCGGTGGCGCCAGCGGAATGCTCGGCACCGCCCGCCTGCTGGGTCAGAGCGTCGGTGCGGCACTGGTGGCGCTGATGTTCAACCTGTTCGACCAGAGCGGCACTCATGCTTCGCTGCTGCTGGCAGGAGGCTTTTCGACTGTGGCGGCGATTGTCAGCCTGTCTCGTATGACCCAGACCCGCGCCGCGGCATAAAAAAAGGCGACCCGAAGGTCGCCTTTTCATTATTATCACGCTTACTTCAGATACTGACCGCTGCGCAGTGCTTCAATACGCTTATCTAACGGCGGATGCGACATAAACAGCTCACTGAACGATTTGCCTTTACCGTTGATACAGAACGCCATCATGCTGCTGGGCTCCTGCGGTTCGTAGCTGGTTTTCAGACGCTGTAACGCTGCAATCATCTTCTCACGACCTACCAGCTTCGCCGAACCCGCGTCGGCATGGAATTCACGGTGACGTGAGAACCACATGGTGATGATGCTGGCAAGAATACCAAACACCAGTTCCAGCACCATTGATACCGCAAAATAGACCAGTGGATTACCGTTGCTGCTCTCTTCGCCATCACGGTTGCCGGACATAAAGCCCGCCGCGATCTGCGCCAGAATACGTGAAACAAAGATCACAAAGGTGTTCACGATACCCTGAATCAGCGTCATGGTGATCATGTCGCCGTTGGCAATGTGTGAGATTTCGTGTGCCAGTACCGCTTCCGCTTCGTCACGGCTCATGTTTTGCAGTAAGCCAGTTGAAACCGCCACCAGTGACGCATCACGGCGCGCGCCGGTTGCAAAAGCATTAATGTCCGGCGCGTGATAGATCGCAACCTGAGGCATCGCAATACCGGCCTGCTGCGCCTGACGTCCAATAGTCGTTACCAGCCAGCGCTCCGTTTCGTTACGTGGCTGTTCAATCACTTCACCGCCAACCGAACGCAGTGCCATCCACTTCGACATCAGCAGTGAAACAAACGCACCGCCGAAGCCAAACAGACCCGCCATGATCATCAGGCCCTGAACACTGCTTGACTGGATCCCTGTCAGGCTGAGAATCAGCCCGAATACCAACATCACAGCCAGGTTGGTCATCAGGAAAAGAGCAATACGCATCATATTTGTTAATCTTCCTCAGTGGTTCACGCGCATGTGCGCGGATACATATCCTATGTCCATTGTGCGGCTTTTCAAGCGACCTTAACGTTTAAGTGTCTAAAAAGACATAACTTTACATTTTGTTATCTTCACCGGTCTGCGCCGCGCCTGCATCGGTTTACCGCCGCTTATCAAAGATGACCGGCAAGCGATTTTTGCCAATAAAAAAGCACCGCTGAACGGTGCTTTTTCATCCCGACGGCGGCTTATTTAGCGGCAGGCGCGTCTGGCTGAGATTTATCGAGCTGCGCCAGATCGTTGGCAATCTTCACCGTCTCATCAAGATACGGATCCGGCTCTTTATAATCCTTTGGCAGTTCATCGAGGTTTTTCAGCGGTTTTTTGCCTTCGGCCTGATAACGGGCATTGATCCGCTCCAGTCGTGACGCATCATCTTCGTGATTCTCTTTCTCTCGCTGGGCGAGGTTGAGCGACACGATGTTACGTTTATCTTTCAGGGCATTGTAACGGGCAATGTCCTTCATGATGTACTGGAACTCACGATCCTGGGCGATGCGATCGGCATGCTGACGGGTCAGCTGCGGTACCAGCGGTTTAACATCGCCGGTTTTGACGTAGGTCGCCGCATTGATGCTGTCCCACGGCAGCGCATTGTCCTCGAACTTCTCACCGGTTTCAGCCGCTTCTACGCCGGTTGGCATCAGCAGGTCGGGCGTCACGCCTTTGCGCTGAGTACTGCCACCGTTGATGCGATAGAACTTCTGAATAGTGTAAGAGACCGAGCCCAGCGCCGGCCATTCCGGGCGTAGCATCTGATCGTAAATCCGGTTCAGCGAGCGATACTGCTGAACGGTGCCTTTACCAAAGGTCGGCTCACCGACAATCACCGCGCGGCCATAATCCTGCATTGCCGCCGCGAAAATTTCCGAGGCTGAAGCACTGAAGCGATCGACCAGTACCACCAGCGGGCCTTTGTAGTAGACCACGCCATCGTTGTCGCTGTCTTCGCGCACCCGACCGTTGTTATCTCGCACCTGCACCACCGGGCCGCTCGGAATAAACAGGCCGGAGAGTGAAACGGCTTCGGTTAGTGCACCGCCACCGTTGGTACGCAGATCGATCACCACGCTATCCACGTTCTGCTTTTGCAGTTTCTGCAGCTGCACTTTGACATCATCAGTCAGGCCGACATAGAAGCCGGGAATATCAAGTACGCCGACTTTTTGCTTACCGACATTCCGCACGCTCATTTTCACTGCCCGATCTTCAAGACGGATCTTCTCACGCGTCAGCGTTACGGTGCGGGTTTTGGTGCCTTTGCCAGCAGGCAGCACTTCCAGACGGACTTTGCTGCCTTTCGGGCCTTTAATTTTTGCTACCACGTCATCCAGACGCCAGCCAATCACATCTTCGATGGGGCTGCCGGGCTGGCCTACGCCGACGATCCGGTCGCCAACGGTAATGGCTTTACTTTTCGCAGCCGGACCGCCCGCCACCATAGAGTTGATCACGGTGTAGTCGTCATCCATCTGCAGCACCGCGCCGATCCCTTCCAGCGACAGGCTCATTTCGGTGTTGAACTGTTCGGTGTTGCGCGGTGACAGGTAGCTGGTGTGAGGATCGATTTCATGGGCGAAGGCATTCATCGCCAGCTGGAACACATCTTCACTGTTGCTCTGTGCCAGACGACGGATAGCGAAGTTATAGCGCTTGGTCAGCACTTCGCGAATCTCTTTCTCGTCTTTACCGGCCAGCTTCAGGCTCAGCTGGTCATATTTGACCTTGGCATCCCACAGCGCGTTCAGCTCGGACTGATCTTTCGGCCAGGGGGCTTTCGCGCGGTCAATGTCGATGGTGTCGTTGCCGCTAAAGTTCATCGGGCGAGCCAGAGCCGTCAGCGCATACTGATAGCGCTCAAAGCGGCGCTTCTGGGCCAGATTGTAGAGATCGTAAAACAGGTCCAGCTTACCGCTGCGCAGCTCATCGCCGACGGTGGTTTTTCTGCTGGCAAACTGAGCTACATCCGAGGCCAGCAGCACATTATGGCTGTAATCGAGCATGTTCAGGTAGCGATCAAAAATTTTCGCTGAAAAGTCCTGATTCAGATCGAACTGGCGGTAGTGGGAACGGGTAAAGCGTGACGTGACGCGCTCACTGACCGTCGGATCCTGCGCATCCTCATGTAACTGGGGGATCTGATCGGCGCGTGTAATATTCTCCGCGCCAAAGGAAGGGCCTGACAACAGCAGGCCCGCAATAAGTCCAATTTTAAAAAGGGTGTTCATGCCGGGGTCAGCCTCCGTTTCAGAACTGCA
>Ga0308167_1001363_pt1 | contig 29219 bp, 29 predicted proteins | sample PhyCR1_2_FD_202138 | JGI IMG/M metagenome (GOLD analysis project Ga0308167, IMG submission 202138) | Phyllosphere microbial communities from UC Gill Tract Community Farm, Albany, California, United States - DLSLRC.R1 | ecosystem: Host-associated > Plants > Phyllosphere > Unclassified | place... | reverse complement strand
AGTGCGTCAGGTCGGCGTCGCGCTGGAGCTGCTGGTCGAGCGCCGCCGGCAGGAGCTCCATGACGGCGACGAGCTTCATCCACGCACGGAGCTGGTCGCGCGTGAGCCACGGGGTCTCGTCGGTCATGCCGACATCCTAGCGAATGGTTGTCGGTTCAACCAGTAGACGGCGCGGTTCGTCGACGCCGTGCCGCGACGACCAGCACGGCGACCACCACGAGCACCAGCACGCCCTCGACGACGAGCAGTCGCAGGCCGTAGTCGAACGGCAGCACCGTGTCGTTCTTCGTGCCGTGTGCCTTCGCTGCGATCTCCGGCAGGACGACGAGCGCCAGGACACTCCCGAGCACCACGACGGCCTGCACGACCACGAGCGCCCAGACCTGCAGCGTCCGCCCGGTCCGACGGAGCAGCAGCCCGACGGCGACGACGAACGGCGACAAGATCGCGTCGTGCAGGATCACGGCACCGAGCAGCCACGTCGCGAGGCCCCAGATCCGGTTCGGCCGGACGGTCGTCACCATGACGTACGCCCCGAAGGCGATGACCAGGACGCCGACGACCACGAGGACGACACGTGCGATCTTCACCGGATCACCTCGATCTTCTCGATCCACTTGGTCTGCAGCACGCCCGGGCGTCCCGGAGCGATGATGCGCGCCGGGAAGCCGTGGTCCAGGTCGAGCTTCTCGCCGTTCAGTTCGAGCGCGACGAGGGTCGTCGGGTCCTCCGCGTACTCGGGCCCCATGTCCATGATCCGGTAGCCGCCGTGCCGTTCGAGGCTCGTCACGCGCACGTGCGACCCCGGCGTGGCCTGGACCGCGGCGAGCAGGTCGCGCATCCGAACACCCTTCCAGGTGGCCATCTGGCTCCAGCCCTCGACGCACGAGATCGGGAGGTCGACCTGAGTGGTCCCCAGCGCGACGAGCTCGGCACGGGCGAAGGTCCGGCTGACGTCGTGGCCGACGACCGTGAGGGTCCAGTCCGCGGCCGTCGCGGTCGCGAGGACACCGGCGGCACGTGCGGTGCGGTTCACCGGCAGGTCGTTCGGACCGCGGTGCCGCTGGCGCGCCCCGAAGACGTTGAACGGCTCGGCGAGCGTGTTCGACTGCCCGGCCGTCAGGGCGACGACGCCGACCGTCGCCGCTGCGACACCGGCGAAGAAGCCGCGTCGGGCGACGCGCTCACGTCGGCCCTGGGTCGCCTCGGGAGAATGCCGGGAGGCGCGGCGAGCCTCCGTCGCATCGTCCTGCGTGGTCGGAGCGGGAACGCCGTCGACCCAGCGGAGGACCCGGCCGGTGAGGCCGCGGGGGTAGGAGGTGACCGCCTGCATTGCCGGGGCCGACGAGGCGGGCTCGTGCCGTGCCTCCAGGCCGGGTGGGAGCAGCTCGCTGCCCACCGTCGTGTCCGCAACGAAGCGACCGTGCTCGTCGTAGGCGTCGCGCTTCCGCCAGTACCGCGCGATGATCCGCAGCTTCGTGCCGATGTGCAGCACGAGCGACCCGATGAGCACGTACGACAGTGCGTAGTGCACCTGGCGGAACGGGAACGGCCACGGGTACCACTGGTACGTGTTGACCAGGCCGGTGGCGACCTGCACGAGTGCCGCCGACACGAACACCGCGATCGACACCCGCTCGAGCAGGTGCAGCACGCCGCGCACCGGCGGGACCTGCGCGAGAGCGGGCATCACCGCGTTGAGCTTCGCGACGAGCAGCGGGATGATCGCGATCCCAGCGGTGATGTGGAGGCCCTGCGTGAACTGGTAGAGCTGCGTCGGCCGAGTCGGGAACCGCATACCGGGCAGCGGGTCCTGCAGGAAGTGGCTGAAGAGGCCGGTGCCGAAGCAGACGACGAAGGCGATGCCGAGCAACCGTCCGAGCACGACGGCGGAGCGGGCGTTCCGGTTCGGCGAGGCCATCGCGGCCCGGGCGTCGAGCAGGAGTCCACGGACGGCCGCCGGTACCCTCGACCCACCATGAGTGAACGACTTCGCCCCGGCCGACTCCTGCCGACCGTGCTGGCCGTCGTCGGCGTGCTGGCCCTCGCGGGCGTCATCGCCGTCGGCGTCACGCATCTGGGGTTCCTCCGATCCGGTCATCGTGCTCCATTCGTTGCGTGGACCCTGATCGCTTGGACCGTGTTCGCCGGAGCGGTGCTGGCGTTGCGGTTCGTCCCCGCGAAGTGGATGACGTGGCTCGTGGTCGGCGGTGGCCTGGTGGTCGGGCTCGCCGCCATCGCCGGGCCGCCGAACACCAGCACCGATTCTGCTCGGTACGCCTGGGACGGCATCGTCCAGCACGCCGGCATCTCCCCGTACGCGCACACGCCGCAGTCGACGGCATTGTCCGGTCTGCGACCCGACTGGCTCTTCCCGGACAAGATCGACGGCACCTGCGACCCCCTGCAGCCCCGGTACCGCGGGCTCGGCGACGGCGCCCAGGGACACTGCACCGCGATCAACCGGCCGGACGTGACGACGATCTACCCGCCGATGGCGCAGCTGTGGTTCGCCCTCGTCCGTGCGTTCGTCCCGGCGACTGCGCAGTACATGCCGTTCCAGGTCGCTGGGCTGATCGTCTCGCTCGGCGTCACGCTCGGACTGGTCGCGGTGCTCCGCCGGCTCGGTCGTCCGACCTGGTGGGCGGCCCTCTGGGCGTGGTCGCCGCTCGTCGCGTTGGAGGCGATCACGAACTCGCACGTCGACCTGCTCGGCGCCGCACTCGCCACCGCCGGTGCCGTGCTCGTGGCGTTCGGCCGGCCGATCTGGGGCGGCATCGCCCTCGGGGCCGCGACCGCGACGAAGCTCATCCCCGCGATCGTCTACCCGCCGTTGCTCGGGCGGTGGCGGAACTGGTGGGCGATCCCGGTCGGCATCGCCGTGTTCGGCCTGCTCTACGTGCCGTACGTGCTCACCACCGGGCTCGACGTGCTCGGGTACCTGCCCGGCTACCTCTCCGAGGAGGGCTACGAGGACGGCTCCCGGTTCGCGCTCGTGTCGCTCGTGTTCCAGGGCGACGCAGCCACCATCGTGGTCGGTCTCCTGGTGCTGGCGGCGGCATTCGCGGCCTGGCGACTGTCCGATCCCTCGCGACCGTGGTCCGGTGAAGTCCTGATGATCGGTGTGACCTTCCTGGCGGTCAGCCCGCGCTACCCCTGGTACGCCCTGCTGCTCATCCCGTTCGTGGTGCTGTCCGGCCGCTGGGAGTGGCTGTCGATCGGCCTCGCGATCGCCCTGCGTGGCGTGTGGCCGTCAGTGGACGCGTACCGGTGGTGGCTCGCCGCAGCGGTGCTCGTCATCGTCGTCGTCACGCTCGTGCGCACCTGTCGGTCGGACTGGGTGCGCTGGGGACGGCTGTTGTCGTTCCGACGGCTCGACCACGTACGCTGACGCCCATGGCACCCGCGACCCTGCTCGGTTCGACCGGCGCGTCCGCCTCGTCGGACCCGTCCGGGCTCGTCGACCGGTTCGGCCGCCGAGCGGTCGACCTGCGCGTGTCACTGACCGAGCGCTGCAACCTCCGCTGCACGTACTGCATGCCCGCCGCCGGACTGCCGTTCGCACCCGACGACCAGCTCATGACCGCCGCCGAGATCGAGCGGCTCGTCCGGATCGGCACGGCCCGGTTCGGCGTCCGCAAGGTCCGCTTCACCGGTGGAGAGCCGATGCTCCGCCACGACCTCGTCGACGTGATCGCCCGGTGCGCCGCGCTGCCGGACGCCCCGGAGCTGTCGCTCACCACGAACGCGATCGGCCTCGCGCACCGCGCCGACGCCCTGTACGCCGCCGGACTCCGACGGGTGAACGTGTCGCTCGACACGGTCGACCCGTCGGTGTTCGCCGAGGTCACCCGACGACCGTTCCTCGACAAGGTCATCGCCGGGCTGTCGGCGGCGCACGACGCCGGACTGGCGATCAAGGTGAACGCCGTCCTGCTGCGCGGGGTGAACGACACCCTGGCCCCGGACCTCATGCGCTGGTGCCTCGAGCGCGGCTACGAGCTGCGGTTCATCGAGCAGATGCCGCTCGACCCCGACCACGCGTGGGACCGCACCTCGATGGTGACCGCCGCCGAGACCCGCGCGATGCTGTCGGACTCCTTCGAGCTGGTGCCGGACGACGCCCCGCGCGACGGAGCACCCGCCGAGCGGTTCCGGGTGCTGTCCCGCGACGGTGCGACGCCCGGCGCGTTCCTCGGCACGATCGGCATCATCGCGAGCATCACCGAGTCCTTCTGCGCCGACTGCACCCGCACCCGCCTCACTGCCGACGGCCACGTGCGGAGCTGCCTGTTCTCCGACGAGGAGACCTCCGTGCTCGGACCGATGCGCGACGGCGCGACCGACGACGAGGTGGCCGAGCTCTGGCGCCGCGCGATGTGGGCGAAGCCGCGCGACCACGGCGACGACACCGACGACCTCGTGCACCCGACGCGGGGCATGAGCGCGATCGGGGGCTGAGGTGACGACGATCCGGTTCTTCGCGGCTGCCCGGGCCGCGGTCGGAGTGGACGAGGTCACCGTGGCGGCGCCGGACCTCGACGCTGCGCTGCGCGGTGTGGAGGCCAGCGATCCGGCACGGTGGGGGGCGCTGCAGGAACGCTGCTCGTACCTGGTCGACGGGGTGACGACCCGGGACCGGTCGACGTCGCTCGAGGGCGTGGGCGTCGTCGACGTCATGCCGCCCTTCGCCGGCGGCTGAGCGGTCGCGGAACGGCCCGCCCCGGCCCCTACGGGGAGACGGACAGGACGATGAACGCGGCGAAGATCACCAGGTGCACCCCGCCCTGCAGCCGCGTCGCGCGACCGGGCAGCACCGTGAGCACCGCCGCGACGATCGTCAGCGCGAGCAGCACGATCTGGCTCGGCCCGAGCCCCAGCAGCAGCGTGCCGGGCATGAACAGGGACGCCACCGCGATCGACGGGATCGTGAGGCCGATCGACGCCATCGCCGACCCCATCGCCAGGTTGAGGCTCGTCTGGATCCGGTTCCGAGCGGCCGCCTTCGACGCCGCGATGCCCTCCGGCAGCAGGATGAGCAGCGCGATCACGACACCGACGAACGACGGCGGGAACCCGACCGCGGCGACGCCGGCCTCGATCGCGGGCGACTCCACCTTGGCCAGCCCGACGACGGCGACGAGTGCGAGCAGCAGCAGCCCGAGCGAGGTCAGCGTGGCACGGCCCGTCGGTCGCGCGGCGTGGGCATCCTCGGACTCCTCGAGCACCCCTCCGGAGCGGTTCACGGGCAGGAAGAAGTCACGGTGCGCGACGGTCTGCGTGACGACGAACAGGGCGTAGAGGGCGAGGGACGCCAGGGCGACGAAGACGAGCTGCGCGCCGGTGAACGACGAGTCGTCGGTGCCGGTGGTGAACGTCGGCAGCACGAGGGTGAGGACCGCGAGCGCGGCGACGGTCATGGTCGCAGCGGAGGCACCCTCCTGGTTGAACCGCACGGTGTTGTGCCGGATCGTGCCGATCAGGATCGCGAGCCCGACCAACCCGTTCATCGTGATCATCACCGCCGAGAAGACGGTGTCCCGCGCGAGGGTCTCGGCCTTCGCACCTCCCGAGCTCGACAGCGCGATGATGAGCGCCACCTCGATGATCGTCACGGCGACCGCGAGCACGAGCGACCCGAACGGCTCTCCCACGCGGTGTGCGACGACCTCGGCGTGGTGCACCGCCGCGAGGACCGTGCCGGCCAGGACGACGGCCACGAGCACCACGACGAACGTGCCGAGGTCGTGCCGGCCGAACGACAGTGCGAGGACGATCGCCGCGATCACGGGGATGCCGACGGGCCAGGACTTGGCGATCCAGTTTGTCACTGGAACATCTTTGCACCGGCCGGCCCGTAGACGGTCACCTCGGCGTCCGGCACGGCGATGCGGACGGGCTCGCCCGGAGCGATCGCGAGGGCCGCGGCGACCGAGACGGTGACGTCCGCGACGAGGTCCCCGGCGCGCACCCGGACGAGCCCGTCCCGCGGTTCGAGCGCCGTCACGAGACGCTCCGGTCCGGCGCCGTCCCGCGTCGGTCGCGCGGCCGTCGGGTGGTAGACCGCCAACGCGGGTCGGCCTGGAGGCACGGTGTGCGTCACCGACGCCAGCTCACCCCCGCCGTCGAGCGCGATCCCACCCCGCGTGGCGGTCCCGCGGACGAGCGTCAGTCCGGAGAACGACGCGGCGAACGCGCTGGTCGGGCGGCCGAGGACGTCGGCGGTGGGGCCGGACTCGGCGACGCGGCCGCCCTCGAGGACGACGATGCGGTCGGCGAGGGCGACGGCTTCGAGCGGGTCGTGCGTGACGAGGAGCGTCGGACGACCCGTGCGGGCGGTGCCGAGCGCGGCCCGGACCTCGGCACGCGCGTCGACGTCGAGGGCCGAGGTGGGCTCGTCGAGGAGCAGGAGCGCCGGCTCCGTGGCGAGGGCCCGGGCGATCGCGACGCGCTGGGCCTGCCCGCCCGAGAGCGTCCCCGGTGCCCGGTCTGCCAGGCCGGCCACGCCGACGGACGCGAGCGCCGCGGACGACCGGTGTCGCGCCTCCCGGCCGCCTGAACCGGATGCGCGCGGTCCGTAGGCGACGTTGCGGGCCACGGACAGGTGCGGGAACAGGTCCGCGCGCTGCGCGACCAGGCCGACCCCGCGACGGTGCGCCGGGACGCGCGTGAGGTCCCGGTCGCCGAGCACGATCTCGCCGTGCCGGGTGCGCAGCAGCCCGGCCAGCGCTTCGACCACCGTGGACTTGCCGGCACCGTTCGGTCCGACGAGTGCGACGCACTCGGCCGGACCGATGTCGAGGCGGACGTCAACGTCCCGTTCAGGGACCACCACGTGCGCCTGCAGGCCGCGGGTCACGCGACGACCGCCCGGGTCCGGATCGCCGAGGCGCCGATCACGACGAGTGCGACCACGACGAGCACGAGGGCGAGCGCGACGGCCGTGTCCGGGTCGATCTCGCGCTGCAGGTAGATCTCGAGCGGCAGGGTGCGGGTGACGCCCTGCAGACTGCCCGCGAAGGTGAGCGTCGCACCGAACTCGCCGATGGCACGGGCGAAGCAGAGGACGAGTCCCGACAAGATGCCCGGTAGCACGCGGGGTGTGGTGACCGTGAGGAACGTCCGGGTCGGACCGGCCCCGAGCGTGGCCGCCACCCGTTCGAACCGCTCACCGCCGACGCGGAGCGCGCCCTCGATCGACGTCACCAGGAACGGCATCGCGACGAAGGTCTGGGCGATCACGACGGCGGTCGTGGTGAACGCGATGCGGAGCCCGTGGTCGTCGAGGAACGCCCCGACGACGCCGAGTCGGCCGAACGCAGCGAGGAGCGCCAGCCCACCGACCACCGGCGGCAGCACCAGGGGCAGCAGGACGAGCGCGCGGGCGACACCGACCCACCGCGAGGTCGATCGGGCGAAGAGGACGGCGAGCGGGTAGCCGAGCACGAACGCGATGCCGGTCGCGGCCGCCGCCGTCCCCAGGCTCAGGCCGAGGGCGCTCAGCGACGCGGGCGAGGTCACGAGCGCGCCGAAGGAACCCCAGTCGACGCGGCCGACCATCGCGAGCACGGGCACGACGACGAACAGGCCGCCGAGCACCGCCGGGACCGGGAGCCACCACGGGACCGGGGCCCGGCCACGGGTCACGGCGCCCCGAAGCCCGCGGCGGCGAGCACCTTCTGACCGGCGTCCGACCGGACGTAGGCCGTGAACGCCGCCGCGAGGTCGGGGTTCGCCGCGTCCTTCAGCACGCCGATCGGGTACGTGTTCACGGCCTTGCTCGAGGCGTCGAAGGGCACACCGTCGACCTTGCCGTCGGCCCCCTTGACGTCCGTGACGTAGACGAGTCCGGCGTCGGCCTGCCCCGACTCGACCTTGCCGAGCACGTCGGTCACCGACTGCTCTTCGCTGACCGGCTTCAGGTCGATGCCCGTGGCCTGCTCGACCTCGGCGGTCGCGGCCCCGCAGGGCACCGGTGCCGCGCACGTCACGAGCTGCACGTCGGACGACGTCAGGTCGTCGAGGTCGGTGATCTTCTTCGGGTTGCCCGGGGCGACCGCGATCTCGAGGACGTTCGTGGCGAAGTCCTTCGGCGATCCCGGCGCGACGTCGGTCTTCACGATCTTGTCCATGTTCGCCTCGTCGGCAGCGGCGAAGACGTCCGCCGGGGCGCCGTTGCGGATCTGCGTGACGAGGTCGCTCGAGCCGGCGAACGAGAACGTGATCGAGGTGCCGGGGTGGGCGTCCTCGTACTGCTCGCCGAGCGTTGTGAAGGTCTGCTGGAGCGAGGCCGCGGCCAAGACGGTGATCGTCCCGGTGGGGCCGGTGGTGGCGCTGGCGGTGCCGCTCGTCGCGGTGGACTCGGCAGTCCCGGCCGATCCGTTCGTCGAGCAGCCAGCGAGGCCGATCGCAGTGAGTGCGGCTGCGGCGAAGAGGAGCGTGGCGTTCCGCTTGTGCGTCGTCATTCCGTGATCGTATCCGCATGTGCGGCGATCGTGCCGCCCTCTCGTCGCCAGGCCTCGATGCCGCCGTCGAGGACCGTCGCCGAACGGCCGGCGGCGCGGGCCGCTCGGGCCCAGGCGGTGGCGCGGACGCCGGTGGCGCAGACCACGACGACGGGCACGTCCGACGGCCGCTCGTCGAGGTGTTCCGGTGTGGTGCTGCCGGGGATGGTTCCTGTGTCGAGTTCTGCCGGGGTCCGGACGTCCACCAGGAGCACACCACCGCGAGGGTCGCGCAGTCGTTCGGCGAGCGCCGCCGGGGCGATCCGCGGCGGCGCGTCGTCGACCTGCGCAGCCGGACGGCGTGACGCGGGTCCCCGGCGGAGCGGACTCTCGCTCCAGCGCCACCGTCGGGCGTCGACGGTGAGCACCCGGCCGAGCAGCGGCTCGCCGATCCCCGCGACCAGTGCGGTGACCTGGGCGGCCATCACCGACCCGACGGCCCCGCACAGCGCGGGCAGGACGCCGTCGAGCGCGCACGATCCCTCGTCCGGGAGTGCGTCCGGGTGGAGGTCGTGGAAGTCGATCGGCTCCGAACCACTGTCATGGAAGACCGAGACCTGCCCGTCGAGCCCGAGCACCGTGCCCCAGACGAACGGGACACCCGCTCGGGAGCAGGCGTCCGAGATCGCGCGCGTGACCTCGACGCTGTCCGCGGCGTCGACCACGACATCGTGCCCGGCGACGTGCTCCGGGCGGAAGGACTCGGCGAGGGCGACGACCTCGAGCTCCGGGTCGACGCCACGAACCCGCTCCGCTGCGCACTCGGCCTTCGATCGGCCGACGTCTGCGGCGGCGAAGAGCGTCTGCCGCGCGAGGTTCGACGTGTCGACGACGTCGTGGTCGACGATCGTGACGCGACGCAGCCCGGCACCAGCCAGGTACGTGAGCACCGGGGCGCCGAGCCCACCGGCGCCGACCACCAGGACGCTCGCATCGGCGAGGGTCCGGACGGCCTGCTCACCCGCGCCCTCGAGCGCGGCGGTCCGGGAGGTCAGGCGTCGCCGCGCCTCGCTCGTCACGGTGCAGGCTCCGCGGGGACCTCGACCGACACCATCGTCGCCTTTACCGAGGCCACTGCGACGGTTCCGACCTCGAGCCCCAGGTCGTGGACGGCTTCGGCGCTCATCAACGACACGACCCGGTGCGGGCCGCTCTGCAGCTCCACCTGCGCCATCACGCCGTCGACCGTGAGCGCGGTGACGATGCCGACGAACCGGTTCCGGGCGGAGCTCCGCGTGCCGGACGGGTCGTCGAGCTGCTCACCCCGACCCCTGATGTGCGCGGCGAGCTCCCTGCCGTCGACCACCGTCCGGCCGGAGGGGTCGAGCGACCGGGTGAACGTCCCGCCGTCGACCAGCCGTCGGACGGTGTCGTCGCTGACGCCGAGGTACCGCGCGGCGTCGCGGATGCGGAGCTTCGTCATGGTGTTCGCACCATACCGGTATGTGGAACTCTCAGTGTCGGCGGGCCTCACGCCGGGTCGCTTTCCAGACGCCCCGGCTACCGTCCTGTGCGTGAGTACTCCCCGGACCGGCACCATCAGCGTCTCCCGCTCGGCGGGGCTCGCTCCGGTCCGCAGTCGCGTCCGCCGGCTCGCGGCCAGCATCGGTCTCGCCGTCGTCCGGACGCCCGAGCTCACGATCGGCGCCCTCGGGGTGCTCGTCGCCGCGGCCTTCGCCTGGGTGCCGTCGCTCTGGTACGACGAAGCCGCCACGGTCACGAGTGCGCAGCGGACCTGGGCGCAGCTCTGGGCCGAGCTCCACAGCGTCGACGCGGTGCACGGGCTCTACTACGCGCTCATGCACGTCTGGTTCTGGCTCGTCGGGTACACGCCGTTCACGCTGCGCTTCCCGAGCGCACTGGCCGTCGGGGTCGCGGCGGGGCTCCTCGTGGCACTCGGACGGCGGCTCGGCGGCCGTCGACTCGGGATCACCGCCGGCATCGTGTTCCTCGCAATCCCCCGGGTGCAGTGGGCCGGGTCCGAGGGCCGTCCGTACGCGACGATCACGACCCTCGCGGTCTGCCTCACGCTCGTCGGGATGACCGCGGTCCGTCGGACCCGCACCGGCCGCAGCCTGCACTGGTGGGCGGCGTACGGCGCACTCGCCCTCGTTGCGGTCACCTTCAACGTCTACCTGTCGCTCGCCGTCGTCGCGCACGCCGTCACACTGCTGTGGACGATGGCCGCACGCCGTGTCGCCGTGCACCGGGCGACGGTCTCCCGCGACGCCCGGATCCCCGGGCCGCCGCTCGTGACCGGCGGCGCGTTGCTCCGCTGGGCGGTCGCGGCGGGCATCGCGGCCGTGGTCGTGTCGCCCGTGGTGCTCGAGATCGCGTCGCAGTCGAAGCAGGTCGCGTGGATCGCCGGGATCGGGCAGCGCACCGGCGCGCAGGTGTTCGCCACCGCGTGGTTCGGCGGGGTCGACTGGTACGCCGCCGTGGCGTGGACCCTGATGGTCCTCGGCGTCGTCGCCGGTCTGGTCGAGGCCCACCGACGCTCCGCGACCGTCCGGTCACTGCTCCGCGCCCAGGCCGTCCGGGTGGCGCTCCCGCTCGTGGTCATCCCCACCGCCGCACTCGTCCTCGCCACCGCGATGGGCAAGCACCTGTACTCCCCGAAGTACGCGACCCTGAGCCTGCCGTTCGTCGCCCTGCTCATCGCACTCGCGCTGACGATGATCCGCCCGAAGGCGCTGCTCGCCGCCGCGGTCGGAGTCGTCCTCGTGCTGTCGGTACCGACCGCGGTCGCCGTGAAGGAGCCCCTCGCGAAGCAGGACTCGACCTGGGCCCGCGCCGCCTCGATCATCGCCGCCGAGCGCAGCAGCAACCGCGTCGACGCCGACGAGGGGGTCGTGTTCGGCAGCGTGTACGGTCACCCGGGCACGACCGCCGACATCATCCGGGTCTCCTACCCCGACGCGTTCTCCGGCATGACCGACCTCGGCGTCCGCAAGAACGGTGCCGAGAGCGGCGTGCTCTGGAACCAGACCGGTGACCTCGCGACGACCATCCCGAGCCGCCTCGACGACATCGACACCGTGTGGTTCGTCGGCGGCACCGTGAAGGCGCGCAACATCGAGCCGGAGACGGCGTCGGTGCTGGCCGCGCACGGGTTCACGGCGAAGGAGCACTGGAAGACCGGCACCGTCGTCATCACGGAGTACGTGCGCCGCTGACGGAGCGCCGGGTGACGGGTGACGGGTGACGGCTAGTGCACCACGCGGGCGCCGTGCACCGGTCCCGCTGCCCGGACGGCCACCATGCCCGCGGCGCTGAGCTCGACCTGCACCTCGAGCGCGGCGTCACGATCGGCGACGAGGAACGCCACCGTCGGACCGCTGCCGGACACCAGCCCGGCGAGTGCTCCGGCCTTCTCACCGATCTCGAGCGTCGACGCGAGCCTCGGCTGCAGGCGCATCGCCGGGGCCTGGAGGTCGTTGTACAGGCAGTCGGCGAGCAGGTCGGGGTCGCCGGCACGCAGGGCCTGCAGCACGTTGGCCTCGACCACGGGGGTCGTCGGCGCCGGTGCGATGTCCGCGCGGTAGCGCTCCCGATGCTCGTCGAGCGCCCGGTACACCGCCGGGGTGGAGAGCCCGTCGTCGCTCAGCGCCAGGACCCAGTGGAACTCGCCCTTCGCCAGCGCCGGGCTGAGCTCGTCGCCCCGCCCCGTGCCGACCGCGGTCCCGCCGGCGAAGACGAAGGGCACGTCTGCGCCGAGCTGTGCGGCGAGCCGGAGCAGTTCCTCACGCCCGAGCGCCGTGCCCCAGAGCGTGTCGACGGCGAGGAGCGTGGCGGCCGCGTCGGCCGATCCCCCGCCCATGCCACCGGCCACCGGGACCTGCTTGTCGATGGTGAGTCGCACGCCGCCACGGTAGCCCGCAGCGTCGGCCACGAGCCGTGCGGCCCGGATGGCGAGGTTCGACTCGTCCACCGGCACGTCGCTCGTGTCGATCGATCCGGTGAAGGTCACCGAGAAGTCGTCGGCCGGCTCGGCGGAGACGTCCTCGTACAGCGAGACCGCCTGGTATGCCGTCGCCACGTCGTGGTAGCCGTCGTCCTGCAGCGCCCCGACGGACAGGTACACGTTGATCTTGCCGGGGGCGCGCGTCCGCACGCGGGTCGGAGCGGCCAGCGTGGTCATGCCACCAACCTATCCCGACGCGGCGGAGGAGACGCCCGATGCGGCTGCTGCGAACCCGCGTGCGAGGTCGGCGAGGATGTCGTCCACGTGCTCGAGGCCGATCGACAGTCGGATCAGGCCGTCGCCCACCCCCGAGGCCGCCCGCTCCGCCGAGGTCATCTGCACGTGCGTGGTCGACGCCGGGTGCACCACGAGGGACCGCACGTCGCCGATGTTCGAGACGTGGTCGAACAGCTCGAGCGCGGCGACGAACCGGCGACCCGCCTCGACCCCGCCGTCGAGGTCGAACGCCAGCACGGCCGACGGCCCCGCGGGCACGTAGCGCCGTTGCAGGTGGTGCCACGGGGACGAGGGCAGTCCCGCGTAGTGCACGCCGAGCACCTGGTCGTGCGCGTCGAGCCAGGACGCCACCGCGGCCGCGTTCGACACGTGCCGGTCCATCCGGAGCGACAGCGTCTGGATGCCCTGCAGCACCAGGAACGCGGTGAACGGGGCGATCGCCGGGCCGAGGTCGGCGGAGAGCTTCGAGCGGGTGCGCTGGATGAAGGCGCGCCGACCGAACTTCTCGGCGAAGTTCGTGTTCGCGAAGCCGGACTCCTCGGTCGAGGCCAGCTGCGGGTACTTCTCGGGGTGTGCCGCCCAGTCGAAGTTCCCACTGTCCACGATGAGCCCGGCGATGGCGCTGCCGTGCCCCGCGAGGTACTTCGTCGCCGAGTGCACGACGATGTCCGCGCCGTGCTCGATCGGCCGGACGAGGTACGGCGTCGCGATGGTGTTGTCGACGATGAGCGGCACTCCGGCCTCGTGCGCGACGCCCGCCACCCCGGCGAAGTCGAGCACGTCGCCGCGCGGGTTCGGGATGCTCTCACCGTAGAACGCCTTCGTCTCCGGACGGACCGCCGCGGCCCACTCGTCCAGGTCGGTCGGGTCCTGCACGAAGGTGAACGTGATGCCGAGGTCCCGCAGGGTCGACGCGAAGAGCGTGTAGGTGGCGCCGTACAGCGAGGCACTCGAGACGACGTGGTCACCGGCCCGGGCGACGCCGAGCACGGCCAGCGTGGTCGCCGCCTGCCCGGAGGCGAGCGCGAGTGCGCCGACACCGCCCTCGAGGTCGGCGATGCGCCGCTCGAGTGCGGCCGCCGACGGGTTGTTCACGCGCGAGTACGTGTGGCCCGGGGCGTTCAGCATGAACCGGTCGGCCGCGTCCTCGCCCGACGGGTACACGAACGCCGCGCTCTGGGCGATCGGCGGGACGTTCGCGCCCCAACCCGGATCGGCCTTGTACCCGGCGCGGATCTGCCGGGTCTCGAACGCCCAGCTGTCCTCGGTCGCCCCCATCAGACGGCCACCCCGGACGACACTGCCGCCGACGGTCGCACGAGCGGGATGACCTGCTCACCGAACCGGTCCATCTCCTCGAGCTGCGGCGAGAACTGCAGCAGGAGCGTGTCCACCCCGGCGTCCTCGAACTCGCGGATCCGCGAAGCCACCTGCTCCGGCGTCCCGACAAACCCGGGCCGGAGTCCACGGTTCGACACCGAGTAGTCCTCCAACGAGGGCACGTGCTCGAGCTGCGACTTCGAGATGAAGTCCTGGTACGACTCGTACGCCTGCCCGTGCTGCACGTCGGTGATGCGCGCCAGCTCGGCCTGCGCCTCGGCTTCGGTCTCGCGGACGATGACGTAGGCCGCCATGCCGAACGCCTCGAACGGGGGCAGTCCAGCGTCGACCCGGCGCTGCTTCATCTCGGCGATCTTCGTGCGGAGCTCCTCGACCGTCCCGCCGTGGGTGACGTACGCGTCGGCGTACCCCGTGATCGCCGCCTTGCCCGCCTCGCTCTCGCCGCCGGCGTAGATGCGCGGGGTGACGCGGGGCTTCGGCTCCAGGTGGCTGTTCTCGATGTCGTAGTACTCGCCGTGGAACGAGTACGGCGTCTCCCGCCAGAGCCCCTTCATGACCTCGACGAACTCCGCCGTGCGCTTGTAGCGGTCGTCGTGCTCGGAGAAGATGCCGCCGTACTGCTTCGCCTCCTCCGCCCACCAGGCGCTCACGACGTTGAACGTGAACCGCCCGCCCGAGATGTCGTCGATCGTCGCCGCCTGCTTCGCCGTGACGGCCGGCAGGTGGTACCCCGGACGCATCGCCGCCATGATCTCGAGCCGCTCGGTCGTCGCCGCGATGGCTGCCGCGAGCGACCAGGCCTCCAGCGACGGCGCCGCCGTGCCCTTGATGTCGTTGAGGTTGAGCTCCGGCACCAGCGTCAGGTCGAAGCCGATGCGCTCGGCGCGCTGCGCCAGTCGCTTGACGTAGTCGAAGGTGACCGGCATGTGCTCGTTCTCGACGTTGCGCAGCCAGCCGCCGAAGAGCGGGGTCCAGTATCCGAATCGCACGGGGTGAGTTCCTTGGGGAGGTGGGGAGTGACGGCCTGGAGGCGCGGTGCGGGCCCGCCCCGCGCCTCCAGGCCGGTGGATCGTGGGTTCTCAGGCCGTGGCCTGCGCCGCGTACTGGTGGTCCAGCAAGCCACCCAGGTACCGCGCGATCGAGCGCGGGCCGGAGGCCGGCGCGGTCTGCTCGACGGCCGGGTTGTAGTTCGTGTTCGTGTTGATGTCGTAGACGACCGTCCGGCCGTCCGTGGTCTCCATGAACTCGACGCCCGCGATCGTGATGCGCTGGTCGGCGAGGAACGTGCGGAGCTGCTGGACGAGCGGGTGCTCGGCCGTGACCTCGGTCCGGACGCTGAACGCGCTCGGCTGTTCGGTTCCCGGCACGTCGCACACTGCACCCGCGATGACCTGGGGCACCTCGCACGCGTCCGCCGGGCACAGCTCGAAGCTGCCGGCGCTCGTGTCGACGCGGACGGCGTAGACGAACTCGCCACCGACGAACTCGACCCGGGTGATGAAGGGCTCGCGGGCCGTCAGGTACTCCTGCAGCAGCGTGATGCCGTCGACCGGCTCCTCGAACTCCGGACCGTCGACGTAGGCGTCGAACTCGGCGAGCGAGTCGAAGCGACGGACGCCGAGACCCTTGCCGCCCTGGTTGTGCTTCGTGATGAACGGGACGTCCTGGCCGCCGGTGAAGTCGTGCGCCGCCTGCTTGAGCGTGGTGCTCCCGAAGACCGCGGTGGTGCGCGGGACGTCGAACCCGGCGCCCCGCAGCAGCCCGTGCTGGGCGACCTTCGACACCTCGAGCTCGAGGACGTGGCTGCCGCCGACGACCTGGCGACCCGCACGCTCGAGCCAGCCGAGGACCGCGCGGGTGTACTCCTTGCTGTGCTCGTGCCCGCGGGTGTGGCTCGACGCCGACATGCGGCTCCAGTACACGCCCGGTTCGGGATCGGCGGCGAGGTCGATCTGCCCCTCGGTCAGGAGGATCTCCTCGACGGGGACCCCCTCGGCCTCGAAGGCAGCGGCGAGCGGCGGGAACCACTCGGGGTTCTCGTGGATGACGTACACGCGCGGAGTGCTCACGTCGCCACCCTAGGCAGGTCGTGCTGGGCGGGGCCAAGTGTGTGACGCGGAGTTTCCTGTCGCGAGTCGGTGGGTATATCACCGCCAGTACATGAGTACCGTCGTCGTGTGCGATTGATCTCCATCGACGAGCTGGCGCGAGATCGCGCGCATGCGCTCCAGGGAGGTCGACGGCTTCGACCCCGCAACCGAGTTCCACGCTGTCGACATGTTCCACGGCAAGGGCGCATGGGCGGTCGTCCCGATCGGTCTCCGGGTGAAGGCCTGCAAGCTCGTGGCGAAGGTCCTCGAACGCTCAAGCGGGGTGTTCGTGTTCCGCGGACTCGACCTCGAAGCCCACCGGCAGCGGTACGGAGACCACGCATTCCCGCCGCACCTCCTGACGCTCGCGCACGTGCTGGAGGAAGTGGACAAGCGGCTGCACCTGCTGGACGCCCCAGATCGCCTCGGCCTGGTGCTCGCCGACGAGCACCACTCCGCTGCCAGCGCTCGACGGAGTCTCCGGAACTTCAAGACCGAGCGGGTTCGCGGCTACACGAACGGCCCGCTCACACGGATCGCAGACACCATCTCCTTCGGACCATCGCACGAGAGTCGGCTCCTGCAGGCGACCGACCTCGCGACGTTCTTCTTCAATCGCGAACGTACCGTCGTCGAGCGCGAGGCGAGATCGGCCGCCGCGGTCGACGAGATCACCCGGCGTATCCGCGCGATCACGGTCAAGGAGGACGTCTGGTGTCCGACTCGGACGACACAACGCCCCGCACGAGGGCGGGGCGCTGGCTGGGTGCGGGAGGCTCGAAGCGTCCTGCACCCACCATCCTAACCTGACGCGGTCAGCGCGTGAAGGTCTGCTGGCCGACGACGCCGAGGAGCTCGAGCTTCTGCGCGTCCTCGGTCCCCGCCGGTGTGGTGAAGAGCAGCAGCGCCTGGGTCTGACTGGTCGTGTGGAGCACCTGGCAGTCGACGGTGATGCGCCCGAGTTCGGGGTGCACGAACGTCTTGTGGTCCTCCCACCGGCTCGCCACCTCGTGCAGCGACCAGAGCGCACGGAACTCCTCGCTGTTCGCCTCGAGGTCCGCGATGAGCGCTGACGCCCGTGTGTCGTTCGGGCCGGCGGCTCCGACCGCGGCACGGAGCGACGCGACCTGCGCGCGCGCGAGTCGGTCGTGCTGCTCCGGCGCGTACTTCGCCCGCTCGTACTCGGTCATGAACCACCGCCACGGCTGGTACCGCTCGTTGCCCGGCAGACCGGTCGTGGTGCCGAGCAGCGCCGCACCGAGCCGGTTCTCGACGAGGGTCTCGCCGAGGTCGTTCACCACGATCGCCGGGGTGTCCTCGAGTCGGTCGAGCACGCGGAGGATCGCCGGGTCGACGTGGTCGGAGCGGTGCACGCGCGCCGGGGCGTTGTGGCCGGCGAGACGGAACAGGTGGTCGCGTTCGTCGAGTGTGAAACGGAGCGCCCGGGCGATCGCCGCGACCATCTGCTCCGACGGCTGCGGACCGCGCTGCTGCTCGAGGCGCGTGTAGTAGTCGGCGGACATGCCGGCGAGGGCAGCGACCTCCTCGCGCCGGAGTCCCGGCGTCCGTCGGCGCTGCCCGGACCCGAGACCGACGTCCTCGGGACGCAGCAGCTCACGGCGACGGCGGAGGAAGTCGGCGAGCGCGCTACGGTCCATGCCCCCAGTGTGCTGCGGGTCGCCGGACACTGCCAGGGATCGCCGGTCCCCCGATGACGGCGCTCTGGTTCACGGCACTCGACCGGCGGATCGTGGACGTCATGGACATCACGAACTCCACCGTCTTCATCCCCGGCGCGACCTCGGGCATCGGCCTCGGGCTCGCCCAGCGACTGCAGTCCGCGGGCAGCACCGTGGTCATCGGAGGCCGCCGCCGCGCACTGCTCGACTCCCTGCACGACGAGTACGGCTTCGGCACCGTCGAGCTCGACGTCACCGACCCTGCGTCGATCACCGCCGCGGCCGCATCCGTCATCGACGAGCACCCGTCGCTCGACACGGTCGTCACGATGTCGGGCATCATGCGCGCCGAGGACCTCCGCTCCTCCGAGCACCTCACGGACGCGGCCGCCACCGTCGAGACGAACCTGCTCGGCACCATCCGCCTCATCGACGCGTTCCTGCCGCACCTGCTCGGCCGTCCCGCGTCGACGATCATCACCGTGTCGTCCGGGCTCGCCTACACGCCGCTCGCCGCGACCCCGACGTACAGCGCCACCAAGGCGGCCGTGCACTCGTACACGCAGTCCCTCCGGCAGCAGCTGACCGACTCGTCCGTCACTGTGCTCGAGCTCGTCCCGCCGGCGGTCGCCACAGACCTGATGGGCGAAGGGGTGGACTTCGGTGGGATGCCGCTCGACGACTTCCTGACCGAGGTGGTCTCGCTGCTGCAGTCCGGTGCTGCGCCGGAGATCCTCGTGCAGAACGTCCTGCCGCTCCGGTGGTCCGAACGGGACGGGAAGCAGCAGGAGCTCATCGAGATGCTGGCGGCCCGCCGGCACTGACGGACCCCCGGCTCAGTCGGCGGCGCCGTCCGGTTCACCGCGGGCCTCGCGTCGTCGGATGACGCCGTCGAGGAACCGGTTGACGAGCCGCCAGGCCGGCCACGCGAGGGCACCCACGAGGGCGGTGTCAACCGGGCGGCCGACGGCGCGGATCACCACGTACGCGCCCGTCGCTGCCATGGCAGTCGACAGGACGCCCGTGACGCGGCGCCGGTCGTGGTCGTCGTCGTGCTGGTCGTGGTCCTCGTCGGGGAGTCGGTCGAACGCGATCCCCCACGCGACGAACAGCGCACCCAGCACGACAGCCACCCACGCGGCGTCGGCGGACGGATCGCGGAACAGCGCCCGCACGGCGAACACCACGATGGCGCACCCCCCGACCACTGCCGTCAGCAGGACGACCAGCGAGGAACGCGAGCGAGGTGCAGACACTCGTCAGAGCCTAGGGCTGACAGACCGGTCCGCGCGCGCCCCCGTTCACGTGGTCACGCGCCGGTCAGAGCCCGGCGAGCAGACCCTGGAGTTCCGCCTTGGCGTCCGGCATGCGTTCCGGCCCGGTGAGCCGTTCGCGCTGCACCGCGATCCGGACCGTGCCCTCCCGTGAGCCGTCCTCGGTGTTGAGGAGCACCGACTCGCGATCGGGGAACGTCCACCGCGCCGACGGACGCTTCCCGCCCCGGCGCTCCGAGGTCGGAGGGAAGCCGAACGCGTCGGCGAACACCGGCACGATCTCGTCGAGCACCGCTTCACGGTCACCGGGCACCTGCCGGGACGCCGACACCGCGAAGGACCCGTCGGACCGTTGCCCCGGGATCCGCAGTCCCCGCGCCTGCTCGTACCCGATGGTGACGCCCTGCGCCCACCACGAGTCGACGCCCTGGTCGACGAGCCAGGTCGCGATCGCCGGGTGACCGATCGTCCGTCCGTCTGCTGCGTCGATGCGGGCGTACCAGTCCTCCGGGGTCCTCCCCGTGGCGGCGAGCACCTTGTCGGCGGCCATGCCCTGCGCGTGCGATCGCACCGTCCCGTCGGTCATGCCGTCATCGTAGGGGCGGTGCGATCGCATCACCTTCGTGGTCCTTTCAGGAAGCGGACCAGCCGCTCGATCGGCGGACTGGGCGTGGCGCGACCGTGAACGCCGAGGCGTCGAGGATCTGTCGGACACGCGCTGCTCGCTCGTCGGCACTGCCGCTCGGTCGGATCCGGCGCGCCTCGATCTCCGCCGGTGTGAGTATCCGAGGCGCGAAGCCCTGCGAGTGTCGAAGGCGTTCGAGTTGGCGATGGGCGCTGTTCATGGTTGCTCCTCTGGGTCGTGCTGCGACGGTAGGTAGGCACGGTTCCAGTTTGCAAACATGATGTATTTCTTTCTCCGCTCGACATGCTCGCGCGCAAGCCTGCGGATCGGGAGAGGATGGGCGGTGATGAACGATCGACTCGCCACCGTCCAGCGCATCGTCGCCGAAGCCGGCATCGACTCCACCGCCCGCGAACTGCCCGACTCGACGCACAGCGCCGCGCAGGCTGCTGCCGCGCTCGGCACCGAACCGGGCGCGATCGCGAGCAGCCTGTTGTTCCTCGCCGACGGCGAGCCGTTGCTGGCGATGACGTCCGGTCGCCACCGGGTCGACACCGCCCTGGTGGCCGGCCAGCTCGGTGTCGACGAACTCGTCATGGCCACGGCGAAGCAGGTCCGCGAGGTGACGGGGCAACCCATCGGCGGTGTCTCCCCCGTCGGACACCCGGCGCCGATCCGGACCGTCGTCGACGAGGCGCTCCGCGAGTACGACGTCGTCTGGTCGGCGGCGGGGACCGCGAACAGCGTGCTCCCCTTGACCTTCGACCAACTCCTGACCCTGACGAGCGGGACCGTCGTGCGCGTCAACGAGCACTGATGGCGACGCGCACACGGGTCGAACTGGGGCGACGGGAGGACCTCGGGGCCGACTGCGCGAACTGCTTCGGCCTGTGCTGCGTCGCGCTGGCGTTCGCGAAGTCCGCGGACTTCCCGTTCGACAAGGACGCCGGCGATCCGTGCACGAACCTCGCTGACGCGGACGGCTGCCGCATCCACCCGCACCTGCGTGAACGGGGGTTCTCCGGCTGCACGGTGTTCGACTGCTCCGGCGCCGGACAGAAGGTCTCCCAGCACACCTTCGCCGGACGATCCTGGCGGGACGACGCCGAGACACAGCGGTCGATGTTCGCCACCTTCCCGATCGTCCGACGGCTCCACGACCTGCTGCGGCACCTCGACGAGGCGATCACGCTCGTGCGGTCGCGCGCCGACGACGACCGCTGGGTGTCGGCGTTCGACCGGGTCCGGTCACTGAGCGACGGCACGGCGGACGAACTCGCGACGCTCGACGTCGATGCGGAGTACGACCGCGCTCGGCCGCTCCTGCTCGAGGCGAGCGAGTTCGCCCGGAGCACCGGACCGGTCGGCGCCTACCGTCGACGAGTCGGCGCGGGCTCGGACCTCGTCGGCGCGGACCTCCGGAACGCCGACCTGCGCGGGACGACCATGCGCGGAAGCCTGGCGATCGCCGCCGATCTGCGCGGTGCCCGTCTGGAGCGCTGCGAGGTGCTCGGCGTCGACCTGCGCGACGCAGACCTGCGCGGGACCGACCTGCGCGGCGCGGTGTTCCTCACCCAGATGCAGGTGAACAGCACCCGGGGTGACGCCGACACGACGCTGCCCGACGGCTTCCAGCGACCGGGTCACTGGGCGACGACGGTCACTCCGCCGCGGCGAGGACCGTCCGGCCGAGGCGCACGAAGTCGTCAGCGCTGAGCATCTCGCCCCGTGCGGTGGGGTCGACCCCACCCGCGGTGAGGAGCTCCGACGCACGGGTGCTGCTGCCGAGGACACCGGACAGGCTCTGCCGGAGCATCTTGCGACGCTGCTGGAACGCCCCGTCGACGAGCGCGAACACCTGCGCCCGGAGCGCTTCGTCGCCAGGCGGGTCGTGCCGGTCGAACCCGACCAGGACACTGTCGACGTTCGGGACCGGCCAGAACACCTGGCGGCTGACCTGTCCGGCGATCGACCACGAGCCGTACCACGCGGCCTTGACGCTCGGCGACCCGTAGACCTTGCTGCCCGGCTCCGCCGCGATGCGGTACCCGACCTCGGCCTGCACCATCACGAGTGCCCGCTCGATCGACGGGAACGTGGCGAGCAAGTGCAGCAGGACGGGCACCGAGACGTTGTACGGCAGGTTCGCGACGACGTGGGTCGGCGCCTCCGGCAGGTCGCCGGCCGCGACGGCGAGGGCGTCCTGGTGCACGACGCGGAGCCGGGCCGAGGGCTGCATCGTCGACACGGTCGTGGGGAGCTGCGCCGCCAAGCGGCCGTCGATCTCCACCGCGGTGACGGACGCGCCGGTCTCGGTCAGGCCGAGGGTCAGCGACCCCAGGCCCGGGCCGATCTCGAGCACCTTCGAGTCGGCGGTCACCCGACCGGACGCCACGATGCGGCGCACGGTGTTGGCGTCGTGCACGAAGTTCTGCCCGAGCTTCTTCGTCGGGGTGACGTCGAGCTTGGCCGCGAGGTCCCGGATCTCCGCCGGGCCGAGGAGCGATGCCACGACTACCCGTCCACCGTCACGGGCTCGGCGTCCCACGCGCCGTAGACGACCTCGGTGTTGGAGGCGATCTGCGCCGCGAGCATCGAGGCGTCGGTGCCGAGGGTCTCCGCCATCGAGCGCAGGGTGAGCGGGATGAGGTACGGCGCGTTCGGCCGCCCGCGGAACGGCGTCGGCGTGAGGTACGGCGCGTCGGTCTCGACCATGATCAGGTGCCGAGGTGCGACGTGCAGGGCGTCTCGCAGCTGCTGCGCGTTCTTGAAGGTCACGGTGCCGGCGAAGGACATGTACCAACCGCGCTCGGCACACAGCCTGGCGAGGTCGGGTCCGCCGGAGAAGCAGTGGAACACGGTGCGCTCCGGGGCCCCGACGCGGTCGAGGACCTCGACCACGGCGTCGTGCGCGTCGCGGTCGTGGATCGTCAGCGCGAGGTCGTACTCCTTGGCGATGCGGATGTGCTCCTCGAAGGAGCGCACCTGGGCGTCGCGGCCGTCCTCGCCGGTGCGGAAGAAGTCGAGGCCGGTCTCACCGATCGCGCGGACCCGGGGCAGCGCCGCGAGCCGTTCGATGCCGGCGAGATGTTCGTCGAGCAGGCCCTGCTCCTGCAGCGAGGGCGCCTCGTTCGGGTGCAGCGCCACGGCGGCGAGGACCCGCGGTTCACGCGCGGCGATCGCTGCCGACCACTCCGACGTCGCCAGGTCGGTGCCGACCTGCACGACGCCGCGGACGCCGACGCTCGACGCGCGGTCGAGGTGCTCCCGGTAGTCGAGTGCGCCGTCGCCACCGTCGGCGATCTCCATGTGGGTGTGGTTGTCGTAGACCGGGACGACGAGCGCCTCGGGCAACGGCGGGTAGGTCAGGTCCCGCTTGGAACCGTCTCCGTCGCCCCGGGAGCGGAGGTGGGCGTCGGTCACGCTGCGCCCTGCTCCGCCTGTTCGATGCGCGGGAACAGTCCGGACTCGAGCGGGACGACAGTCGACGCGCCCTGCCACTCCCAGGCGCGGTCCACCCGCTGCTCGGCGATCGAACCGCCGGCACCGATCGATGCCCAGAGCTTCTCGGTGGCCTTCGGCATGACCGGGGACACCAGCACGGCGACCGTGCCGAGCCCCCGGAGGGCCGTGGCGAGGACGGTGCCGAGACGATCGCGCTGGGCGTCGTCCTTCGCGAGCGCCCACGGCTGCTGCTCGGTGATGTACCCGTTCAGGGCGTCGACGAGCTCCCAGACGGTCGCGATCGCGTCGTGCGGCGCGAAGGCGGCGACGGCCGCGTCCGCACGCGTGGTGACGGACTCGGCGAGGGCGTCGATCGCCTGGTCGGACGCGGACAGCTCGCCACGCTCGGGCACGGCACCGTCGAAGTACTTGCCGATCATCGCCAGCAGGCGGGACGCCAGGTTGCCGAAGCCGTTCGCGAGTTCGGCCTGGTAGCGGGCGGAGATGTCCTCCCAGCTGAAGTTGCCGTCCTGCCCGAAGGTGATCGCGCGGAGAAAGTAGTAGCGGAACGCGTCCGAGCCGAACGTGTCGGTGATCTCGGACGGGGCGATGCCGGTCAGCTTCGACTTCGACATCTTCTCGCCGCCGACGAGGAGCCAGCCGTGACCGAAGACGCGCTCCGGGACCGGGAGCCCAGCGGCCATGAGCATCGCCGGCCAGATCACCGCGTGGAACCGGGCGATGTCCTTGCCGACGATGTGCACGCTCGGCCAGAGTCGCTGGAACGCCTCGTCGTCGTCGCTGCCGTAGCCGAGCGCGGTGACGTAGTTGAGCAGGGCGTCGAACCAGACGTACAGGACGTGGTCGCTGTCCCACGGGATCGTGATGCCCCAGTCGAAGCTCGAGCGGGAGATCGACAGGTCGCGCAGCCCCTGCTTCACGAACGAGATGATCTCGTTGCGGACGCTCTCGGGCTGGATGAACAACGGGTTCGACTCGTACAGGTCGAGCAGGCGCTGCTCGAAGTCGGACATCCGGAAGAAGTAGTTGCGCTCGGACAGGACCTCGACCGGGATCGAGTGGATCGCACAGACCTGCTGGCCCTCGTACGCGCCGGTGCCGGGGACCAGGTCGCTCGGCTGCTTGTACTCCTCGCAGCCCACGCAGTAGAAGCCCTCGAACTCGCCCGCGTAGATGTAGCCGTCGTCGTAGAGCTTCTGCAGGAACGCCGTGACACCCCGCTCGTGGCGTTCGTCGGTGGTGCGGATGAAGTCGTCGTTCGCCACGTCCACCGTGTCGAGGAGCGGCTTCCAGGCCTCGGTCACGAGCCGGTCCGCCCACTCCTTCGGGGTGACCTCGTTCGCGCTCGCGGTCCGCAGGATCTTCTGTCCGTGCTCGTCGGTGCCGGTCAGGAGCCAGGTGTCGTCGCCGCGCTGACGGTGCCAGCGCGCCATGAAGTCCGCGGCGACCTCGGTGTAGGCGTGCCCGATGTGGGGCACGTCGTTCACGTAGAAGATCGGCGTGGTGATGCTGAACGAGGAGCCGTCGGACATGCCCACCATCCTACGGGCGGGCGGGAGACGCATGACGCGCCCCGCGCGCAACCTGTGGACAACCGGACTGGAGGCACGTGGCGGCGCCGTCCCGCGCCTCCAGGCCGCCTTTCGGCAGTGTTACCGCGCCGCCAGAGCTCCCTCGTAGAGGTCGCGTTTCGACAGCCCCGTCGCGTCCGCGACGGCCGCTGCGGCCTCCTTCATGCGGGAGCCGGCGGCGACCCGCTCGAGCACCAGGCGGACACCGTCCTCGATGGTCGTGACGTCGAGCGCGCCGGTCGATCCCTCGACGACGATGCAGATCTCCCCGCGGACGCCCTCGGCCGCCCAGGTCGCGAGCTCGGCGAGGGGACCGCGCCGGACCTCCTCGTGCAGCTTCGTGAGCTCGCGGCACACCACCGCGCGACGGTCGTCGCCGAAGCCCGCTGCCATGTCCGCCAGCGTGTCCGCCAGCCGGTGCGGGGACTCGAAGAACACCATCGTGCGCTGCTCGCCGGACAGGGCGGAGAACAGACGTCGACGCTCGCCGCCCTTGCGCGTCGGAAATCCCTCGAAGCTGAAGCGGTCCGTCGGCAGCCCGGAGACCGCGAGCGCCATGAGCACGGCCGACGGGCCCGGGAGCGCGGTGACGGTCACGCCGGCAGCAGCAGCGGCCTCGACGAGGGGGAACCCCGGGTCGCTGATCGCGGGCATGCCGGCGTCGGTGAGGACGACGACGTCCTCGTCCCGAGCGAGCTCGACCACCTCGGCGGCCTTGGCCCGTTCGTTGTGCTCGTGCAGGGCGATGAGCCGCGGACGGTTCTCGATCCCGAGCGCACGCATGAGGTGGATCGCGGTGCGGGTGTCCTCGGCGGCGACCACACTCGCGTTCGAGAGCGTCTCGATCAGCCTCCGGGAGGCGTCGCCGAGGTTGCCGATGGGCGTTGCTGCGAGCACGATCACCTCCCCATTGTGGTGGCAGGTCCGTCTTGGCGGCGATCCGTAGGATGCTCCCGATGACCAGCGAGCTGACCGACGACCGCACCGCCGTCCCCGACGGGCCGGTCGGCTCCCGTCTCGACGACTGGTGGGGGCGTGTCCTGTCCGTCGGGTGGCGGGTCGCCGCGTGGCGCTGGGCGGGGCCGCTCGCCGTCACCCTCTTGGCTGCCGTGCTCCGTCTCGTGAACCTCGGGCACCCGCACTCCCTGGTCTTCGACGAGACGTACTACGTCAAGGACGGCTGGTCGATCGTGCACCTCGGGTACGAGGGCACGTGGCCGGGCAACCCGAACGACGACTCTCTGCCGACGACCGACGAGCGGTTCGCGTCCGGTGGGACGTCGCTGTTCACGAGCGCCGCGGAGTTCATCGCGCACCCGCCGCTCGGCAAGTACCTCATCGGGCTCGGCATGCTGCTGTTCGGTGCCGACAACTCCTTCGGGTGGCGGTTCGCGGTCGCCGTGCTCGGCATCGCGACGGTGTTCCTCACCGCCGTGATCGCGCGGTCGCTCTTCCGGTCGACGCTCATCGGGACGCTCGCCGGGTTCCTGCTCGCGATCGACGGGCAGGCGATCGTGATGTCCCGCGTGAGCCTGCTGGACGGCATCCTGACGTTCTTCGTGGTGCTCGGGTTCGGTGCGCTGCTGCTCGACCGGCGGTGGACGGCCAGGCGGATCGACGCGTGGGTCGCCCGACGTGCGGCGGCCGGCAGGGACACGCTCTGGGGACCGGTGCTCTGGTGGCGTCCGTGGCTGCTCGCGATGGGCCTGGCGCTCGGGCTCGCGACCGCGACGAAGTGGTCCGGCATGTACTTCCTGGCGTTCTTCGCGGTGTACTCCGTGCTCTCGGACATGGTTCTGCGTCGCCGAGCCGGCATCGAGTTCTGGTCGTCGAGTGCGTTGCTGCAGCAGGCCCCGGTGTCGTTCCTGCTCACCGTGCCGATCGCGGCGGCGACCTACGTGGCGTCGTGGACCGGGTGGTTCGTGTCGAAGGGCGGCTGGGACCGCGACTGGATCGCATCGGGTGGGCAACGGTGGACCGGAGTCCTGTCGTGGGTGCCCGACAGCCTGCAGAACTGGTGGCACTACCAGTCCGAGATCTACGGGTTCAACATCGGGCTGCACACCCCGCACTCGTACCAGGCGAACCCGCTGCTCTGGCTCGTCATGCAGCGCCCCACGTCGATGTACTACGTCGGCACGAACGCCGGCCAGGACGGCTGCACGGCGACGCGCTGCGGCGAGGCGATCACCGGCATCGCGAACCCGTTCATCTGGTACGCGGCGGTCATCGCGACGGTGGCGCTCCTCGTGCTCTGGATCATGCGCCGGAAGTGGGAGTACGGCCTCGTCTTGATGGGCGTCGCGGCCGGGTACCTGCCGTGGCTGCTGTACGTGAACCGGACGGTGTTCCAGTTCTACACGATCGCGTTCGAGCCCTTCATGGTGATGGCGCTGGCCGCGGCGATCGGGCTCGTGCTCGGGTCACGGAGCGATCCACGGCCACGACGGACCCGGGCGGTGGTGTGGGTCGGCGTGTACCTGGGGGTCGTCGTCCTGGCGTCGGCGTACTGGTTCCCGATGTGGACCGGGCTGCAGATGCCGTGGGACTTCATCCGGTCGCACTACTGGCTGCCGAGCTGGCTGTAGCGCGTTCGCGCGTTCGCGCGTTCTCGCGTTCGCGCGTTCTCGCGCGTTCTCGCGCGTTCGTGCGCTAGTTCTGGGCGTGCAGCGCGCGCTCGATGGACTCGCGGTCGAGCGGGGTGCCGACCATCGGCGCGTCCGTGCCGCCGGGCAGGACGCCCTCGATGAGGACCTCGGCGTAGCGGCGCCAGGCGTTCGGGTCGTGCACGCGGGTGGCGTCCGCCACGGCGCCGACCATCGACGTGAGCATCGGCAGGTCGCGGTAGTCGAACCCGACCCGCACCACCCCGGCTTCCTCGGCACGGCGGATGATCGCGCTGACCTGGGTCTCGAGGCGATCGCGCTCCTGCACGATCGACGGCCGGGCCTTGCCGGCGCGGACGATGGCGTCGGCCAGGGCGCGGTCTCGGGCACGGAACTCGAACACGCCCATCAGGTAGACGCGGAGGGCCTCGCGCGGATCGACCTCGTCCGCTGCTCTGGCCGCTGCTTCGTTCATCGCCTCGAACTTGGTGGCGAGGAGCGCCTCGATCAAGGAGTCCTTGTCGGCGAACCGGCGGTAGACCGTCCCGACGCCGACCCCGGCCTCGTGCGCGATGTCGTTGAGCGTGACCGAGAGCCCGCGTTCGGCGAAGCACTTGCGGGCCGTCTGCAGGATCAGCTCGCGGTTGCGTGCGGCGTCCGCGCGGAGGGGGCGCTCGAGGTCGGTGGTGCTCACGTCCCCGACCGTAGTTGAACTTTCTGGGAATAAGTGGATGCGAACCTTCCGTTTCGGTCTACACTGATCACAAGCGGATGCATCGCATCCGGTTACATCCTCCCCTCTGTGAAGCGCCCGACGGTGCGCGCTTCGCCATCCCTCCAACCTTCTCGAAGGAGGCTGCCGTGACGGCAGAACAGACCGTGCCGACCCCCACCGGGGCAGCACCCACGACCTCGGGCACCACCCCCGACAAGAGCAACCACCGCTGGATCGCCCTGGCGGTCATCGCCCTTGCCCAGCTCATGGTGGTGCTCGACGCCACCATCGTGAACATCGCGCTCCCCTCGGCTCAGGCCGACCTCGGGTTCGGCACCGACCAGCGCCAGTGGATCGTCACCGCGTACTCGCTGGCGTTCGGTTCGCTGCTGCTCCTCGGCGGCCGGCTCGGTGACCTCTTCGGTCGCAAGAACACCTTCATCATCGGGCTCGTCGGCTTCGCGGTCGCCTCGGTCCTCGGTGGTCTGGCGGACTCGTTCGGCTTGCTCGTCGCCGCTCGTGCCCTGCAGGGTGTGTTCGGCGCGCTGCTCGCCCCGTCCGCGCTCGGCATGCTGACGACGACCTTCCGCGACCCGAAGGAGCGCGGTCGCGCCTTCGGCATCTTCGGGTCCATCGCCGGCTCCGGTGCGGCCATCGGCCTGCTCCTCGGCGGCGTCCTCACCGAGTACGCCTCATGGCGCTGGTGCCTCTACGTCAACGTCGTCTTCGCCGTCCTCGGCGTGATCGGCGCACTCGTCTTCATGGCGAAGCCGCCGAAGGTCGAGCGTCCGCGCATCGACGTCGCCGGTGTCATCACGATCACGGCCGGTCTGGTCGGCGTCGTGTACGGCTTCTCGAACGCCGAGACGAACGGCTGGGACTCCCCGCTGACGATCGTCATGCTGGCCGCGGGCGTGGTGCTCATCGCCGCGTTCGTGTTCATCGAGACGCGCGTCGCGCACCCGCTGCTCCCGTTGCGGGTCGTCCTCGACCGTGACCGCGGTGGCTCGTTCATCGCGATCGGGCTCGTCGCGATCGGCATGTTCGGCATCTTCCTGTTCCTGACCTACTACCTCGAGCAGACCCTCGGGTTCAGCTCGCTGCAGACGGGTCTCGCGTTCCTGCCGATGCCGCTGTCGATCATGATC
>Ga0308167_1001361_pt1 | contig 29257 bp, 25 predicted proteins | sample PhyCR1_2_FD_202138 | JGI IMG/M metagenome (GOLD analysis project Ga0308167, IMG submission 202138) | Phyllosphere microbial communities from UC Gill Tract Community Farm, Albany, California, United States - DLSLRC.R1 | ecosystem: Host-associated > Plants > Phyllosphere > Unclassified | place... | reverse complement strand
CAGAAGCAAGCCTTTGCAATCTTCCGGTTTACACCCAGGTGCGCATGTGCTGGAATTCCTGCCTGAGTGTAGAGTAAACACGGAAAATTTCCTTCTTATGATGCAAGCGCCGCAGTTCGCGCAACAAGTGCTGGACTGGTATCAGCGCTTTGGCCGCAAAACCCTGCCCTGGCAGCTGGAAAAGACGCCTTATAAGGTGTGGCTGTCCGAAGTGATGTTACAGCAAACCCAGGTTGCCACGGTTATTCCCTATTTCGAACGCTTTATGGCGCGCTTCCCCACGGTTGGCGATCTGGCGGCTGCACCGCTGGATGAAGTGCTGCATTTATGGACCGGCCTCGGCTATTACGCCAGGGCGCGTAATCTGCATAAGGCGGCAAAGCAGATTGTTGAGGTCCATCAGGGCGAGTTCCCGCGTAATTTCGATGACGTCGCCGCCCTGCCCGGCGTGGGTCGATCTACTGCTGGCGCGATCCTGTCGTTATCGCTGGGTCAGCACTTCCCGATTCTCGACGGCAACGTGAAACGCGTGCTGGCGCGGTGTTACGCCGTCGGCGGCTGGCCGGGTAAAAAAGAGGTAGAGAAACGCTTATGGCAGATCAGCGAAACCGTCACCCCCGCCGAGGGCGTCAGCCAGTTTAATCAGGCGATGATGGATTTGGGGGCGATCGTCTGTACCCGCTCGAAACCGAAATGCGATATCTGTCCGCTGAACAGCGGCTGCGAAGCCTATGCTCATAACAGCTGGGCCAGCTATCCCGGTAAAAAACCGAAGCAGGTGTTACCGGAGCGCAGCGGCTGGTTTTTGATGATGCAGCATGGTGAGCAGGTCTGGCTGGAACAGCGTCCGCCGGTCGGATTGTGGGGCGGCCTGTTCTGCTTTCCGCAGTTTACCAGTGAAGAGGCGCTGACTGACTGGCTGGCAGCACGCGGTATCCACGCCAGACCGCAGCAGCTCACCGCCTTTCGTCATACCTTCAGCCATTTCCATCTGGACATTGTGCCTATGTGGCTGGCGTGGCCTTCTGTCGGGGCGGCGATGGATGAAGCGGGCGGTCTCTGGTATAACTTAGCGCTGCCACCATCTGTGGGATTAGCCGCGCCCGTTGAGCGCCTGTTACACGAATTGCGCCATCCCCAACAACTGGCTTTAGACAGTTGTGAGATCAATGAGGAAGAATAATGAGCCGCACTATTTTTTGTACTTTTTTACAACGCGACGCGGAAGGGCAGGATTTCCAGCTCTATCCTGGCGACCTGGGCAAGCGTATTTATAACGAGATTTCGAAAGAAGCCTGGCAGAAGTGGATGGCGAAACAGACCATGCTGATCAATGAGAAAAAGCTCAACATGATGAATCCGGAAGATCGCAAGGTGCTGGAAAAGGAGATGATCAATTTCCTGTTTGAAGGCAAAGAAGTTCATATCGAAGGCTATACACCGCCAGAAGCGTAAACAGTTTGGGCCTCAGCGTTGAGGCTCTTTATCCAGGTCAGGCATGCATTCCCAATGAATAAAAAATTGATCGCCCTGCTGGTGATGGCACCACTTTTGGTTTCCTGCTCCGGACAAAAAAAACAGCAGTTTCATGAAGATTGGGTAAAAGACACCAACGGTTTCGATATTCTGATGGGTCAGTTTGCCCACAACATTGAGAATATCTGGGGTATTAATGAGGTCCTGATCGCCGGACCGAAAGACTACGTCAAATATAGCGACAACTATTACACCCGCAGCCACATCAACTTCGAAAGCGGTAAGCTGACGATTGAGACCATCGCGGGCACCGATCCGATGGCCAGCCTGCGCCAGGCGATTGTGACCACCCTTTTGATTGGCGAAGATCCGGGCAACGTCGATCTCTATTCCGACGCCAATGACATTGTGATCAGTAAAGAGCCGCTGCTTTACGGTCAGGTGCTCGACAATACCGGTCAGCCGATCCGCTGGCAGGGTCGTGCCGAAGCCTTTGCTGATTATCTGATCCAGAAGAAATTGCAGCGCCGCACCTCGGGTCTGCATGTGATCTACTCGGTCTCAATTCCGATGGTGCCTAACCATCTGGATAAACGTGCGCACAAATATCTGCCGATGGTGCGCAAAGCGTCGGAACAGTATGGCGTCGACGCCTCGCTGATTCTGGCAATCATGCAGACCGAGTCGAGCTTTAACCCCTACGCCGTCAGCCACGCCGATGCGCTGGGTCTGATGCAGGTGGTGCAGCATACCGCTGGGGTCGATGTGTTCCGCATGAAAGGGAAATGGGGTAAACCGAGTCGCAGCTATCTGCTGGATCCGGAGAATAATATTGATGCCGGTACTGCCTATCTGTCGCTGCTGCAACGCAGTTATCTGGGCGGCATTCAGGACCCGGTATCACGCCGTTATGCGGTGATCACCGCCTACAATGGCGGCGCGGGCAGCGTGTTGCGGGTCTTCTCCAGTGATAAAGATCGCGCGTTTTCGATAATCAACAACATGTCACCGAACAAGGTTTACCAGACCCTGACCAGCCAGCATCCTTCGGCGGAGTCACGTCGCTATCTGTATAAGGTGAGCACTGCGCAGCGCAGTTATCGTGGGTTCTGATAGGCTCAGCGCTAAAGCGGGGAGTGTTCGCTGCGCGAACGCGCTATGAGAAGGTTTCGTTCGCTTAGCAGCGGGTATGCACTGAGCGGGTTTCGCCCGCCGGGCGGTGGGGAGTTTCAGGTTGCCTGAGCAGGCGGACGTATTAAGGGGCGGCCGCCCGCCCCTTCACAATCCTGGCCTCCGGTTGTTCCTCAGCGCTTCGGACGCCTCTCACAACCCCCCGCCTGTTATATCTTTTATTTTCTGGGATAAAGTGTCGTCTGCTGGCCTGAAAGCCAAAAACAATCCCGAAAATCTTCAGCGATAAGCTACTGAATCTTTTGAGAAGAGATAACCGCGAGGGATTGGGAGGCCGTCAGAACCGCTGAGCCGATGAGGGATTTCAGGACGAGCGACAGGGAGGTCGCGAAGAGTCGGGATCGTGCCAGGGATGGCGCGTCCCGCCGGTCCGTGAGAAATCCGGAAGAGGCGAAGGGACCGCGAAGCGGCGGTGAAGCAGGCCGGAGCCCGGGGTCAAGGGGGCGCGGCGACTGGCGGCCCCTTGTCGGTCGCCGGCAGCGGCGAATCTGAAACTGCCCGGCTTACCAGGCGAACGAAAACCTCTCATAGCCCGTTCGCGCAGCGAACCCAGGGCCCGGCGGGCGAAAATCCATTAAGTGTCAGCTCGCTGCAAAGCGTACACCGCCGCCAGGCGAAAACCTCTCATAGCCCTGCGCAGCGAACCCAGGGCCCGGCGGGCCGCTACCCGCCTCTGCCCACGCTCAGATCAGCGGCCCACCATCATATTAGCCACCAGATACTTGCGCCCCGCGGCGTCCTCCTCGGTATAAACGCCCTGCAGTTCCGGCGAGAAGCCTGGCAGTAAATTAACGCCCTCTTCCAGCGCCAGGAAGTAGCGCTGCACCGCCCCGCCCCACACTTCACCCGGCACCACGCAGAGCACGCCCGGTGGATAAGGCAATGCGCCTTCCGCAGCGACACGCCCTTCGGCTTCAGCGATCGGCACCAGTTCAACCTCGCCACGAATATACGCCTGATGTGCATCCTGAGGATTCACCGCCACCGGCGGCAGACCCGCTTCGCGGAACATCATTCGTTGCAGGCTCTTCACATCATGGCTGACATAAAGATCGTGCATCTCCTGACACAGCCGACGCAGGGTATAGCCAGCATAACGTTGAGCATTTTTGCGGTAAATCGTCGGCAGCACTTCAGCCAGCGGCGCATCCTCTTTAACGTGCTGTTCGAACTGCGCCAGCATCGCCACCAGATTGGCCATTTTCTCCGGGCTTTCGGCCGGCGTCAGCAGGAACAGAATCGAATTAAGATCGCACTTCTCCGGCACGATCCCGTTCTCACGCAGATAGTTCGCCAGAATGGTGGCGGGGATCCCGAATCCGGCATAGTCACCGCTCGCCGCATCAATGCCCGGCGTGGTCAGCAGCAGCTTGCAGGGATCAACGCGATACTGATCGCGGGCATAACCCGCAAAACCATGCCAGTTGGCCTGCGGTTCAAAGCTGAAATAGCGCAGATCGCGGGCGATCGTCTCAGTCGGGGCCGCCTGCCAGGGTTGCCCATCGACCGTTTCCGGCACAAACGGCAGGATCATCTCACACCGCTCAAGGATCGCTTTTCGCGCCTCGATCCCCAGCGTAACGCACTCATCCCACATCCGCCGTCCCGCCTCGCCCTGATGCATGCGGGCGTTGATGTCCAGCGCGGCGAACAGCGGATAGAACGGACTGGTTGAGGCGTGCAGCATAAAGGCGTTATTCAGGCGTTTATGCGGGCAAAAGCGTCGCTGACCGCGGATGTGGTTATCTTTTTTATGGATTTGCGACGTCTGCGAAAAGCCCGCCAGCTGCTTATGCACTGACTGGGTGACAAAAATGCCGGGATCGTTTTCAGTCAGCGTCAGGGTCAGCGGCGAACACCCTTCCATCAGCGGAATAAACTGCTCATAGCCGAGCCAGGCGGAATCGAACAGGATGTAATCACACAGATGCCCGATGCGATCCACCACCTGACGCGCGTTATAAACCGTGCCGTCATAGGTGCCCAACTGGATAATCGCCAGTCGGAAAGGACGCGCTTCCGCGGCACGCTGCGGGGCCACCTTGCCAATCTGCTCGCGCAGATAAGCCTCATCGAAGCAGTGCGCGTCAATGCCGCCGATAAAGCCGAAAGGATTACGCGCGGCTTCAAGATAAACCGGCGTAGCACCCGCCTGAATCAGTGCACCGTGATGATTCGATTTGTGATTATTGCGGTCAAACAGCACCAGATCGCCGCGCGTCAGCAGCGCGTTGGTCACCACTTTATTGGCGCTGGAGGTGCCGTTAAGCACGAAGTAGGTTTTATCGGCGTTAAATACCTTTGCCGCGAACTTCTGCGCATCTTTAGCCGATCCTTCGTGAATCAGCAGGTCGCCCAGTTTGACGTCGGCATTGCACATATCAGAACGGAAAAGGTTCTCGCCATAAAAATCATAGAACTGTTTGCCCGCCGGATGCTTTTTGAAGAATGCCCCGCCCTGATGCCCCGGACAGGCAAAGGTACTGTTCTGCATATCCACATAGCGGGTCAGCGTCTCGAAAAACGGCGGCAGCAGAGCCGCTTCATACGCCTGCGCGGCGGCTTCCAATGCGATCCAGTCCTGCGGTTCACCGTTCAGTTCACCGCTGACGCCAGGCAGATGCATCACCTCTTCTTCAAACGCGTTAGCCACAAATACCGGCAGATTAAAGCCGGTGTGGCGCAACAGGGCGAGTACGCCACTGCGGGTATCTGCCAGTGAGACGACCACCGCCGCCACATCGGTAAAGTCAGTGTTATCCAGCGTCACCACGTCGCGCGCAGTGTTAAGAGTCAGATTGGGCGCCACCGCGGCGCTGGCAGCAATTTTCAGTGGAGTCATAAGGCAAATCCCTAACGTCAGGGCGTGAGTGCCAGAGGCACAGCAATGGGGAGATCTCCCCGGCGGATAATGTCAAACAGGGGCATGCGGCCGCTTTCAGCCACCGGTGATCGGTAATACGTCATCTTTACCGATAGCCGGCAGCCAGCGCCAGACTGGCCTCACCGCATGGTGATGCAGAACGTGATCGGCGGAGCGGAGAATAATCGGGCGTAAGCCGGAAAAAACGAACGGTAACCAGAGCGCGCGCGCGGTGAACCGGACATGGCAACGTCCTCTGAAAGCGATAAGTGAGTGCAAAAAAGTGGCGGTCATGATGTCATCTTTTTTTGGCGCGAACAAGCCGCAGAAAGCAATTAATTAGTCAAACCATTAAAATCGCAAACCACTGTTTTAATTGACTTAAATAATATTAAACCTGAAATATTCGACTAATTAGCTGAATTATATGCTGATTTATGCATACCTCTTTCGCTAATCAGTTCGACGTTGCAGGCGGGGAGAGCGGCGCGGCCAGCCGTTAGCGACCCAGTCCCTACCGTAATCACGCCACCAGGCGTAAACTTATTCCCCTCTTTCCTATTTTGCCGGAGGCTGCATGTTCAAGGCACTGGTCATTGAAAATGACGAACAGGGTTACCGTTCTCTGCTGAAAGATCTTCCCGAATCTCAACTGCCCGACCACGATGTCACTCTCGACGTCAGTTACTCATCCCTGAACTATAAAGATGCGCTGGCGATCTGCAATAAAGGTCCGATCGTGCGTCAGTTTCCGATGGTTCCGGGTATCGACTTTGTTGGACGGGTTACCGCCAGCCGCCATCCCGACTGGCAACAGGACGACGTCGCCCTGCTCACCGGCTGGGGCGTGGGCGAAAAACAGTGGGGTGGCCTGGCGCAGAAAGCCAGTGTGACCGGCGACTGGCTGGTGGAAGTGCCCGCCACGCTCAGCCCGCTGCAAACCATGGCGATTGGCACCGCAGGCCTGACCGCGATGCTGTGCGTGATGGCGCTGGAAAAACAGGGCATTACGCCAGATCGCGGTCCGGTGCTGGTGACCGGTGCCAGCGGCGGCGTCGGTAGCTTTAGCGTCAGCCTGCTGGCCCGCCTCGGCTATCAGGTGGTGGCCTCCAGTGGGCGCGCCAGCGACCACGCTTATCTGCTTGATACGCTGGGTGCAGCTTCGGTTATTGACCGCAACGAACTCTCCCAGCCCGGTAAGCCGTTAATGAAAGAGCGCTGGGCGGCAGCGGTAGACAGCGTCGGCAGCCACACCCTGGCCAACGTGCTGGCCGCGACCCAGCGTGACGGCGCGGTCGCCGCCTGTGGAATGGCGCAGGGACTGGATCTGCCGACCAGCGTTGCACCGTTTATCTTACGCGGCGTCACGCTGGCTGGCGTGGACAGTGTGATGTGTCCGATCCCGCAGCGCCAGCAAGCCTGGCAACGGCTCGGGGAATTGCTCGATAGCGATCTGCTGAGCCAGCTGACGCAGGTGATCCCCTTAAGCGAAGCCCGCCAGGGGGCTCAGGACCTGCTGGATGGCAAAGTTCGTGGTCGTCTGATCGTCGACTGTCGCTAAGGCAATTACCCCTGCCGGATAAGGCGCAGCATTGCGCCTTTATTCCACCGGCAGCTGAAGCCGTTTAATCAGGCCTTCCAGCGCGAACTGCGCACCCTGCTCCATCACCGATTTGGGATCGCCACTGAACTGATGGCACTCGGCGTAGTCGCGGCCGTTCGGCAATACCCAGCCAAACCAGATGGTGCCCGCCGGCGTACCATCTTCTCCGCCATCAGGCCCGGCATAGCCGCTGATCGACAGCCCGACCGGCTCGCCGGAGCGCGCACAGGCACCCTGCGCCATCTCCCGCACCGTCTGTTCACTGACCGCCGTGTGCTGCTCCAGCGTCGAGGGGCGGACACCCAGCAGGCGGATTTTGGCATTCTCGCTATAGGTGACAAAGCCACTGGTATAAAAGTTGCCGCTGTTCTCCACCGCCGCCAGCGTCATGCTGATCAATCCGGCGGTACAGGATTCGGCAGTGGCAAGATGAAGTCCGGAAGAGAGTAAAATTTCACCCAGTTGTTTAGCGGTTTGGTCTAATGATTGCGCCATTATTGTCTCCTTAATAACTCACCCAGGAACACAAGTATGGCGCAAAACTGGCAAGTCATAACTTCGCAACACAATGTTTTAAAAGCGAAACGGCCTAAACCCGCAGCTGAATATGCGGCTGCCCGCCCGCCCCCTGCGTGACCTGCAACTCGGCCTGATACCAGCGGGTCAGCGTCGCTTCCGTCATCACCGCCTGCGGCGTACCCTGCGCCACCAGCCTGCCGGCGTGCAGCAGCAGGATGCGATCGGCCCATAACGCCGCCTGGTTCAGATCGTGTAGCACGGCGCAGACGCTAAGCTCACCGCCACGGGTGAGCTGTCGCAATAAACGCAGCGTCTGCTGCTGCCAGAAGAGATCCAGCGCCGAGGTCGGTTCATCCAGAAACAGCCAGCCGCGCGGCGCGCCATCCTGCCATAGCTGTGCCAGCACCCGCGCCAGTTGCACCCGCTGCTGCTCGCCGCCGGAAAGCTGGCGGTAGTCGCGCTGTGCCAGCGAATCACAGCCGGTCAGCTGCATGACCTCAGCCACAATCTGTCGACTGCCGGTATCCGGCCAGGGCGCGCGTCCCATCGCCACCACCGATTCGGCGGACTGAGAAAAGGTCAGCTGGGTTTGCTGACGCATCACTGCCCGGCGGCGTGCCAGCTGATGGCGAGACCAGTCCGCCAGCCGGGCCGCACCCAGACGACATTCCCCCCGATCGGGCGGCAGAAAGCCTGTCAGCAGGCGCAGCAATGTCGATTTACCGGCACCGTTAGGGCCTATCAGCGCCACCATCTCACCGGCCGTCAGCGTCACGTCGAGCCGATCGATAATCGCCTTGCCGTCGCGGAATAAACAGAGATCCGTGGCCTGCAGTAACTCGTTCATTCGATGCCTCGCTGTTGACGCAGGATCAGCCAGAGAAACCACGGCCCGCCAATCAGGCTGGTGAGCAGGCCGACCGGCATCTCCGCCGGCACCACCACCGTGCGCGCCAGGGTATCGGCCAGCAGCAGCAGGATCGCCCCGGCCAGCGCCGAACCGGGCAGCAGCCAGCGATGATCGCTGCCAAGACAAAAACGCATCACGTGTGGCACCACTAAGCCGACAAAGCCGATCACCCCGCTGACCGAAACCGCGGTGCCGACCAGCAGCGCGCTGAGGATCAGTAACTGGTGCTGAGTGCGTTTCACATCAACGCCCATGTAATGGGCATCTTCTTCCCCCGCCTGCAGCAGATTCAGCTGGCGCGCCCCGGTCTGTAACAGCAGCAGCGCCGGTAAAATCAGCACCGCGCAAATCAGCAGCGCCGGCCATTGCGCCTGGCTCAGGCTGCCCATTCCCCACAGCGACAGCTGGCGCAGTTGCTGATCGTTGCTCAGCCACGACAGCACGCCGACCGCCGCCCCACACAGCGCATTAATGGCGATGCCCACCAGCAGCAGCCGCGACAGGTTGCCGCGCGCCAGCCGGCTGAAACTGAAGATCAGTAGCGTCACCAGCAGGCTGCCGATAAACGCGGCGATCATCGGCAGCCACAGCGCCAGCGACGGCGGCAGGGCCAGCGGGACAATGATTGCCAGCGCCACCGCCAGACCGGCACCGCTGCTGATGCCGAGCAGACCCGGATCGGCCAGCGGATTACGAAACACGCCCTGCATCACTGCGCCCGACACCGCCAGCGCCATGCCGATCAGCACCGCCAGCAGTACCCGCGGCAGGCGGATATTCAGCCAGATTTGCCAGATCATATCGCTGAGCGGTGCCTGCCACAGGGCGCGCAGCGACAGGGACATCGCGCCAAGGTTGGCCGCCAGCACCATGGATACCAGCAGCATAATGGTCATCAGCGCCAGCCCGCGCAGCGTATTACCGTTCATGCATCAGAGATTCCGCAGCCTGACGTAACCGGACGATGGCCCGCGGCGTATCCAGACCAAAGCCCAGCAGCGCCTGGGTATCGATCACCAGTAAACGATGCTGCTGACCGGCTGGCGTCAGCGCCAGGCCGGGCAGCTGCCACAAACGCTGTTCGCCGCCAATGGTTTGCAACCCCTCTTCACCCACCACCACCAGGTCCGGCGCGGCAGCGATCACCCCTTCCTGCGACAGCGCCTGATAGTGCGGCACGCTGCCCATCGCATTCTCCAGCCCGGCGCTGCGGATGGCGCTATCAGCAGCGGTCTGCTTACCCGCCGCCATCGATTTCATGCCGCTGTTGGCCATAATATAGAGCACCTTCACCGGCAGCGTCTGCTGTGGCAGCTGGCTGATTTGCTGCGTTACCTGCTGTGCCAGCGCCTGCGCCTCGGTCTGATGGCCGAGTGCCTGGCCGATAGTGATAATTTTTTGCGGGATCGCCTGCAGGCTGTTCTCGCCGCTGACCGTGACAACCCGTACCCCGGCCTGGGCAATCTGTTGCAATACCAGCGACGGCTTAGCCTGCGCACTGGCAATCACCAGCGTCGGTTTAAGCGCCAGAATCCCTTCGGCATTGAGCTGGCGCATGTAGCCGACATCCGGCAGCCGGGTGGCCAGCGCCGGACGCAGACTGGTGCTGTCGCGCGCCACCAGCTGCTGCTGGGCATCCAGCGCATAGATAATCTGGGTGACGTCACCGCCAATCGATACCACCCGCTCCGCCGCCAGCGAAGGCAGCACCAGCAGCAGGCCCAGCAGAGTCAGCCATTTCATGCCATTGCTCCCGCCGCGCGCAGGGCCTCGATCTGCTCGCGCCAGCGTTTCTGTTCCGGCGTGCCTTCACTACGCTGCCCGTACAACTGGGCGATCTGCGTGCCGTCGGCAGCAAACAGTTCCAGGCTGGTGACAAAACCATCGCCACTCGGTTTGCGGGTGATCCAGCTTTCGCTGATCTGGTCCGCCATCAGATGCAGGGTGAAGTGAGGATTAAAGACGTTGAGCCAGTTTTCCATCGGCACCAGCCTGTCGATCGCGCCGGTGAAAATCTGGGTGCAGCCCCGGTTACCGACAAAAATCATAATTTCGTTACCTGCCTGCTGCGCCATCTGCAACAGACGCGCCAGCGCATCGTTGCTGGTCTGCCAGGCCAGATCGTCACCGGCGGCGCGGAACGCCTGCTGGCGCGACAGGTTATGCCGCCTGAGCAGGCTGAAAAACTGATGTACATCGGTCATGGCGCGCCATTCGCGATCGACGGCAGCGGCATCGACCGCAGGGTTAAGAGCGACGGTAGCGACCGGTTCCACCTGCAGCGGTGCCGCACTGGCTTCGGTAAACGTGGCGATCAACGCCTGCCACGCCGCCTGGTCGGTCTGATCGGTCGCATAGATCTTCAGTACCGCATCACCGTGGCGATCGAAAATCTGAATACTGTGCCGTTCGCCCTGTGCGGTTTGCTCCTGCAGGGCAAACGCGCTTCGCCACTGGGCGACAAACAGACGCTGATCCAGTGCACGCGGGTTCAGCACCAGCCCAGCATGGGCACCGAGCTGCAGGTTTTTGTACTCGCCGAGCTGTTCATGGACGGCATAGGCGTTACGGGTAATGCTTTTGGTCTGGCCGACCGACTCCAGCGCTTTCAGCAGTGCCGGAAAGTCGCACTTCAGCCGCCGGGCATCCATCCCGATTCGCGCCTCGCACAGCGCCGCTTCGCTGATACCGATCAACGCCGCCAGGTCACGGGCATATTTTTTCGGTTGTTCGCCTTTCAGGGCGAGATAGTGCTGATAAACAGAATTCATAATGATGTGCTCCCATGATGATGCCCGGCGTCAGCACCGGGCATCAGTGATCAGAAATCGACGTTAACGCCCAACTGGAAAGTACGGCCCGGCATCACCGCCAGCGCCTGATCGTTGCGTTCCTGCTGGGTGGCACTGGTCAGTTCACGGCTGCTGAGGTAATCCCGGTATTTACGATCGGTGATGTTATATAGCCCGCCGCTCAGCCTGACCTGTGGCGTCATCCGCCAGTAAGCCGTCATGTCCACCATGCCGTAACCGGGTACCCGCATGTAGTCGGTGCTGGATCCGGTCAGGCTGCCGCCGCTATTGGCATAGCTGTTACGGTTGGTGGCGCTGGCCTGTTTGCCTTTGACGAAGGTGGCGGTGACGGCCGCGCCGTAGCCGCGCGCATCATCATCCCAGGCCAGTCCGACAATCGCTTTCATCGGGGCCACACTCTCCAGGTCGATATAGCGGTCGCCGAGATAGCTCGACTTTGCCGCCCCCTGGGTGTAGCCAAACGCCAGCCTGGCGCTCAGGCCATCCACCTGCTGGAACCAGCTGCCGAAGTTCACTTTGCTGCTGATTTCCGCGCCGTAGATATAGGCTTTATCGCGGTTCTCCGCCTGGTAAGTGGTGTAGATGTTGCTGGGGACATTAACGAACTTACCCGGATTTGCCGCGCGGCTGTAGCGGGTAAAGGCGATAAAGTTTTTGTAGTCGTTATAAAACGCCGCGGCATTAATCGTAATACCGTCGGTCAGCTGGCCTTTCACGCCCCACTCATAGTTATTGCTGGTCTCGGTTTTTAAATCCGGGTTACCAATCAGCGCGTACTGCGCGGTACCAGCATAGCTGGAGCCGAGGTTCCATGAGCCATACAGCTGGGTATCATTGGGGAACTGCGCCCCGCGGGTATATTGCAGATAGGTCATCAGGCCAGGCGTGAGATCGTACTGGAAGGCGATCGACGGTAACACCTGAGTATCGGTGTTGGCCGAACCGTACAGCGCGGAGACTTCACTGGCATCGAGTACGCTGCTGTTGGTGGTCAGCGTTCCGACATCATGCGGTTTGGTGTTCTGGTATGCCACCCGCACCCCGGGGATCAGCGCCGCTTTATGTCCGTCAGCATCAAAATTGATTTTGTCCTGCAGGTAGCCGCCCAGCGTATAGCTGCGACTGTTGGCCTGCGGCTGCATGATGACACTATAAACACTGGGGGCCGGCGACTGACGGAACGGCCGCTCGGTATCCACCTGCCGCGCATTCAGTCCGCCACTCAGCTCATGACGTCCCAGGGTTTTGGTCGCCCGGGTGTCGATTCCGTAGGTGTCACTGTTGTAATCGGAATAGACGTTTTGCCAGGCGGTGGCGCTCGACGGCATCAGGGTATTGTCGTGCGCCTCAGTTTGTTGCCAGTAAATACGGCTGGTCAGGCTGTCGATGATCTCATTGTAAGGGGCGTATTCATCAGCAAGGCTGATGCCCCAGCGGCGCGTATCGCTCTGCTGCTGTGCGGTACCCCAGACCGTATTGCCTGAGGTATCCCAGCTGTCGTAATGGCTGTGATTGGTTTTGTGGTAGTAGTCGAGGGTGGCGCTCAGCTGATGCGCATCGTTGGGCTGCCAGATACCGGAACTCATAAAGGCGTCGGAGTGCCAGTTAGCAGGATACGCATCCAGCGTGCCGCTGTTATTGCGGGTTTGCTGGCCGTCGCGGCGGCTGTAGACAAAGATACCGCGCAGCTCATCGTCGCCTGCCGCGGCGGTAAGGCCGTTATGCCAGCTGCGGCTGGCGGAATCGTAGTCGCTCTGGTAGCCAAAATAGGTCGATTTGCCGGGACGCAGGTAATCGTCGGGGGATTTGTTGCGGAACGAGACATTGCCGCCAATCGAGGTGTTGGGCTGATCCACCGCAGTAGCGCCCTTTTCAATGTCGATGCGGCCAAACAGATAAGGGTCGATGTAGTCCCGGCCAATGCCAAAACTGTCCAGCCCGGCACGTCCGACGTAACTGCGACCGGTAGCCTGGGGTAACGGGATGCCATCCACATCCAGCCCGACCCGGTTACTTTCCAGTCCGCGAATGTTGTAGCCGGTATAGCCCGCGCGATCAAAGCCGCTCTTGCCGGCTGACGATCCGCCCTGCGAGCCGGTGGCGCTGATCAGCGGCTCATAACGCATGATTGAGCCAAAATCGGTGGCCCCACGCTGTTGCAGATCGGCCGCCGACAGGCTGGTTTTGCTGCCCGCCTGTTTTTTAATTTCGGGCGCCGTAACCGTCATCACCGTTTCGGACGGGCTTTGGCTGTTATCGGTGCGCGCCAGCAGAGCAGATTCACTCTGCGCGGCATAACTGCAGGTGGCGTGGATGGCAGAGGCAAGTAATGCCAGTTTAAACAGACGCTGTTGCGTCAATCCCTGAAAAAGTAGTGACATGGGCGCGAATTACCTGATTAATTGTTAGTATTCGCTCACTTGCTTACTGGCATCATCAAAACGGCCTGGCACAAAAGCCGTAAAATCGGACTTATTTCTGACTATAAATTATGATCCGGAATTTAATGCAATTGCTAATCATTATCAATCTTATTTACATTTAACTCTATCTTGCAGCGCACAGTTTGTTAACTACAATTAACCGGTAATTTATCAATACGTTAAAGGAATAGAGTTATGGCACAAAAACCTGTGGTCGTTATCCACTACTGTATGCAATGTAACTGGCTGATGCGTTCAGCGTGGATGGCACAGGAACTGCTGCACACCTTCGCTGACGATCTGGCGGAAGTGACGCTCAGGCCGGGCACCGGCGGCATCTTTGAGATTACCCTTGATGAACATCTGCTGTGGGAGCGTAAACGGGATGGCGGCTTCCCTGACGCCACCAGCCTGAAGCAGCGGGTGCGTGACATCTGTTTCCCGGATCGTACGCTGGGTCACATTGATAAGCACAAGTCTGAAGTGAGCTAAGTTGCCCGCTGGCAACCCGCCAGGGAGAACGTTCAGCTGCGGGTGATTTTTTCTGCCGCGTCCTGCAGCGCCGCGATCAGCGTCTGCAGCGCGGCCTCAGAGATATCCTGCTGCGCCAGTCGCGTATTGAGCGCCATTTTCAGGTCGTGAATTGCCTGTTCTACCGCCGGAATGCTGCGGTTGTTGACCAGAATGGCCAGCGACGATAAACGCGCGATCAGGCTGGCAATAGGGTCGCGGTTGGCCGCCAGCAGCGCCTCACCAGCCTCAGTCAGCCGGTACGCTTTACGGGTGGCCTGCGCATCCACCACCTCAATCGCCTCCATCTCTTCCAGCAGCGTCAGATTGGGGTAAATGATGCCCGGACTGGGCGTATACTCCCCTTTCGACAACTCCTCTACCGACTTGATCAGCTCATAGCCGTGCGCGGCATTCTGCGCCAGAAAATGGAGCATCAGCAGACGAATATCACTCGCCTCCAGCATTTTTTCCCGCCGCTTACGCCGGCTGCCGCAACCGCCTGCGCGCGTGGGTTGATCGCCAGATGAAGATGCTGAATGGTCTTTCATTGCCTGCCCGGAGAGAAGAAAAGGAGATTGATGGTAGTCCGCCACCTGGCAAAATTCAACACAGGCGGCGGACCCGCTTACTTCTGGTGCCAGTACGCCACGGCCCGCACGTAGTCGCTGTTTACGCCGCGCTGAGTGGTGAAGTAATCGCTCAGCGCCTTAACAAATTCGCCTTCGCCGGTAAGCCAGATGAAGTAATCTTCCGACGGTATCGCCAGTTGATCCAGCCTGGCGGTCAACTGGCTGAGCTGCGCCAGTTGCATCTGGCCGCTGCCGAGCCAGTTCAGATTAACCCCCGCCGTATCGGTTAAATAATCACGGCCGGTGGCCTGATCGGCATAGGCAAACAGGTGCAACTGTTGGGCGCGGGCATCCTGCTTACGACGCGCAAAAGCAGGCAGGCCGGTTTCGTCGCAGACATAGAGCTGGAACGCGTAATCGGTCGGTACAATCAGCGAGCCGCGCGGGCCACCGACGATCAGACTGTCACCGATCTGCGCCTGGCTCGCCCAGTCGCTGGCGACGCCATGCTGATGAATATAGAAATCGAGCGTCAGCGATGAGACGCCATCAAAGGCCAGCGGCGTGTAATCACGGGCCGCCGGACGCAAACCGTCTGGCCAGACAATCCCCTGGTCAGTAATCTGCGGCAGTACCGGCGTTTCACCGGCGGTGGCAGGAAAGAAGACCTTAATGTGGTCGTCAAAGCCCGGCGAAGTAAAGCCCGCCAGATCGCTGCCGCTGAATTCGATGCGCCAGAAGTTACCGGCAATGTTGGTTTTACTCGCTACCTGAATATGACGAAAGCGCAGTTCGTTACGGACGCGCTGAGGAAGGCGATCAGAGTTAGGGTTTGGCAAAAGATCTCTCCTGAAACGGGGTGAATGCCCGTCACGTCAGGGCATCAGCTAAATTATGGAATCAAAATCATTCTCATCTGAGTGGCTCAGGTTAGCTATGATATATCTTCAACACAATGACGAAAAATGCGATCGACCGGGATTAAGATATATTTTACGCCCGGGCTGCGCATCTGAATCGCCTTCAGGCAACCATGTCAGGATTGAAAAGGCTGGTCAGCCGTCAGATGACGGGCGAGAGCGGAGAGTCAGTATCAGGTGCAGATCAGCGATGGCAGGAGAAACAAACCGAATTGATAACCGGCTGGTGGCGCTATAGACAGGAGCGAGGTCGACGGGACGCGCTATCACCGTCACAGCAGGTGACAGGCGGGTTATCCTGCCGGTAATGCCCGCCGCGCCTGTGAACGGGCGGTCACTCGATTACCGGCAGAACGGTTACAGCGTGTCGTTAAATCCGGATGCGGCAGGATTATTCTGGCTATGCTGCGGCAGCTGGCCGTCGCCCAGAATTTCGTGCTGAGAGATCTGTGAATGCGGGTGCAGCCCGGCGGGTGGCGAGAACGGTTCTGCCAGTTGAGCCGCAGCCAGCATAGGCAATGCCGAAAGCATTGAAATAAGGAACAACATTGAGCGTCGCATAATTTTCTTCGTTTATCGTTTTTAGCCAGGAATGGCCAGAAATGCAGATGATTGTTTCAGCCCCGCCAGGAAAGCACGATGAATGGAGCACAGCAGGGTTTCGGTGAAGGATTTTACGCCAGAATGGTAAGTTATTTTATAAAATCGTGCGGTTTGTCACGGTTTACCGCACGGAATATGCATTTGTCGCTTTGATGCCGCCCGAATCGGGCTAACGCAGCGTGCTGACTCTCAGGCTGGAGTCACCGGAATCGAAAAAACACCGCTCAGCCAGTCGGGTTTACAGAGCGCAAAATCCAGCTGCAGCAGATCTTTGCCCTGGCGACGCGCCACGCCCAGCGTCGGCAGGTGCAGATAGTAGATATCCGCAATGAACCGGGTCAGTTGCTCGGGCGTGCCACTCCAGTCAATCCGCGCATACAATCCACGCGTCTCGCTCCAGGTTTCACGGTGCCCTTCCAGCAGCGCCGCATGCTGCGGCTCCAGCGCCTGAAACAGGCTGATATTCTGCTGCTCAGCCGATGAGTGGCCGGGACCATACTGAAAACCCAGCCAGCCGTGCCGGGCCTGACTGCCGGCCAGCGCCACCAGCCGCCGCGCCTGCTCGGCCACCCGATGCTGATGATCGGCAATATACTCGCCAAACTGGCACTCCCACTCCAGCGTCTCGCCACACAGAAGCAGATCATCATCCCGCTCAACCAGCGCTGCGCGTTCAATTGGCGAACGCACCGGAATCCGGCCATGGAAGTTTTTCACCGGCAGATGAGGAATGCGCCGAAACGCGCCGGGCGTCAGGGAGAAATGGCTTTTAAATACCCGGGTAAAGTTCTGCTGGTTATCAAAGCCAAAGCGTACCGCGATGTCGATCAGCGGCATTCGTGTCAACCGCAGCGCCATCGCCGCCATCGTCAGGCGTCGTTTACGGGTGTAAGCGGCCAGCGTTTGCCCGGTCATCTCCTTGAACATGCGCTGCATGTGCCATTTGGAATAGCCCGATTTGAGGGTGATCAGATCGATGTTGATGTCGTCGGTCAGATGGGCTTCTATCCACTCTACCAGAGCGTTAATGTGCTGTTTCTTAAGGGCCTGACTGAGCATGATGGCGATTTACGACGCGGATTGAAGGGTGATATTTGTCACAAAAGGATAACAAAAAATGTGACCGTCTGTAAGGAAAGGCCTGACCGGAGCGGTCTCCTGGCGACGATTTCGCATTAATTGCTTAGGTGACTAATTAAAAAAGGCTGACCGAAGTCAGCCTTACCTGTGCACCGTCGCCGTAAAGATGGCGACAGTCTGTAACAATCAGTGACTGCGCATCCCAGCGGCGGTCATCATCATGCGGAACAGTGAAGCGACAACGCCCAGTGCCAGCACGCTTGCGGCGTAGATAACCACCAGCCACATCACGCGTTTCCACCACGGAGCCCTGGACTCATTGTGATCTTTCATGCTGCTGAGCTCGGTTTTCATATCAATGATATCCTGCGTCTGCTTTGATTTTTCCACGGAACACGTAGTAGCTCCAGAAGGTGTAGCCAAGGATCATCGGAATGATCAGCAGGCTACCGACCAGCATAAAGGCCTGACTCTGCGGCGGTGACGCGGCGGCCCAGATGGTGACGGACGGCGGAATGATGTTAGGCCAGATACTGATCCCGAGGCCGGAGAAGCCGAGGAAAATCAGCGCCAGCGTCAGCAGGAACGGCGAATAGTGCGCCTGACGTTTAATCGCCCGCACGATACCCCACGAGCAAAGCAGTACCAGCACCGGAACCGGCAGGAACCAGAACAGGTTAGGCTTGCTGAACCAGCGTTGCGCGATATCTGCGTGTGCAAACGGTGTCCACAGACTGATGATGCCGACAATCACCAGCAGCGCAATCACCAGCGGCGTCGCCAGCGCTGACATTTTGCGATGCAGTTCATCTTCGGTTTTCATGATCAGCCAGGTACAGCCCAGCAGCGCATACGCCACCACCAGACCGACGCCGCAGAACAGCGGGAAAGGTGCCAGCCAGTCCATCGCGGAACCGGCAAAGTGACGTCCTTCGACCGGGATACCGTCCAGCATTGCGCCCACGGCCACACCCTGGCTGAAGGTCGCGATGATCGAACCGGCAATGAACGACTTGTCCCAGAATGCCCGGTGCCCTTCTACCGCTTTGAAACGGAACTCAAAGGCGACGCCACGGAAAATCAGGCCAATCAGCATCGCCGTCAGCGGAATCGACAGCGCATCGGCAATCACCGAGTAGGCCAGCGGGAACGCGCCATACAGCCCTGCCCCACCCAGCACCAGCCAGGTTTCGTTACCATCCCAGACGGGCGCGACGGTATTCACCATCATGTCGCGTTCACCCGCGTCCTTATTGAACGGGAACAGCAGGCCGATGCCGAGATCGAAACCATCCATCACGATATACATCAGGGTGGCGAAGACGATAATCGCGAACCAGATAATTGAAAAATCGATCATCTTAGTGGTCTCCATCCTTAAATGTGGCAGCCGAAAGTGGACGCGCCGGCGTTTTCTTCTGGCCCGGACCACCCTGCTCAGTAATGTGTCCTTCGCCGGTTTCAGGTCCCTGCTTAATCAGACGCATCATGTAGTGATAACCGACGCCGAATACCGAGCTGTAGACCAAAATAAAGGCCAGCAGGCTGATGCTCATGTGCAGATCGCCATGCGCCGAGACTGCATCAATGGTGCGCTGTACGCCATACACCACCCACGGCTGACGGCCGATTTCTGTGGTAAACCATCCCGCCAGAATCGCAATCAGACCTGAAGGACCCATCAGCAGTGCAAACCACAGGAAAGGACGAGACTCATACAGACGCCCTTTGAAACGCAGCCACAGACTAAGCACGCCGAGAGTAATCATCAGCAGCCCCATCGCCACCATTACGCGGAATGACCAGAAGATCACGGTGGAATTCGGCCGGTCCTCTTTCGGGAAACTCTTCAGCGCCGGGACCTGCTTATCCAGGCTGTGGGTCAGAATCAGGCTGCCGAGGTAAGGCACTTCCAGCGCATATTTGGTGCGCTCCTGCTCCATATCCGGGATACCAAACAGAATCAGCGGGGTAGCTTCGCCTGGCGGGTTTTCCCAGTGTCCTTCAATCGCCGCAATCTTCGCTGGCTGGTGTTCCAGGGTGTTGAGACCGTGCGCATCACCGATCATCGCCTGAATCGGCGCGACAATCAGCGCCATCCACAACGCCATTGAGAACATTTTGCGAATTGCCGGGTTGTTTTTGCCTTTCAGCAAATGCCAGGCTGCTGACGATCCAACAAAGAAGGCGCTGGCGAGGAAGGCCGCCACGGACATATGGAACAGCCGGTACGGGAACGACGGGTTAAAGACGATCTTAAACCAGTCCTGCGGTACCACGATACCGTTCTCAATGATGTAACCCTGTGGTGTATGCATCCAGCTGTTCGAGGCGAGGATCCAGAAGGTAGAGATCAGCGTGCCCAGCGCCACCATGCAGGTCGCAAAGAAGTGCAGTCCGGGACCGACGCGATTCCAGCCGAACAGCATGACGCCAAGGAAGCCCGCTTCAAGGAAGAAAGCGGTCAGGACCTCGTACGTCAGCAGCGGGCCGGTGATACTGCCGGCGAACTGCGAGAAGCCGCTCCAGTTGGTGCCGAACTGATACGCCATTACCAGACCCGATACCACGCCCATACCGAAGTTAACGGCGAAGATTTTCGACCAGAAATGGTAGAGATCGCGATAGGTATGATCGCGGGTTTTCAGCCACATCCCTTCAAGCACTGCCAGGAAACTGGCGAGGCCGATGGTGATGGCGGGAAAGATAATATGGAAGGAAACAGTAAATGCAAACTGAATCCTCGCCAGATGAAAGGCATCTAATCCGAACATTGCTTACCTCTTTGCCACATAGAACACCACATATTTACTTATAATTAACAACTTAAGCCTGACGCACTAATTTCGTTGCGCTTAATGTAATTCCCGCCGCAAATTTAAAACTATTCGCAGCGAGGAAACAGAAACAATCGGGTTAATGAAAACTATAACAGTCTTTTTTGATTATGATCATTGTTTTTCATGGGAATTACTTATTTAAAAATAAGGTGCAAAGGTTAATTACAGCGTTGTTATGTGACATTAATGTTATGGTATTTGTCGGTTTAAAATGAGCCGGCAGCTATGGCCCTCCTTACCCAAAAATAGCCCTCAAGCTGCTGTTTTTCGGTGTTATTATTTTATAAACCCTGTTCCGGGAAAGGTCAAATTTGACAATAACCCAGGGAAATAGACTTACTTTTTAATGGGTTAGAATGACAGATATTTTTGCCTGCCGCTTTGTTTGCTTTTTTGCCTGAGATTGTCTATTAGCGCAATTATAATTGCAGGCGAAGCCGCATAAATCGGGCAATTTGCCGGCTGCGCATATGTTAATAAATTGGAATGGATCCTTAATCCTAATTAACAGCCAGCGCATCCCCGACGGTTATTCTGTTCCCCACCGCAGCAGAAGCGGTTTAATAAGCGGCAATCAGGGTGAGCGGGCTGAGTGAGTTATTTCCCTCTGCCGTTTCGTTACCGCCGTTTTAATCGGCAGCTGCACGCAGGTTGCCTGCGCGCTCAGGCTGTGCTTTGTTAAGGTGGCACACATCCTCTTATCCGGGTTAAGGAGTTGCTATGGCACGTCTGACCGCACAGGATTTTCCGCAGGAACTGCTTGAGCTTTACGATTACTACGCCCATGGCCGCATCAGTAAACGAGAGTTTATTGCGATGGCCGGGAAACTGGCGATTGGCGGTATGACCGGAGCGACGCTGCTCGGTATGCTCAGCCCCAACTATGCGCTGGCGACCCAGGTTGAATTTACCGATCCCGACATCAAACCAGCGTATATCCACTACCCTTCGCCGCAGGGGCACGGTGAAGTACGCGGCTATCTGGTAAAGCCAGCCAACCCCAAAGGCAAGCCGCCAGCGGTGGTCGTGGTGCATGAGAATCGCGGTCTGAATCCCTACATTGAAGATGTGGCGCGCCGGGTCGCTAAAGCGGGTTACATCGCGCTGGCACCCGATGGCCTGAGTTCGGTCGGTGGCTATCCCGGTAATGATGAAGAGGGACGCGCCTTACAGGCGAAGGTCGATCCGACCCGGCTGATGAACGATTTTTTTGCCGCGCTGACGTTTTTAATCGAACATCCGGAGGCGAGCGGAAAAGTGGGGATTACCGGCTTCTGTTATGGCGGCGGCGTTGCCAATGCGGCGGCGGTGGCTTTTCCGGAACTGGCCTGCGCGGTGCCCTTTTATGGCCGGCAGCCGAAAGCGGAAGATGTGCCGCGCATACAGGCTCCGCTGCTGCTGCACTATGCGGCGCTGGATAACAACATCAACGCTGGCTGGCCCGCCTATGAGGCGGCGCTTAAGCAACACCAGAAGATCTATCAGGCCTGCCTCTATCCCGGCGTAAATCACGGTTTCCACAACGATTCGACGCCTCGCTACGATAAACCGGCGGCAGAGCTGGCATGGCAAAGAACTCTGGCCTGGTTTGAAAAATATTTGCACTGACCCACGCGTCTGGCGGGCGTCAGCGGCGGCAAAGGTGCGGCGGAAAACAGAGCCGCTGCGCCTGCTGAGCGCGGACTTACTCTCCGCCCGCCTGGGCTTTTTCACGCTGCGCCAGAATCCGGCTCAGATTGACCTCCAGCCAGTCGGCCAGTCCGACCACCTGCTCACTCACTTCACGGCCAAGCGGCGTCAGAGAATATTCCACGTGGGGGGGGACCACATCATAGGCGATGCGCTGCACGAAACCATCTTCTTCCAGATGACGCAGGTTCTGCGCCAGCATTCGCTCACTTACGCCGCCCACAACCCGCCGTAGCGCGCTGAAGCGCAGCGTCTGATCCTGCAATGCCAGCAGAATCAGGACGCTCCAGCGGCTGGTGACTCGTTTGAGCACCTCGCGCGAGGGGCAATTCACATTCAGCAATTCACCCCTAATAAATTTTTCACTTAGCTTTTCAGACATTTACTTTGCAAACCCCATACTAACTCATCTGTAAGTACTTACGAAAAGTTAGTTTATAGCCCAGGATTGATTTTACCAACAGCGAAATAATCGGAGCGATACCATGTTTGCAGTAACCGGTGCCACCGGCCAGCTCGGCCGTTTAGTGATTGATGCATTGCTGAAAAAAGTCCCGGCGGGCGAAATCGTCGCCGCCGTGCGTACGCCAGCCAAAGCGGCCGATTTCGCTGCGCGTGGCGTCGTGGTTCGTCAGGCCGATTACGGCCAGCCTGAGACGCTGGCAGCCGCTTTTGCCGGCGTCGACAAGCTGCTGCTGATTTCCGGCAGTGAAGTGGGCCAGCGTGAAGCCCAGCATAAAGCGGTGATTGAGGCGGCCCGCACCGCCGGTGTGAGTTTCATTGCTTACACCAGCCTGCTGCACGCCGATCGCTCTCCGCTGGGACTGGGCGTTGAGCATCGCGCAACCGAAGCGCTGCTGCAGGCTTCCGGCATACCGTTCGCCCTGCTGCGTAACGGCTGGTACAGCGAAAACTATGCCGCCAGTATCGCCCCGGCGCTGGCGCATCATGCCTTTATTGGCGCGGCAGGCGAAGGACGGATCGCCTCGGCGGCACGGCAGGATTATGCCGATGCGGCAGCTGAAGTGCTGACCCGGGATAATCAGGCGGGCAAAGTGTATGAACTGGCCGGTGACGACAGCTACACCCTGGCGCAGTTTGCCGCTGAGATTGCCGCTCAGAGCGGTGAGAAAGTGGATTACGTCAATCTGTCCCAGCAGGAGTTTGCCGCAGCTCTCAAAGCGGCAGGGTTACCTGAGGGCCTGGCAGAGATGCTGGCAGACTCAGATGCGGGCGCAGAGCAAGGCGGGCTGTTTGATGACTCCCACCAGCTGAGCCAGCTGATTGGGCGTCCGACCACCCCTTATCAGGATGTGATTGGCGCGGCACTGGCGAAGCGCTAAGCCGTTATTCCCTGAGCGGGCCACTTTGGCCCGCCCTTTTCATCCGGCTGAGGCGCGTTTTCATGCCATTCTGGCGTTGCGTATGCCATCTTTTGCACCTGATTTCGCGCCACACTTCTCTTACAAATTGTAAATAAACGCCGATTTTCTTCAGACAAAATCTTTTTCTTTTGCTGACTAAGAGATTCATCTGAAATGCGTTTTTTATGAACAACCGCATATTTGGTTGAATTGTCTGGAATTTATGCAAAAACGCCGATTAATAGACAATTATTATTACGTTCATAGATATTCTGCATTGTTGTACCGCAGCATCAGAGGGCTATAATTTGTCCTTTGTGCAACCCCGACCGCTCAGGAGGCCGCTATTAATACTTATCGCCAGCAACTAAATGCACTTGAAGAGGTTCGTGCCGGGGCGGAAGTTGAGTATCAATACGATCCCCATGAACTGAAACTGGATCGCATGCAGGATTCTGAACCGGAGCCCGAGCTGATTGAAGGCTTACCGGCTCCGGATGCGCTCACGCCTGCCGATCGTTATCTGGAACTGTTTGAACACGTTCAGATGTCGCGCATTTTCGAGGATAGCAAAACCTTCCCCGACTGCTCGCCAAAATACGATCCGCTGGATGTGCTGATGCGCTATCGTCGTCAGAAACGCAGCAGTGATTTCGACCTGTCGCGTTTTGTCGCCGATCACTTTTATCTGCCTGGCGTAAATGAAAGCTTTTATGTCTCCAACCCGGATAAAACGCTGAACGAGCATATTGATGATCTGTGGCCGGTTCTGACCAAAATGCCGCAGCAACATATGCCGCACTCTTCTCTGCTGCCGCTGCCGAAACCTTACGTGGTGCCGGGCGGACGCTTTGGCGAGACCTATTACTGGGACTCCTACTTCACCATGCTCGGCCTCGCCGACTCGGGCCGTGATGACCTGCTGCGTCATATGGCGGATAACTTCGCCTGGCTGATTGATAACTACGGCCATGTGCCAAACGGCAACCGCACCTATTATCTCAGCCGTTCTCAGCCGCCAGTGTTTGCGCTGATGGTCGAGCTGTTTGAAGAGGATGGCGTACGCGGTGCCAAGCGTTATCAGGAACAACTGATGAAGGAGTATCAGTTCTGGATGGACGGTGCCGGCTCACTGATGCCGAACCAGGCCTATCGGCACGTGGTGCGGATGCCGAACGGTTCGCTGCTGAACCGCTACTGGGATGACCGTGATACGCCACGCGATGAGTCGTGGATCGAGGATGTGGAAACGGCGCGCCAGTCTAAACGTCCGGCGAGCGAAGTCTATCGCGATCTGCGTGCCGGGGCGGCATCAGGCTGGGACTATTCGTCACGCTGGCTGCGTAACCCGAAACGCCTGTCGAGCATCCGGACAACCCAGTTTATCCCGATCGACCTTAACGCGTTTCTCTACAAGCTTGAGCTGATGATTGCGACGCTGTCGCACGCCAAAGGCGAAGAGCTGACGGCGCTGGCCTGGCAGAAAAAAGCGGAAGCGCGTAAACGCGCAATTACCCGCTATCTGTGGGACAGCACGGCTGGTGTGTTCCGTGACTATGACTGGCGTCGTGAGCGCTTCGGTGCGTTTACTGCCGCCTCGGTGGTTCCGCTGTTTGTCGGCTTAGCCACGCCGCATCAGGCGCATCTGCAGGCGATTGCGCTGCGTCACCTGCTGTTGAGCAACGGCGGTCTGCTGACCTCTATGGTGGAAAGCGGCGAGCAGTGGGATAAGCCCAACGGCTGGGCGCCGATGCAGTGGATGGCGATTGTCGGCCTGAATAACTATGGCGAAGAGACGCTGGCGAGTGAGATCGCGGTGAACTGGCTGAATACGGTGAATAATTTCTATCAGCTGCACCACAAGCTGGTCGAGAAATATGACATCAGCGGCGATCGTGCCCGTCCTGGTGGCGGCGGTGAATATCCGTTGCAGGACGGTTTTGGCTGGACCAACGGCGTTACGCGTCGTCTGATGACTATGTATGGCCACCTGATGGCGGATTAAGCCAGCAAGAGTGGAATGGTTGAGCGTCAGCCGACATTGACCGCTTTACCTGACAGTCAGCCACAAAAAAAGCCGGGAATTGCCCGGCTTTTTTTCGCGTTGAATATTATTTCTTAGCTTCAACGCCTGGCTGTGCTGCACGCTGCAGGAACTGCTGCGTCACTTCAGGCAGATGCTGAAGCAGCCACTCAGCCATCGCCACTTCCTGCTCACGAATTTCAGTCAGCACTCTGACGCCTTCGGCATCACCGACCTGCTCGGCCGCCGCAATCAGGCTGGTGTAGCTGGCGATCTCCGCATTTTCGAAGACATAGCCGCTGATTGCGCCTTTCACTACTTCGTCTGAATTGAACATGCCGCCTACCGCCTGGCCGGTCGCTGCCATCTTGCCCATCACGTCTTTCATCACGGAGTGGTCAATGCCGTGGGTGTCAAGCAGCCGCTCCAGCAGCGAGAGCTGATGTTTAGTCTCGTCAAGATGCTGAGCCAGACGTTGTTCCAGCGCCGGATAGTGCTCCAGACGACCAGACATTTTGCTCAGCATGCTTTCAGCCTGCTTTTCCATGGCGTGCGCATCGCGCAGCCAGTCATGATAATTTTCGATTGCAGTCATTTGCTACTCCTTAAGACACAGTAATGGATTCCGCCACCGAAGTGAGCTTCTCATCCGTCTGTTTCTCTTCATTCAGGGTCTGTTCCAGCAGTTTCGCCGCCTGGGTGTAACCCAGTTTCAATGCCAGCGCATGCAGGGTGCCGTAGGTAGCAATTTCATAGTGCTCAACTTTTTGTGCCGCACCAATTAAGCCCTGATCGCGAACTTCGCCCTTCTCTACTGAATCAATGATTTCCTGCGCTTCTTCAACCAGACCTTCAAGCGCATGGCATTTCATTCGTTTGATTTTAACCTCTGGCGTGGCTTCCACTAACTGGTCCAGCCGTTCGATTTGGCCACGTGTCTCTTCAAGATGCTGATTAAACGCAGCGATAAGTTTTTCATCACTGGCAGCGCGCGCCATTTTCGGCAATGCACGAGTTATCTGTTTCTCAGCGCTGTACACATCAGACAAATCATGGATGAAGAGATCGTTTAGCGTTTTCACTGTCATAAGATAGCCTCATTGATTGAAAAGTTGCGTAACTAAGAAATAACGCAACGCCAGTCGTATCGTTGACACTTAAAAATTCTAGCGGAGATTTTTTATATCGCACGCCGCATCGGTACGAATTTACGCCAGAAGTGGCATGTAAAATGCATTTTCCTTTTTACAGCAATACGTTAGAGCTCTAATGTTTTTTGTTATTACGGCTTCGCTAAGATAGAAAACCTGTACAAATAAAAATTAAGTTGTATAAATTTGCTCAGCTAAAAAACCTCAGACAAATCTAACCGGCAGGCTAATCGGTACAGCACGTTATTAAAACTCACCGTTAAAAAGCACAAAAAATAAAAAAACCGGAAGGGAATACCCCTTCCGGTTTAATCGACCGCTCTGCCACCGCTATTGATTAAGCGCTGACATAATGCTGGCAGTAATTATCATGCGGGAGAATTAAATAGATTTAACATTGCCCAGCGAAATGATGGTAACTGCTGTTACAGCAGAGTTAAAGACGTTCAGCTCCGGCGACTTACCTTGCCTCCTTTCCGACCCGCCTCAATGGCGCGCTCGGGATCATTCTTAAAGTTCCCGCCGCTTTTCTGGCCCCCTTTACGTCCCGCTTCAGCCGCACGCTCTCTGTCCGCAGCAAAATTTCCCGCTCCACCACGATATTGAGTCATTCTGTGTTCCTCATTGGATTTAATAATAGAAATAGCACAGTTAATGCTTCATCAGGCCGATTCAGCAAATATAAATGTAGCCATAAAATGTCGTCTATCAAGGTGGAAAAATAGAAAACTCCGCCTGATTTTGGTTAATTTATGGCGATTAGCTTTACTGGCTGATAAAGCTCCGCAACTAATCTTCATAACCACTGAAAAAGGTGCCATGGAAAATCAAAGGCCTTCCCAGAGCTATTGCGAACTCTATTAATCGATCATTTTCAAAAAAAGTCCAATTGAAAAGAATATAAGCGAAGCGGTGGTATAACGTCATCACATGAAACAGTTAGTGAAGATGATCAACAAACGATCAATTTACCTAAGCGAAGCGTGAAAGCGGTTTAAAAGGCTTTTTAATTTTGTAAAAAATAAGCGAAGCGTGAGTTACGATTAAAACCAGATAAAACCTGAGCAGATTGATCAATAAATAATCAAATAGCCCTGTTTATTCGAAAAATATTATAATAAAGTGAAGAAAAGCGGGACGGAAAGGCGTTTTAAATAAGCGAAGCGCGACAAATGTTTTGTCTGACAGTGGACCGTTTTTTCTCAGATTAGTACTAAAAATGTTTTTTTGTGTGAATGCGCACTAAACAGGCGAGTAAAAAGTGGGTAAACGCAGGATTGAGCAAGCGTGACTACAGCGCCAGGTGTCGACCCGCAGAGTGACGGAATAGCACGTTCCGATCGGGCAGGTTGACCAACAGCAAAGGAAATTCAGGCAGGATCGGGATAAAGCGGGTCAAATGCCACGCCGCGCTTACCGTTTTTCTTAATGCGATACATCGCTTCATCCGCACGCGCCAGAGCAGAATCAAAATCATCCTTTCTCAGCACCTGGGCCACGCCAATCGATGCACCAATCATTGCATGGCCATTAGCCATATCAAACGGCGTCAGGACCGCATCCAGACAGGCGTGCGCCAGCTGGCTGACCTGCGGGTTATCCCGCGAAAACGGTATCAGCAGCACAAATTCATCCCCGCCCGGACGGCCAATAATCACCTCTGGCGGACAGACGTCGATAAAGCGCTGGCTGAGATGGATTAACACTTCATCGCCGCTGCGATGACCTAAGGTATCGTTAACGTGTTTGAAATTATCTAAGTCGATAAACGCGACGCATAACGGACCCTGAGCTTTAAGTTCGCGAAAATGATTTTGCAGCGCATGGCGGTTGGTGAGCAGGGTTAGCGGATCGTGCAGTGCCAGCAGCGCGAGCTGTTCCTCATACTGCTTCTCTTTGGTCATGTCGATATGGGTGCCGGTAACCTTCAGCGGCCGGCCTTGTTCATCCCATTCGCTGACCCGTCCCCGATCCAGCACCCAGGTAATACTGCCATTTTTAGCGATCATCCGATGCAGCGCTTCATAATAGGGCGCTTTTCCGGCGAGATGATCGTTAAACGCTTTTAATACTTCAGCGGCATCGTCGGGATGCAGGCTCTCTTTCCAGGATTCGAAATTGGCGTCGGTTTCCTTCGGCTGAAAGCCCAGCATCGCGCCCCAGCGTCGGTTGAAGATCACCAGCTTGCCGCTGGGGATATCCAGTTGCCACAGGCAGAGGCCAGTACCATCAAGGGCTGCGCTGAGCTTGTTACGGGCGTCATGGGCTATACGCTTCAGTCGCGCATTATGCTTTTTCAGGGTCAGTATCTGTAGTCGCAGCGCTTCTTCTGACATAGCCATAACAGAGGAGTAAAAGAGGTTATTGTGCCTGTCCGGCTGATTGTGTAAAGAGAGGCTTATAAAACACGATTAGTCGCGGCGAATTGCAGGCTGGACAGGATTTCAGGCGGTGCGGCCCTGGCAATACAGCATAGAGGCGAGCCGGCAAATTAGTTTCGCCGTGAAATCTGTTCAGTCAAGACCGGCGTAAAAAAGAGCGCGTGAAAGGATGAGTCGCCGCGCTGAAATGCAAAAACCAGCCAGAGGCGGGTTCTTTAAAGATGGTGCCCGAACCCGGACAAAAATGCCGGGAGCATTTTTGCATCGCACGCTGGCGTGCGGACCCGCAGGGCGAGCCACAGGGAAGTGGCGAGTACATCGAACCT
>Ga0308167_1001359_pt1 | contig 29334 bp, 24 predicted proteins | sample PhyCR1_2_FD_202138 | JGI IMG/M metagenome (GOLD analysis project Ga0308167, IMG submission 202138) | Phyllosphere microbial communities from UC Gill Tract Community Farm, Albany, California, United States - DLSLRC.R1 | ecosystem: Host-associated > Plants > Phyllosphere > Unclassified | place... | reverse complement strand
TTCCCCGCGAAACTCGAACAGGGGGAGACCCCTGCAGCCGCCGAGCGCGCCGTCCTCTCCGAGCTCGGCGACCCCGGGATCCTCGCGGCGGGCTACGCCGACCGTCCACTGCATCTGATCGGGCCGAAGTACTACCTCGTCTGGGGGCGGCTGCTCAAGCTGCTGCTGTGGATCGTCCCGGCGTGCGTCTTCGGAGGAGTGGTCCTCGGGCAGCTGCTCGACGGTGCTCCGACCGGCGAGATCATCGGCACCGCAGTCGTCGCGACACTCGGCTCGGTCGTGCACATCGGATTCTGGGTGACGCTGGTCTTCGTGATCCTGGAGCGCGCCGGCACGGACACCGGCGTGAAGTGGAGCGTCGACCAGCTCCCCGAGCCGACGCAGAACGGCGCGGGGCGGGCCGATGCGATCGCATCGATCATCTTCCTGCTGCTCGGCGTGGGCGCGGTGTTCTGGGACGCACTCCTCGGCTTCTTCCCGACCGGCGGTGATCCGATCGCGATCCTCGACCCGGGGCTCTGGCCGTGGGGCATCACGTTCTTCTTCGTGCTGTTCGCCGCAGAGGCGCTGCTGGCGGTCGTGGTCTACGCGAAGCGACGGTGGACGGTCGGTGCTGCGGTGGTCAACACACTGCTCGCCGCGGTCTTCGCCGCCTGGTCGATCACGCTGCTGCTGCAGGGAGCACTGATCAACCCCGAGTTCCTGAGCTTCGTCTTCACCGACAACGGGGTGACCGACGAGACCATGCGGATCCTCACGGTGATCACGGGCTTCTGCCTGATTGCCTTCCCGATCTGGGACATCGTGGACGGATGGATCAAGACGGCTCGCGCCCGCCGACCCTGACTGCAGATCCCAGACGGCGTCGCCTCTTCGGGGCGACGCCGTCTGCGTCTGCAACCCCGGCGGGAATAGGCTGGATGCTGTGACCAGCACATTCGTCTCAGACCTGTTCGACCCGGACGAATGGGTGCTCGCGCCCGGTGCCGAGGACTACACCGACATCACCGCCCACGTCAGCACGGACGGCGGAGTCGCCCGTATCGCGTTCAACCGCCCAGAGGTGCGCAACGCCTTCCGCCCGCACACCGTCGACGAGCTCTACCGCGCGCTCGATGACGCACGGCAGAACCCCCGCATCGGCGCGGTGCTGCTGACGGGCAACGGTCCGAGTCCGAAGGACGGCGGCTGGGCGTTCTGCTCCGGCGGCGATCAGCGCATCCGAGGCCGCGACGGCTACAAGTACTCCGACGACGAGACGACCGTGCACGACCCCGCGCGTGCCGGTCGCCTGCACATCCTCGAGGTCCAGCGCCTCATCCGCTTCATGCCCAAGGTCGTCATCGCGGTGGTCCCCGGGTGGGCGGCGGGCGGCGGGCACTCGCTGCACGTGGTCTGCGACCTCACGATCGCCTCGGCGGAGGAGGCGCGGTTCAAACAGACCGATGCCGACGTCGGAAGCTTCGATGCGGGCTACGGCTCGGCGTACATGGCTCGGCAGACCGGGCAGAAGTTCGCCCGAGAGGTGTTCTTCCTCGCCGAGGAGTACTCGGCGCAGCGGGCGTACGAGGCAGGAGCCGTCAACCGGGTCGTTCCGCACGCCGAGCTCGAGCGCGAGGCGCTGAAGATGGCGCGCACCGTGCTCACCAAGTCGCCCACGGCGATCCGCATGCTGAAGTTCGCATTCAACGCGGTGGACGACGGGCTCGTCGGTCAGCAGGTGTTCGCGGGCGAGGCCACGCGTCTCGCCTACGGCACCGACGAAGCGGTCGAGGGCCGCGACTCGTTCCTCGAGAAGCGCGACGCCGACTGGTCGTCGTTCCCCTGGCATTACTGAGCGGATCGAGACGCACATGGTCGCGCTGACGCCGACGGACGCCGAGGACCCGGCCGAGCTGCGCGACGCCCTGGCGCGGGCGCTCGACGGCGGGCCGGCGCTCGGCTTCGGGATGCTCGGTGACGCGCCGAGATCGGTGCCGGACGGCACGGCCGTGGTGATCGCGACCTCCGGCTCCAGCGGCGTCCCCAAGCGTGTGGCATTGAGCGGCGAGGCGCTGCGGGCGAGCGTCGAGGCCACCACCGCGAGGGTCGGCGGCGGACGCTGGCTGCTCGCGCTTCCGGCCGGATATGTGGCGGGGCTGCAGGTTCTGGTGAGGTCGCTGATCGCCGGTACGCACCCGGTCGCGCTCGGCGGTCGGTTCTCACCCGAGTCCTTCGCCGATGCGACGCTGTCGATGCTCCGTCCGTCGGGAGGCTCCGCAGCGATCCCCGAGCTGTACACGTCTCTCGTGCCCGCGCAGCTGTCGACACTGCTCGACGCCGCCGACGACCGACCGGTGCGGGCCGCGCTGCAGGCCTACCGCGCGATCCTCGTCGGGGGGCAGTCCCTGCCCGAGCCGCTGCGGGAGCGGGCCGCCGATCTCGGCGTCCGGCTCGTCCGCACGTACGGTTCCACCGAGACCTGCGGCGGATGCGTGTACGACGGCGTTCCCCTCGATACGGTCGCGGTGCGCACGGTGGACGGGGAGCTGCGCATCGCCGGTCCGATGCTCGCCGACGGGTACCTCGGCGACGGGGAGCTGACCGCGAAGAACTTCTCGCGCGACGAGCACGGCATCAGGTGGTACCACACGGGCGATCTCGGGCTCTTCGACGACGGCGTGGTGCGGGTGCACGGTCGCGCGGACAACGTGATCGTGTCCGGCGGGATCAACATCTCCCTCGACCGCGTCGAACGGCTGGTCCGCAGCGTTCCAGGACTCACGGGCGCCGTGGTCGTCGGCGTGCCGGATGAACGATGGGGCGAGGCCTCGGTGATCGTCGCGCCGCGCGGCGAGGTGCTGCGGCGCAGCGAGGCCGAGCAGCTCTCGCACGCGCGGGATCTCGTCGCGGAGGAGCTCGGCAAGCATGCGCGTCCCGCGCGGCTGATCATGGTCGACGAGCTCGCCCTGCTGGCATCCGGCAAGCCGGATCGCGAGTCGATCAGACGGGCCGTCCTCGAACTGCACTGACGGTCGATTCGGTCGGACGAGGGGTTCTTGCCAGACTGAGGCATGGCCACCTACACGCACGGGCATCACGAGACCGTCCTCCGCTCCCACAGCAGCCGCGACATCTCCAACTCCGCGGAGTACCTCCGTCCGTACCTGACCGAGACCACCGCGCTTCTCGACGTCGGAGCGGGGCCCGGCAGCATCACGGTCGACTTCGCCGGCGTCGTCGCCCACGTGACGGCGACCGAGATCGATGAGAGCGCGCTCTCACTCTCACGCGATCTCGCGTCGAGCAGAGGTCTGCACAACCTCGACTTCGCGGTCGAAGACGTGCATGCGCTGAGCTTCGCCGACGGCACCTTCGACGTCGTGCACGCGCACCAGGTGCTCCAGCACGTCGGCGATCCCGTGCAGGCGCTGCGCGAGATGCGCCGGGTCGCGGCACCCGGCGGTGTCGTGGCGGTACGCGACGCCGACTATGCGGGCTTCATCTGGTTCCCCATGCTCCCGGAGCTCGACCACTGGCTCGACCTGTATCGCCGCGCCGCACGAGCAAACGGCGGCGAGCCCGATGCAGGGCGTCGCCTCCTCGCCTGGGCGCGGGCGGCCGGCTTCGACGACATCACGGTGACGACCTCCAACTGGACGTACGCGAACCCGGAGGATCGAGCCTGGTGGGGCGGAATGTGGGCAGACCGCATCCTCGAGTCTGCGCTCGCGCGGCAGCTGGTCGATAGCGGGATGGCGACGTCGAGCGACCTGCAGGCGATCAGCGACGCGTGGAAGCGCTGGGCCGCCGACGGCGACGGGTGGTACCTCGTGCCGCACGGCGAGATCATCGCCCGCGCCTGACGCGCTCCGCGGATGCATCTGCGAGCGGATACATCTGCAGGCGGATGCGAGGCGGACGCCCTGCCGCGTAGCGTGGGGGAGTGATCCGCCCGCTCTCCCGTACGGCGCTCGTGCTCGACATCGTCGGGGCGACGCTGCTCTTCAGCATCCTCACTCCTTTCTCTGTCGTGTTCTACGGTCCGGGGACGATCGGCCAGGGAATCGACGGTGCTGCGGTCGCGGCGATCGTGATCGCGGGCATCCTGATGTTCGGCGGCGTCGCGATCGGCAGGCTCGCTCCCGGACTCGCTCTCGCTGCGGCCTGGGCAGGGGCGATCGTGCAGATGCTCTCCGGATTCGGGCCGCTGCCGATCGACGTCGCCATCCTCCTCGTGCTCTATGCGACGGCTGCGTGGGGATCGCGGGTCGTGCTGTGGTGGGGATTCGGCTCGGCGCTGTTCGGCGCCTTCGTGTCAGCGGTCTACCTGGTGGTCGTCACCGGCGTGACCTCGGGAACCAGCGGCTGGGATCAGCTGACCACCGGCACGCTGCTCCTCGTCGTCTCGGTGCTCGCTCTCGGCTTCGCGTGGGTCTGCGGCCTGCTGTGGCGCGTCATCCTCCGCGCCCGACGCACACGGTCCGCGCAGCTGGAGGCGGAGTCGCTCGCGGCCGAGGAGCAGGAGCGAGTGCGAATCGCCCGAGACATGCACGACATCGTCGCGCACTCGCTTGCCGTGGTGATCGCCCAGGCAGACGGGGCAAGGTACGCGGCGGTCGCGAAGCCCGAGATGGCCACCGAGGCGCTGGGAACGATCGCGCAGACCGCTCGCAGCGCCCTGAGTGATGTGCGTCTGCTGCTCACCCAGCTGCGCCACCGACAGGGCGACGGCCCGCAGCCGACGCTCGCAGATCTCGAAGCGCTGTTCGCGCAGGTGCGACAGGCAGGCGTCGAGCCTCGCATCACGGTCGACCCGATGCCTCCCGGCGAGCCGCCGGGGGCGATCCAGCTCGCGGTGTACCGGATCCTGCAAGAGGCGCTCACCAATGCGATCCGACACGGCGACGGGGCGGTCGATGTGCATCTCGCCTGGCTTCCTGATCGCGTCGACATCGAGGTGCGCAACATCGTGGGCAGCGAGCAGCCGCAGATCGGCGTCGGCCACGGAGTGATCGGCATGCGCGAACGGGCTCAGCTCGTCGGCGGTAGCCTTCAGGCGGAGCGTCAGGGCGCACAGTTCGTCGTCGCCGCCTCGCTCCCGATCGGAGAAGTCGCATGATCAAGGTCGTCCTCGTCGATGATCAGGCGCTGTTCCGCGCCGGAGTCCGCATGCTGCTCGCCTCGCAGCCCGACCTCGACGTCGTCGGAGAGGCGGGAGACGGCCGCGAGGGAGTCGCTCTCGTGCGCGCTACTCGACCCGACGTGGTGCTGATGGACATCAGGATGCCTGTCATGGACGGTCTCGCCGCGACCGCCGAGATCCTCGCTCAGCCCGACCCGCCGCGCATCGTCATGCTGACCACCTTCGACCTCGATGAGGCGGCCGCGCGCGCCATCCGTCAGGGGGCGAGCGGATTCCTGCTCAAGGACGCCGACCCCGAGTTCCTCCTCGCCGCGATCCGCACCGTGCACTCGGGGTCGAGCGTCATCGCCGCGTCCGCGACCCGTGAGCTGTTCGAGCACTTCGCCGAGGAGCCGAAGCCGGTGCCCGCGCAGTTCTCCGCGCTCACCGACCGCGAGCGGGAGATCTTCGCGCTCGCGGCCAGGGGTCTGTCGAACTCTGAGATCGCCGCTCGCGAGTACCTCAGCGAGGCGACCGTGAAGACCCATATCAGTCGCATCCTGACGAAGCTCACCCTGCGGGACCGCGTGCAGCTCGTGGTCTTCGCCTTCGAGCACGGGCTCGCCTGACCGGACGAGCGCCCGCGGGATCATCCTTGCGATGTAGACGGATGCGTCGTCAGGGCGACGCGGCGAGGCACCCGCCGTCCGTAGCGTCGAAGGCATGGAGATCACGACCACCGACCTCGGGCTCGCAGCCCGCGTCCAGCACCTCACGAAGACCTACGGATCCGGCGAGGGCACCGTCCACGCGCTCGACGACGTCAGCGTCGGCATCCGCCGCGGGCAGTTCACCGCGATCATGGGTCCGTCCGGTTCGGGAAAGTCCACGCTCATGCACATCATGGCCGGCCTCGATACCCCGACGCAGGGGAGGAGCTGGATCGGCGACACCGAGATCACCGAGCTCGGAGACCTCGACCTGACGATCCTTCGCCGGCGCCGAGTGGGGTTCATCTTCCAGGCGTTCAACCTCGTGCCGACGCTCACCGCCCTCGGCAACATCATGCTGCCGTTCGAGCTCGACGGTCGCCGGCCGAGCGCGATCGAGAAGGCGCGCATCGATGGTCTGATCGAGACGCTCGGGCTCGGATCGCGGCTGCAGCACCGACCGCATCAGCTGTCGGGCGGTCAGCAGCAGCGGGTCGCGATCGCCCGCGCTCTCGCCACCGCGCCCGACCTCGTCTTCGCGGATGAGCCGACCGGCAACCTCGACTCGAAGACCGGACGCGAGGTTCTGCAGCTGCTCGCGACCGCGAGCCGCGAGCACGGGCAGTCGATCGCGATGGTCACGCACGACGCGATCGCGGCGAGCTACGCCGACCGCGTGCTGTTCCTCGGCGACGGACGGATCGTCGCCGATCATCCGCGTCAGAGCGCTGAGCAGATCTCGGCCTACATGCTCGCCGCCGAGGTCGCGGCATGAGCGCCGTCATCGACTCTCCGGTCCGCACAGTCGTCGCTCAGACGTCTGCGACGGGTCCGCGCCTGGCATGGCTGCGCGACCGTGGCATGGGAGCCAGCATCCTGGTCGCGACGCTCTCGGCCGCCTTCGGTGTGGTGCTGGTCGAGACCACGGCCTATCTCGGAGCGGTGCTGCAGGCCGACCCGTTCATCGGCGACAGCGAGACGCTCGCGTTCGTGGTCGGGCTGCTCTCGGTGCTCCTCACGGGTGTCGCGATGTACGTCGCGGCGATCGTCACGGCGAACACCTTCTCGACGATCATCGCGGGGCGCACTCGTCAGATCGCGCTGATGCGACTCATCGGCGCGACTGCGCGCTCGCAGCGGGCGCAGGTCGGCAGGCAGGGCTTCGTGGTCGGCGTCATCGGCGCGGCACTGGGTCTGCTCTCGGGCCTCGCGATCGCAGCTGTCGGGGTGCAGATCGGCTCCGGACTGATCGAGAACGTGCCGACGGGGTTCTCCCTCGCACAGCCGTTCATCGCCCTGCCCGTGATCGGCGTCGCCCTGACCACCTGGGCTGCGGCCTGGGCAGGATCCAGACGCGTGCTCGCCGTCACGCCGCTGCAGGCGATCGGCGGAGCGGTCGAGCGCAGCCACGAAGAGATGTCCCGCCCCGGGCGTCACATCGGTGCGTGGGTGCTGCTGGGCGCCGGCAGCGTCCTGCTGGCGGCGGGGGTCGTCGTGGGGCTCGCGCATCCCCTCGGAGTGGTCGTCGCCTTCTTCGGTGGACTGCTGTCCTTCACAGGACTCGCGCTCGGATCGGTGCTGTTCATGCCGCCCGTGCTGCGTCTGGTGGGGCGGATGTTCGGCTCGAGTGCCACCGCACGGCTCGCGGCTGAGAACGCCCTGCGCTATCCGGAGCGCTCCTCACGCATGGCGATCGGCGTGGTGATGGGGGTCACGCTCGTCACGATGTTCGCGGTCGCTCTCGAATCGGTCAAGCAGATGCTGATCGGTCAGGTCGACGGCGAGACGCCCGCCGAGTTCTTCACCCCGTTCGACGCCTTCGCGTCGGTGATGATGGTGCTCGTCGCCGTGTCGGCGGTGATCGCCGCGGTCGGCCTGGTCAATCTCCTGACGATCGGCGTGGTGCAGCGTCGCCGCGAACTCGGTCTCCTTCGTTCGATCGGACTGTCCAACGGTCAGGTGCGCCGCATGGTTCTGCTGGAGGCCGCGCACATCACGGTGGCCGCAACGGTGACCGGGTTGATCCTCGGCATCGCCTACGGATGGATCGCGGCGCAGTCGCTGCTCGGATCGGTGCCGACCCTGCCCGACTTCGAGCCCGCCGGGCTCGTCGCACCTCACGTGCCGTGGCTGCCCGTCGTCATCATCGTCGCGGCGACCGCTGTGCTGACCCTGGTCGCTGCTGCGACGCCGACCCGTCTCGCCACGCGGGTGGCGCCGGTCGACGCGCTCGCTGCAGACTGACGGCGGCCGTGCGCCAGCACGCTCTGTGACCGAATCGGTCATCGGAGCGTTCTGGCGTATCCGGTCGCTCTAGGCTGGACGGATGCCGTCTCCGTTCGACCAGTCCACGTATCAGGTGCGCCTCGACTGGGGCGTCGAAGGGCTCGATCGCCTCGCTCCGGCCGACGTCGTCGTGGTCGTCGACGTGCTCCGCTTCTCCTCCACGGTGGCGGATGCCGTCGCCGCCGGGTCCACGGTCTCGCTCGACGACGCACGTGGGTGGTCTCGTAATGGCGCCGCGGTCGCCACCCGTGCCGGTGATGCCGTGGTGCTGATCGGAAGCCTCCGCAACGCCTCGGCGGTGGCGCGAGCGATCGCCACGCTGCAGGATCGCAATCAAGCGCGCACATCGGTGAGCGTGATCGCGGCGGGCGAGGCCGACGCCGACGGTGCAGTGCGGTTCGCAGTCGAAGACCACCTGGGTGCCGGCGCGATCATCGCTGCACTGACCGATCTGGGCATCGACCACACCGCGCCCGACGCGGCCGTCGCAGCCGAGGGGTTCCGAGCGTTGAAGAGGGCGCTGCGCCATATGGTCAGCGCCAGCGGATCGGCACGCGAACTCGCAGAAGGGGTCGCCGCGACCGATCGGATGCGGGCTTCCGGCGCGGTCCCGACGACGACGTCGAGCGCTGCCGAGCTCGATGCCATCGATGCCGTGCCCGTGCTGCGCGATGGGGTCTTCGTCGCCTTCGACTGACCGGTTCGTTCCGGCTCGCGACGACGAGATCGCCGGAAGCCCGCGAATGTGTGCTCGCCGGCGTTGCTTCGCAGTGCGGTCGGCAACAGGCCGCGCTCTCGGCACGGGTTTCGCCTCGTGCGACGTAGGGTCGTGGCATGAGGTTCGTCCCCGCATTCATCGTCGATGCCGTCCTGGTGCTCGTCTTCGCCGTGATCGGCCGTGCCTCGCACGGCGAGAGCCCCGGAGGGTTCCTGATCACCGCCTGGCCCTTCATCGTCGCGCTGCTGGTGGGGCACGTCGTGGCGGCTCTGCTGCCGGCCCGGCCGCGTCGTCCGTGGTCGCTCGGATGGGGTGCCGTCGTCTGGCTCGTCACGGTCGCGGGGGGACTCCTGCTGCGGGTCGCAACGGGAGACACCGCTCAGATCGCGTTCATCATCGTCGCGACGCTCGTGCTCGGAGTCTTCCTCCTCGGCTGGCGCGCCGCGGCGGCGCTCCTCCGCCGGCGCGCCGGGCGCACGAGCGACAGCGGTGCGTCACCCGAACACTCCGGCGAGGCGGATCCGGTCGATGGAGTCGTGCATGACGAGATCGCCGAACACGAGGTTCAGGTCGAGGACGGGCCACAGGCAGAGTCAGCGCCCGGGGCCGATCCCGAGACGGGAGCTCAACCGCGTTGACGGCGCGGTCTTGCGCGATGTGAGGGATGCGGTGTCGATCTCGCACCCGCATCGGTCCTGCCCGATGTGATTCCGACCTCGCAGCGTGTCGACGCTGTCAGCGTGACATCTGGGCGGCGAGCTTCGTGTCGGCCGAGATCTCGCGACGTGTCCAGTCGAAGAGATAACGGGCGTCGTACGAGCGCGAGCACCGCGCGCACGACGTGGCGCGTGACGGGCGCCGGTGCCGGTACGTGACATGACCTGCGGGGCATCTGCCCACCCACGGCGCGAGCTCGACCGCGGTCTCGCCGTGATGGGTCGTTCCGCCGACATAACCCAGGTCGCGGGCCACGCGCTTCCAGGTCGCGCCGTGCGCGGCCTCATGACCGGCGAGCGCATGCGCCACCTCGTGCAGCAGCACCTGATGGATCTCGTCGTCTTCGAACCGGGCTGCCAGATAACGCGACACGGTGATGCGTTTCTTCGTGTAGTCGCACTGCCCCGCCCGGCGCTTGGCGTGGTCGAAACCGAACGACCAGCTGTCGTCGAGGTGCATCGTGATCAGTGCTTCGCCCCAGACGCGCACCCGGTCAAGTTCCGCCATGCGATCAGGCTAAGCCATACCGCCGACATCGCCGCGTCGGACCGCTCAGCGCAGCGTCGGACCGCTCAGCGCAGCGTCAGCCGGCTCGATGCACCGTCAGCCCGCGACGAGCTGGGTCGTACGCCGCCGCTCGGCGGCTTCGATCGCGAGCAGCACCGTCTCGAGCTCTCCGTCCTGGGCTCCCGCTTCACGACGCAGGAAGAGGGACTGCTTGAAGCTCTCGCGGGCCGTCTCATAGTCGCCGGCTTCGTAGGCGTTCTTGCCGTGGTGGTGATGGGCGAAAGCCGCGATCGAGACCCAGCGCTGCCCTTCCGCCTCGGCTGCGCACGTGGCGAGCTCCTGTGCGGCGGCGGTGTGTGCGCCGCGGTACTGCAGGATCGTGGCGTGCAGCACCCGGGCACGCAGAACGTCCTTGCGGGTTCCGGCCATGCGAGCCTGTCGCACGGCTTCGTCAGCGAGGGGGAGGGCTTCGTCCAGGCGGTCGAGCACCTTCAGCAGCCAGACGCGCTCGAGCAGGGCCGGAAGGCTGCGCTGACCGTCGATCTCCTCCAGCCGTGCCGCACACTCATCGAGATCGACGCGCTCGCGAAGGCTCTCGTGGTCATAGCCTCTGATGAAACTCATTGCTCTCCTTCCGCAGCGTCCCCCGTCAAGTGTGCCTCGCGACGGCGCCGTCGTCGGGGCGGCACGCCCCGCACCCTCGCATCCGATCTCGATCGAGGTGCTCAGCGGAGGAACAGCGAGGCATCCGGGCGAGGCGAGGCCACGGCATCCGCATCCGTGACCACACGTGCACCCTGCACGAACGCGGTCACCTCGGCGCCCTGGGCGATCTTCGCCGGATGCGGTCCGGCGGCCAGCATCCTCGGCAGCCATTCGGTCGGGAGGGGAGCGGCAGATGCCGCGATCACCAGGTTGCCGAACCTGCGGCCCTTGAGCACCTGGGTGTCGGCGAGGACGCCGATCTCGGGAAGCACCTCCGCGATCGTCGCGACCTGACGTCGAGCGAAGGCGAGGCCGGGGCCGTCGGCGACGTTCACGAGCAGCACGCCTCCCGGTGCGAGCAGCTCGGCGAGTTCGCGGTAGAACTCGATGCTGGTGAGGTGGGCAGGCGTCTGGGCGCCCGAGTAGACGTCGGACACGACCAGATCGCAGCTGCCGACGATGGCCGGCGGAAGACGGCGGACGCCTTCGCGGGCGTCACCGATCCGCAGCCTGATCGACGCGCCTCTCGGCAGCGGAAGATGCTCGCGCACGAGTGCTGCCAACGGAGCCTCGAGCTCGATCACCTGCTGCCGCGAACCGGGCCGTGTGGCCTCGATGTAGCGGGGGATCGTCAGCGCTCCCGCTCCGAGGTGCACCGCGGTGAGGGGGCCGCCCGCGAGCTGGTCGATGACTGCGCCCATGCGCACGATGTACTCGAAGTGCAGGTGCGTGGGGTCATCGAGGTCGACGTGCGACTGCGGGGTGTCGTCGACGATGAGCTCGAACCCGGTGGTGAACTCCGACGGCACGATGCGGGCGATGCCTCCGTGGTCGAGGCGGGCCTGCGGGTGTTCGGTGTCCTTCGCGCGCGTCCTGCCCATTCTCCGAGACTACGCGCTCACTCCGCCTGGACGCCGACCGAACAGGTCTCCTGGTCGAGGGTCTGCCCCGAGATCTCCGGGGGGAGGGTCGCCCGCGCCTCCGGCGCCTCGGTCGCCGTCTCGACCGGCTCGTCGACGGGAGGCGGCGTCGCGAGCTCCACGCTCCGATGCGTCGCGACGTCACCGGCGAGCGTGACGGGCTCTCCTGCGATGAGCGCCGCCCAGAGCGGGGCCGCGGCGTCGTAATCGGGTACGACCTTGTCGCTGTCCTCCGGGTCCGTCAGGTTCGGGTACTGCACGAACACGAAGTCCGAGAACTCGACATCCTTGAGGGCGAGCGCCAGCTGTGTGAGGGTCAGGGCGTTGCTCAGCGACTCGCTCGGCACGATGTTGTCGGCGACCGTGTCCATCAGCCGAAGCACCTTCGACGGGTCGGTCAGCGTCTCGGCGCTCAGGATCTTCTTGGCCAGTCGCGACATGTACTGCTGCTGATTCGAGATGCGGGCGAGGTCGCTCCCGTCGCCGACTCCGTGCCGTGTGCGGATGAATGCGAGGGCGCTGGCGCCCGACACCGTGTGCGTGCCGACCGGCAGGTCGACACCGGCGAGGGTGTCGTGGATGCCTTCACCCGCGACGCACACGTGGACTCCGCCGATCGCATCGGTGATCGCGATCACGCCGTCGAAGCTGATCTTGGCGGCGAACTCGACCGGCAGTCCGCTGAGATCGGTCACGGTCTTCGCGACGCACGAGACACCGGCGTGCTCGAAGACCTCGTTGATCCGCCCCTTCGACATCGCCGACGCGGTCGAACCGTCTTCCCTCTCGCACTCGGGCACCTCCAGCCCGAGGTCGCGGGGGAACGACACGACGGTGACTGCGCGAGGCGCCGCCGAGACGTGGACCAGGAGGGTCACGTCGTTCAGGGCTCCCTGCTCGCTCTGGGCGCATCGATCGCCGAGGATCTTCGTCGAGACCTCTCCGCACTCGTCCGTCCCGACGATGAGAAGATTGAAGGCCTTGTCGCTCGGGTACGCGCCCAGCGACGGAGGAGCCACCTCCACGTCGTCCTCGAGGGTGACCGCACCTTCGCCGACCCGGTTCAGCACGTCCGCGGCGACGAAGCCCGCCACCGCGACGGACGAGACGAGGATCACCGCCAGGGCGACTCCGAGGAGTCTGAAGAGAGTCGAGAACGCACTGGGCGTAGGAAGATCCGCGTGGCGCGCGACCGTCGAGCGCTTCGCGTCGTCGAGGGCCCCTGACATGCCGTGAGCCTACCCGCGGAGGCCGATGTTACGGCCGCATGACGTTTCCGAGAATAACTTGCAGGGAATTAGTTAGTGATGAATACTTTTTCCTACGTGGTAGGCACCCGATGCCGCCAGGACGTTCAAAGAGGAGATCCCTGATGCACAAGCGCATTCTTCCGGTCATGGCGCTGGGCGCCGTGGCCACACTGGGCCTGGCGGCCTGTGCCGGTGGCGGAGCAGACACCGGCGGAGCCGTCGACGGAGAGGGCCAGGAGCTCACCGTCTGGATCATGAAGGGCACGAACCCCGACGCGACGGCGTTCTACGACGAGGTATCGAGCGCCTTCGAAGACGAGACCGGGGCCACGGTCAAGATCGAGGAGATCCAGTGGGCTGACGCTCACGACCGCTTCGTCACGTCGATCGCCGGCGGCACCACGCCCGACATCGCCGAGACGGGCACCACCTGGACGGCGGAGTTCGCGGACGCAGGTGCCCTGGAGCCGCTCGACGAGTACGTCGACGCTGAGAAGGGCCTGCGCGACGACCTCGTCGAGGGTCTCGCGGTCGCCGGCACCTACGACGAAGAGCTGTACGGCATGCCGTGGTACGCCGGTGTCCGCTCGATCGTCTACCGCACCGACGTGTTCGAGGAGCTCGGTCTCGAGGCTCCGAAGACGTGGGACGACATCGTCACCGCCGGTGAGGCGATCAAGGCAGCCAAGCCCGACATGCTGCCGTTCCCCGTCGCGGGCGACGCCGAGTTCCAGGTGTACCCCTGGGTCTGGGGCGCGGGCGGCGAGGTCGCGACCCTCGACGGCAAGACCTGGACGAGCGAGCTCGACAGCGAGGAGTCGCAGGCCGGCATCGAGTTCTACACCGGACTCGCGACCGAGCACGGCTTCTCGTCGGCCGGCGCCACCACGTGGAAGGAGACGGACCTCCGTGACTCGTTCACGCAGGGGAACGTCGCCATGATGCTCTCGGGCTCGTGGACCCCGAAGGCGCTGATCGAGGCGAACCCCGAACTCGACGGCAAGATCGGCGCGGCAGTGATTCCGGGCGAGGACGGCGGAATCGCTCCTTCCGTGCTCGGAGGCTCGCACCTGTCGGTCTTCAACACGACGAAGAACGCAGACCTCGCGTGGGAGTTCGTCAAGCTGATGACCACGGGCGAGTTCGCCGAGCAGTGGGCTGACGAGACCGGCTACTTCCCGGGCGTCCAGTCGGCGATGGAAGAGGCCCTCGCCTCGACCGACCCGCTCGTCGCTCCGTTCGCACAGCAGATGGTCGAGGGCGGCGCATCCGTGCCCGTCACCCCGAACTTCGGAGCCGTCCAGGCGAAGAAGACCACCAACTCGATGATCCAGGCGATCCTCGGCGGGCAGAAGGACGTCGCCACGGCGACGAAGGATGCCGCAGCCGAGATGACCGAGCTGCTCAACAAGTAAGGCTGTATCCCTTCATGTCGATGGTGCAAGCGCCACTGCCGGCCACGAAGGCGGAGTCCACCTCCGCCTCCGTGGCCGGCGGCCGGCCCCGGCGGCGAGGACTCTCGCTGCTCACGGCCCGCCCCTGGCTTCTTCTCGCTCCCGGGCTGGTCATCCTCGCGGTGCTCATGCTCTGGCCGCTCATCCAGGTCTTCATCTTCTCGCTGCAGGACTACGGTCTGCGCGAGATCAACACGGGCGAGAACAACTGGATCGGCGTCGACAACTACGTCGAGGCGCTCACCAACCCGACGCTGTGGACCGTCGTCCTGCCGAACACCGTCGGCTTCGCCGCTGTCGCCGTGTTCGTCACGGTGGCGGTCGGCACGCTGGTCGCGCTCCTGCTCGCCAAGCTGGGCACGGTCTGGCGCACCATCGTCTCGAGCTGCATCATGGTCGCGTGGGCCATGCCGGCCGTCACCGGCACCTACGTCTGGACGTTCATCTTCGACGCCGACCGGGGCATCTTCAACACCACCCTGCAGAACCTCGGTCTGATGGACGAACCGGTCAACTGGTTCACCAACCAGTGGTCGTTCTACGCGATCGTGCTGCTGAACGTCGTGCACCACGGCTTCCCGTTCGTCGCGATCACGGTGCTCGCCGGTCTCCTCGGCGTCTCGAAGGAGATGCTCGAGGCGGCCGCGCTCGACGGGGCGAACGGCTGGATGCGCTTCTGGAAGATCATCTTCCCGACGCTCAAGCCCGTCTTCTCTGTCGTCATCATCCTGTCGACGATCTGGGACTTCAAGGTCTTCGCGCAGGTCTACCTCATGCCGGGCGGTGGGGGAGGCAACCGGTCGGTGCTCAACCTCGGCGTCTGGTCGTACGTCGAATCCTTCGGCCAGAACCGCTACGGGTTCGGCGCCGCCCTCGCCGTGCTGCTCACCCTCGTGCTGATCGGAATCACGATCGTGTACATCCGCTCCCTGATGAAGGAGGACGAGCTGTGAACCCCCGCCCGTCCGCCATGTCGCGCCTCGGCACCGGCATCGCGATCGCCGCCGTCCTGATCTTCACGCTGTTCCCCGTGTACTGGATGGTCTCCAGCGCGTTCGATGCCAAGGCATCCAGCGGCGGTCAGTCGCTGCTGCCCCAGGAATTCACGTTCGACAACTTCGCCTTCGTCCTCACCGACGGCGGCTTCGGCACCTACCTGCGCAATTCGGCCATCGTGGCCCTGGTGACGGTTCTGGTGAGTGCTCTGGTCTGTCTGCTCGCGGCAGTGGCGGTCGCCCGGTTCAAGTTCAAGTTCCGCACGACCATCCTGATGATGATCCTCGTCGTGCAGATGGTCCCGCTCGAGGCTCTCGTCATCCCGCTCTTCCTTCAGGTCAAGAGCCTCGGACTGCTCAACAGCATCCTCGGTCTGATGGTCGTCTACGTCGCGCTCTCGCTCGCGTTCGGGATCTGGATGCTGCGCGGGTTCGTCGCCGCGGTGCCGGTCGAGCTCGAAGAGGCCGCGTACATCGACGGGGCCAGCTGGTGGCGGATGTTCCGCTCGATCCTGCTGCCTCTCGTGATGCCCGGCCTCGTGGCCACCAGCATCTTCAGCTTCATCACGGCCTGGAACGAGTTCATCTTCGCGATGACGATCCTCGGCAGCGAGACCGACCAGTACACGGTCTCGATCGGTCTGAAGTCCTTCTTCGGTCTGCACTCCAACGACTGGGGCAGCATCATGGCCGCGTCGACGATCATCACGATCCCCGTCATGGTCTTCTTCGTGATCGTGCAGCGTCGCCTCTCGGCAGGCATGGTCGCGGGAGCGGTGAAGGGATGACCGACGAGCTCGTCCGCCTCGCCAACGCGGTGCTCTGGCCGGGGTTCCTCGGCACCGAGGCGCCGGACTGGCTCCTCGCCGAGCTGCGCGACGGCCTGGCTGGAGCGGTGTACTTCAGCCAGAACGTCGGTGATGGGCTGCCTGCCCTGAGCGACGAGATCCTTCGTGCTAACCCGGACGCGCTGATCGGGATCGACGAGGAGGGCGGCAACGTCACGCGCCTCGAGTCGGCGACCGGTTCCACCCTCCCGGGGGCCGCCCAGCTCGGCATCGTCGACGATGTCGATGCGACGAGGGACTCCGGTGCGGAGCTCGCCCGACGGGTCGCCTCGGTCGGCGTCAACGTGGTGCTCGGGCCCGTCGCCGATGTGAACACGGATCCACGGAACCCCGTGATCGGGGTCCGTTCCTTCGGCAGCGACGAAGAACTCGTCGCCCGTCACGTGCAGGCGGCGGTCGACGGACTGCAGAGCAATGCCGTCGCCGCATGCGTCAAGCACTTTCCCGGACACGGCGACACGCATCTGGATTCGCACCACGCGCTGCCCGAGATCTCGCTCGACATCGCCGAGTACGAGCGCGTGCACCTCGAGCCGTTCCGTGCCGCGATCGCCGCGGGGGTCGACGCCATCATGACCGCGCACATCGTCGTTCCGGCGTGGGGGGAGGAACCGGCGACGCTGAATCCCCGGGTGCTCGGGATGCTGCGGGACTGGGGTTTCGACGGCGTCATCATCTCGGACGCCCTCGACATGGCGGCGATCCGCGAGACCGTCGGCATCGGCCAGGGCGCCGCACGCGCCCTGGCGGCCGGCGTCGATCTGCTGTGCATCGGCAACCCGACGAACCGGGGTGAAGCCACGCTCCCCGACCAGGACAGACGGGACTTCCTCGCCGCTCGCGAGGGGATCCTCGCGGCGGTGAGCGACGGCTCGCTGCCGCGCGAGAGACTCGCCGCTGCGGCCCAGCGGGTCGCCCGTCTGGCCGAGACCCTCCGCACTCGTGCCACGACCGCGCCTCCCGTCGGCTACGACGGATCGGAGATCGTCCGACGAGCCATCACCGGCGCGACCGCGGATGCCGAAGTGCTCGCGGTGGTCGACGCCCGCCGTCGTTCGACTCTCGCTGTCGACAGCGCGTCCGCGTATGTGGCTCAGACGCTCGCAGCAGGCGGCCACCGTGTTCGTGTCGACGTCGCGCGTTCGTCGATCGACGAGCAGGACTCCGCTCTCGATCGAGCCGTCCTCGCCGAGGGGCTGACGGTCATCCTCGTGGATCGGCCTGACACCGATGACGCGCAGCGCTCGCTGGTCGAACGCGCCGCTCTGCGCGACCCCGAAGCCGTCGTGGTCAACGTCGGACTCGCGGCCAGGCGGCCACTGCCGCTCCCCGTCGTGGAGGTCGGATCCGCGAGCAGGATCGGTGCTCAGGCCGCCAGAGATCGACTCACCGGCGGGGCTTCGCACCGCGCCGTTCGGTCGCCCGCGAGCGCAGGACCGCCTGACTGAGGCAGGATGACACCGTGGACGACGATGTTCTCGCGCTGGTGCGCCGATCCGTTCCTCGACTGAGTGCTGCAGAAGCACGGGTCGCGGAGACGATCCTCGGTGACCCCACGCTCGTCGTCGATCTCGCCATCAACGATCTCGCGCAGCTCTGTCACACGTCTCTGTCGACCGTGGCCCGGTTCGCGCAGTCGCTCGGCTTCAGCGGGTACCGGGAGCTGCGGGTGGCGGTCGCTCGCACGGTCACGCTCGCCCAGGCGCAGCGGGCGCGTTTCGGCCTCGACACCACGGCGATCGACCCGGACGACGAGCCGTCGGCGATCGCCGCGAAGCTCGCAGCTCAGGAGATCGACGCGATCGAGAAGACGGCGCGCGGGCTCGATGCGGACGCACTCGACCGGGTCGCGAGGGCCGTCGTGGCAGCCCGCCACGTCGATCTGTTCGGGCAGGCGGCCTCGTCGTTGACCGCCCAGGACCTTCAGCAGAAGCTCGCGCGCATCGGCTGTTCGGTCGCGCACTCCGCTGATCCGCATCTGGCCCTCACGACGGCATCGCTGAGGACCTCGGACGACGTCGTCATCGCCTTCTCGCACGGCGGCGAGACCCAGGAGGTCGTCCGCGCCGTCGAGATCGCCCGGGACGCGGGTGCGCTGTCCGTGGCGATCACGAGCGCGCCCGACTCGACGCTCGCGCTCGCCGCCGACATCGTGCTGATCACCTACGCGCAGGAGTCGCCGTTCCGGATGGCCGCGATGTCGAGCCGCATCGCGCAGCTGGCACTGGTCGACATCCTCTTCGTGCGCGTCGTGCAGCACCGGGGCGAACCCGTGGTCATCCCGCTGCAGCTCACGCACGACGCCGCGGCGTCTCGGCGCCGCCGGTAGGGGCCGATCAGTCGATGTGATCGCGGGTGCTGACCAGCGCTCTGGTCGCGATCCTGTGCGCGCGGGCGAGGCTGCCGGTGAGGGAGAGCCCGGTCAGCACGCCGGCGAGGAACCCGGCGGCGAACGCGTCGCCGGCTCCGATGGATTCCACGACGGGGACGTCGAGCGACCTGCTGTCGGTGCGTTCCGCTCCGTCGAACGCCACGGCGCCGTCGGGGCTCGTGGCGAGCAGATACCTCGGCTCGGGGAACAGCTCGCGCAGCCGATCCGGCTCGGCGGTGCCGAACACCGACTCTGCGTCGGGTCGAGTGCAGAACGCGATGTCGGCGCGGCGCACGTAGTCCGAGATCACGGCGCGCCCTTCGTCCTGGCGTCCGCGCCAGAGCGCGGGGCGCCAGTTCACGTCGAAGCTGAGCAGCCGACCGTCGCGGGGTGCATCGAACAGCGCATCCTGTGCAGCCCGCGCGGAAGCCGAGAGAGCAGGCGTGATCCCGGAGGTGTGCACCAGCGCCGCCTGAGCCAGAAGGACGGATGCTGCGGGGGATTCGAGTGTCGCGGGCGACAGCGCCGAGGCTGCTGAGCCCGAGCGGTAGTAGTGCATCGTCCCGTCGACCGAGCCGTCTGGGCGAGGCGACAGCTCTTTCACGTAGAGACCGGTCGGGGCTTCGGCGTCGACGTCGACGGCCGAATCGTCGACCTCGTGTCTGCGCAGCTCGGCCGTGAGGAACCGACCGAAACCGTCGTCGCCCACGCGGGACACGACAGCGGTGCGGATTCCTGCCGATGCCAGTGCGATCGCGGTGTTCCACTCCGCCCCGGCGAGCGATCGGTGAAAGGTGCGCACGTCCTCGAGAGGAGCGGCAGTGGCGGGGACGAAAGAGACGAGGCCCTCGCCGACGCAGACGGCGAGGGGAGATGTGTCGGGCACGTTGTGGACATTACCGGATGGGCACGACCACGTAACTTCCGTAACAGGAATGCAACCTGGAGGTGTTTGCATCGGAATGCGCACTGGGTAGCGTCGAGGCATCACCGTTCCGAAGTCGACGATGTCTTCGGGACGCGCACTGTAGCGCTCGACAGGAAGGTCACACAATGCACCACTCAGTCACGCGTCGGCGAGGACTCCTCGCCGTCACCGGAGCCGCACTGGCGGCGCTGGTCCTCTCGGGATGCGTCGCCAGCGAGCGCAGCGACGACGGCGGAGAGGCTGCGGGCGATGTCGACGGCACGTTCGTGTTCGCCGCATCCTCCGACCCGGCCAGCCTCGACCCGGCATTCGCCCAGGACGGCGAGAGCTTCCGCGTCTCGCGGCAGATGTTCGAGGGCCTCGTGGGCACCGAACCCGGCACGGCCGACCCGGCACCGCTGCTCGCCGAGTCGTGGGAGTCGTCGGAAGACGGCATGAGCCACACATTCACTCTGAAGGAGGACGTCACCTTCCACGACGGCACCCCGTTCAACGCCGAGGCCGTGTGTGCGAACTTCGACCGCTGGTACAACTGGACCGGCCTCGCGGCATCAGAGGCGTTCGGCTACTACTACAACAAGCTCTTCAAGGGCTACGCCGACAGCCCGGCGGACGCCGTCTACAAGTCCTGCACCCCTGACGGCGACTACTCCGTCACGATCGACCTGAACAAGCCGTTCGCCGGATTCGTCGCGTCGCTGTCGCTGCCGTCGTTCTCGATGCAGAGCCCGTCGGCACTCCAGGAGTTCGGCGCCGACGACGTGAGCGGCTCCGCCGAGGCTCCCGTGCTCTCCGAGTACGCGATGGGTCACCCGGTCGGCACCGGCCCGTACCAGTTCGACGAGTGGGCGCCGGGCGAGCAGGTCACGCTCAAGGCCTACGACGACTACTGGGGCGAGGCGGGCCAGATCGACGAGATCATCTTCCGCACGATCGACGACCCGACCGCGCGTCGTCAGGCTCTCGAGTCCGGATCGATCGACGGCTACGACCTCGTGGGTCCTGCCGACACCAAGGCACTCGAGGACGACGGCTTCACCATGGTGTCGCGCCCTCCCTTCACGATCCTCTACCTCGCCTTCAACCAGGCCATCCCCGAGCTGCAGGACCCGAAGGTCCGTGAGGCGCTCTCGTACGCGGTCGACAAGGATGCGCTGATCAGCCAGGTCCTCCCCGAGGGCACCGAGAAGGCGATCGAGTTCGTTCCCGACACCGTCAACGGATACAACCCCGACGTCACGACCTACGACTACGACCCCGAGAAGGCCAAGTCGCTGCTCGCAGAAGCAGGCTATGACGAGGCCAACCCGCTGAAGCTGACCTTCAACTACCCGGTCAACGTCTCGCGTCCGTACATGCCGGACCCCGAGCAGATCTTCACGGTGCTCTCGTCGCAGCTCGCCGAGGTCGGCGTCGAGACCACCCCGGTCTCGGAGGAGTGGGTCGAGTACCTCGACCGCACCACGGGAACGGCCGACCACGGCATCCACCTGCTGGGCTGGACCGGTGACTACAACGACACCGACAACTTCGTCGGCGTCTTCTTCGGTCAGCAGAGCTCGGAGTGGGGCTTCGACAACCCCGAGCTGTTCCAGAAGCTGAACGAGGCTCGCGGTGTCTCCAACCTCGAGGACCAGACGGCCCTCTACGAGGAGATCAACGAGATGGTCGCGCAGTTCATCCCGGGTGTGCCGATCGCGCACCCGGCGCCGACACTGGCCTTCGACCCTCGCGTCGAGAGCTATCCCGCCAGCCCGGTGAACGACGAGGTCTTCACGGACATCGTCCTCACCGAGTAGGTCTGACCGACTGAGATGCCCACCCGGGTCTCCGCGCTCGCCGCGGAGGCCCGGGACCGGCGTACCTTCTGATCAACGGAGACCTCTTGCTGCGCACCATCGGCAGGCGACTGCTTTTCCTCATTCCCACTCTGATCGGCCTCAGCATCCTGCTGTTCGCCTGGGTCAGGGCCCTGCCAGGCGGCCCGGCCGTCGCTCTTCTCGGCGAGAAGGCGACTCCGGAGGCCGTCGCCAGGGTCAACGAACTCTACGGCTTCAACAAGCCGATCCTGGAGCAGTACTTCATCTGGGTCGGCCGCCTCCTCCAGGGCGACTTCGGAACATCGATCCAGACGAACCGGCCCGTGACGGAGGAGTTCTTCCGTCGCTTCCCCGCGACGATCGAGCTGAGTGTTCTCGCGCTCATCTTCGCGGTCGGCGTCGGCATCCCGCTCGGCTACTGGGCGGCTCGCCGCCACGGCAAGTTCACCGACCACGCGTCGGTGGTGCTGAGCCTCGTGGGCATCACCATCCCGGTGTTCTTCCTGGCCTTCATCCTGAAATACGTGTTCGCGGTGCAGCTCGGGTGGCTTCCCTCGGACGGCCGTCAGAACCCTCGAATAGATGCCACGCACCCGACGGGGTTCTACGTCTGGGACGGCATCATCACCGGCGAGTTCGACGCGTCCTGGGACGCGCTCATGCACCTCGTCCTCCCGGCGTTGGCGCTCGGCACGATCCCGCTCGCGATCATCGTCCGCATCACCAGGGCGAGTGTCCTGGAGGTGCAGAACGCCGACTACGTGCGCACGGGCCGCGCGAAGGGTGTCGGTTCGTCGACTCTGCGCAGTCGCTTCATCCTGCGCAACGCGATGCTGCCCGTGATCACGACGATCGGTCTGCAGACCGGACTCCTCATCTCGGGGGCGGTGCTCACCGAGACCGTCTTCGCGTTCCCCGGCATCGGATCCTTCCTCGCGAGGGCGATCTTCACGCGGGACTTCCCGGTGCTCCAGGGGTTCATCATCTTCATCGCGATCGCCTACGCGCTGATCAACCTGGCGGTCGACGTGTCGTACAGCTTCATCGATCCGAGAGTGCGGGTGCAGTGATGTCCCGTCTCGTTCTCCGAAAGGGGGTGGCGTCATGACCATCTCGCTCCCACCCGCGCAAGGACCATCCGCAGCGAGCGGCGAGGTCGTCGACACCGTCGCCGTCGGCCGAGCAGGGCTCAGAGAGGGCCCTGGCGGATTCTGGCACGATGTGTTCCGCCGCCTCCGCCGCAACCCCACCGCCTGGATCGGCGCCGGCATCGTCCTGGTGTTCATCCTGGTGTCGGTGCTCGCTCCCGTGCTCGCTCCGTATCCCGAGACCGCATTGCCCGGCGCGAAGTTCATCACGCCGACGCACATCCCGGGACCGGGGGAGCTGCCCGAGTTCCCGCTCGGCCTCGACCGCTTCGGCGGCGACGTGCTCTCCAAGCTCATCTGGGGTGCGCAGGCGTCGCTGCTGATCGGTGTCATCTCGACCGCCCTGGGTCTGGTCGGCGGAATGATCCTCGGTCTTCTCGCCGGCACGTTCGGCGGATGGGTCGACACGTTCATCATGCGCGTCGTCGACATCATCCTGTCGGTGCCGAACCTGCTGCTGGCCGTCTCGATCGCCGCGATCCTGGGTCAGACGCCCTTCGCGGTGATGATCGCGATCGGTGCGTCGCAGGTTCCGATCTTCGCGCGCCTGCTGCGCGCGTCGATGCTGCAGCAGCGATCGAGCGACTATGTGCTCTCGGCCCAGACGCTGGGCCTCGGACGCGGTCAGATCACCATGTCGCACGTGCTGCCCAACGCGATCGGCCCGGTCATCGTGCAGGGGACGCTCACGCTGGCGACGGCTGTCATCGATGCGGCGGCGCTGTCGTTCCTCGGTCTCGGCGGCGGTCGCCCCGAGACGGCCGAGTGGGGGCGCATGCTCACCTACGCGCAGGCCGAGCTCGCCATCGCGCCGTGGCTGGCATTCCTGCCCGGCATCTGCATCGCGGTCACCGCGCTCGGCTTCACCCTGTTCGGTGAGGCGCTGCGCGAGGCCATGGACCCGAGGACGAGAGCACGATGAACGCTGCGAACGAGAACCGGGCGCCGAACGCGCCCCTGCTGTCCGTCGAGGGCCTGGCCGTCGACTTCGCCACCATGGACGGCGTCGTGCACGCGGTCGAGGGCGTCGACCTCGAGATCGCTCCGGGTGAGACCGTCGCGATCGTGGGGGAGTCGGGGTCGGGCAAGTCGACGACCGCGATGGCCATCATCGGGCTGCTCGCCGGGGGCGGCCGCGTCGCCGCCGGCAGCATCCGCCTCGACGGCCGCGACATCACGCGCGCCTCCGAGAACGAGCTGCGCACGATCAGGGGGCGTGACATCGGCCTCGTGCCACAGGACCCGATGTCCAACCTGAATCCGGTCGCCAAGATCGGCACCCAGGTCGCCGAGACCCTACTCGCGCACGGTCTCGCCACCAGGCAGAACGTGAAGGAGAAGGTCGTCGAGGCGCTCAGCGCCGCGGGCCTGCCCGACCCCGAACGCCGTGCGAAGCAGTATCCGCACGAGTTCTCGGGTGGCATGCGCCAGCGCGCGCTGATCGCGATCGGTCTGGCGTGCAAACCTCGTCTGCTGATCGCGGACGAGCCGACGAGTGCGCTCGACGTCACCGTGCAGCACACGATCCTCGACCAGATCGGTCAGATGACGCGCGAGCTGGGCACGGCCGTGCTGCTCATCACGCATGACCTCGGTCTCGCGGCCGAGCGCGCCGAGCGCGTCGTCGTGATGCACCGGGGCAAGGTCGTCGAGCAGGGGCCGGCCAAGCAGATCCTCGAGGCGCCGCAGCATCCGTACACGCAGTCGCTCGTGGCGGCGGCACCGTCGGTCGCGGCCGCGCGCCTGCGGCCGGAGGCGTTCCGTGTCGAGGACCGGCCCGCTCAAGGGGCGGATGCTCCGGCCCTGGCGGACGAGGTGACGCCCGGGGTTCCGGCCGCCGACCACATCGTCGAGTTCGAGCACCTCACCAAGGTGTATCCGGTCCGAGGGCAGAAGGAGGACTTCGTCGCCGTGAACGACGTCTCTCTCGCGATCCCTCGGGGTGAGACGGTCGCCATCGTGGGCGAGTCCGGGTCCGGCAAGACCACCACGGCGCGGATGCTGCTCAAGATCATCGAGCCGACGAGCGGCCTCATCCGGTACGGGGGCAAGGACATCGCGTCCCTCGACCGCGCGGAGACGAAGGACTTCCGTCAGCGGGTGCAGCCGATCTTCCAGGACCCGTACTCGAGCCTGAACCCGATGTTCACGATCGAGCGCCTGATCTCCGAGCCGCTCGACTTCTACAAGCGGGGGAGCAGCGCCGACAGGCGCAAGCGCGTCCGCCAGCTGCTCGACGATGTGGCCCTGCCGCAGTCCATGCTGCGGCGGTATCCGTCGGAGCTGTCCGGCGGGCAGCGGCAGCGTGTCGCGATCGCCAGGGCGCTCGCCCTCTCGCCCGATCTGATCGTGTGCGACGAGCCGGTGTCGGCGCTGGACGTGCTCGTGCAGGACCAGATCCTCACACTGCTCGGCGACCTGCAGACCGAGTACGGGCTCAGCTATCTGTTCATCTCGCACGACCTCGCGGTCGTGCGACTGATCAGCGACTACGTGTGCGTGATGAAGGACGGATCTCTCGTCGAGGCGGCTTCGTCGGAGGAGATCTTCACGAACCCGCGCGACCCGTATACGCGCCGCCTGCTGGCGTCGATCCCGGGGAACGAACTCAACATCGCCTCCTGAGGCTCCGAGAGCGCATGGTCACAGCCGGTATATAGGCTGTGGCCATGCGCTCTCCCCTTCCGTCCGCGGCAGTCATCCTCCTCGCTGCATCGCTCGTCCTGACCGGATGCTCCTTCCCTACCACGGAGTCGTCGACCTCGACGGGCGAGGAGCCGGCGGAGTCGAGTGCTCCGAGCACGCAGGAATCGACGAGTCTCGACGCGGCACCCGCCACGGGAGAGACGATCACCGGAGACGGGTACACCTACGTCGTCCCCGAGGGGTGGGCCGTGCCCGATCAGGAGATCGCCGGCTTCAGCCCGGACACGCTCGCCGCGAACCGACAGGACACGGACGGGTTCGCCGACAACGTCAACGTCCTCGAGTCGCCTGCCGGCCTCGTCACTCCTGACCTCGTCGAGAGCGCCGGAGTGACCGAGCTCGAGGGAGCCGGCGCGACCGACATCGTCGTGAACGACCGGGTGACGATCGCAGACTCCGAGTCCGCTCACCTGTCGGCGTCGATGACGAGCGAGGGCACGACCTACAGCGTCGAGCAGTACTACGTCAGCACCGACGACCAGACCTACGTCGTCACGTTCTCGTTCAGCGACACGGTGACTCCCGACGAGCGGCAGGCGGTCGCCGAGTCGATCCTCGTCACCTGGACCTGGGTCTGACCGACGTCCGACGAGGCGTCCTGAGGGCGCCAATACCGCAGCATCCGAAGAACGTCAAGGATTGAGCTTGCCATGTCGCAAGTTCGCGCGTATAGTTGGTAGTTGCGCTCGCTTCTCCCTGCCCTCATATGGTGGTCGGCATTTCGTTGAGCATCCGGGCGCACACTCACCTGACGACAAAGGAATCGAGAAGCCCTGCGGGGCTCACGGAGGTTATTCCCTTGGCTGCTGCTCGCAACGCATCCACCACCACCACCACTAAGAACGGACGCGGAGCATCCCGTCTTTCGTTCGCCAAGATCTCCGACACGCTGACGGTCCCTGACCTTCTCGCTCTGCAGACCGAATCCTTCGGCTGGCTCGTCGGCAACGACGCCTGGAAGGCTCGTGTCGCAGAGGCCAAGAAGGCCGGCCGCACAGACGTGAACGAGAACAGCGGCCTCGGCGAGATCTTCGAGGAGATCTCCCCGATCGAGGACCTCGGCGAAACGATGCAGCTGTCGTTCACGAACCCGTACCTCGAGCCGGAGAAGTACTCGATCGAGGAGTGCAAGGAGCGTGGCAAGACCTACGCCGCTCCGCTGTACGTCGAGGCCGAGTTCATGAACCACCTCACGGGCGAGATCAAGACCCAGACGGTCTTCATGGGCGACTTCCCGCTCCAGACCGACAAGGGCACGTTCATCATCAACGGCTCCGAGCGCGTCGTCGTCTCGCAGCTCGTGCGCTCCCCGGGTGTCTACTTCGACAAGACCCCCGACAAGACGTCCGACAAGGACATCGTGTCGGCGCGCGTCATCCCGAGCCGTGGTGCATGGCTCGAGTTCGAGATCGACAAGCGCGACCAGGTCGGCGTCCGTGTCGACCGCAAGCGCAAGCAGTCGGTCACCGTGTTCCTCAAGGCGCTGGGCATGACCAGCGAGGAGATCCTCACGGAGTTCGCCGGCTACACCTCGATCGAGGAGACGCTCGCGAAGGACACCATCGTCACGAAGGAAGATGCGCTCCGCGACATCTACCGCAAGCTGCGTCCGGGCGAGCAGGTCGCTGCCGAGGCCGCGCGTGCGCTTCTCGACAACTTCTACTTCAACCCGAAGCGCTACGACCTGGCGAAGGTGGGTCGTTACAAGATCAACCACAAGCTCGGTCTCGACGCACCGCTGACCGACTCGGTCCTCACGGTTCAGGACATCGTCGCGACGATCAAGTACCTCGTGCGTCTGCACGCAGGCACGGAAGAGACCTTCCCCGGCATCCGCTCGGGCAAGAAGGCCGACATCCGCATCGCGACCGACGACATCGACAACTTCGGCAACCGTCGCATCCGCGCGGTCGGCGAGCTGATCCAGAACCAGGTCCGCACCGGTCTCTCCCGCATGGAGCGCGTCGTCCGCGAGCGCATGACCACGCAGGACATCGAGGCGATCACGCCGCAGACCCTGATCAACGTGCGCCCCGTCGTCGCAGCGATCAAGGAGTTCTTCGGAACCTCGCAGCTCTCGCAGTTCATGGACCAGAACAACCCGCTCGCGGGTCTGACCAACAAGCGCCGCCTCTCGGCTCTCGGCCCCGGTGGTCTGAGCCGTGACCGCGCAGGTGTCGAGGTCCGTGACGTCCACCCGTCGCACTACGGCCGCATGTGCCCCATCGAGACCCCGGAAGGCCCGAACATCGGTCTGATCGGTGCTCTCGCGACCTTCGCGCGCATCAACTCGTTCGGCTTCATCGAGACCCCGTACCGCAAGGTCACCGGGGGCGTCGTCACCGAGGAGATCGACTACCTGACGGCTTCCGAAGAGGTCGACTTCAACATCGCGCAGGCCAATGCCCCGCTCGACAAGAACGGTCGCTTCATCGAGAGCCACGTCCTGGCCCGCCCCAAGGGCGGCAGCGGCGAGGTCGACATGTTCCTCCCGGAGGACATCGGCTACATCGATGTCTCGCCTCGCCAGATGGTGTCGGTCGCGACCTCGCTCGTGCCGTTCCTCGAGCACGACGATGCGCAGCGCGCGCTCATGGGCGCCAACATGCAGCGTCAGGCTGTGCCGCTGCTGCGCAGCGACTCGCCGCTCGTCGGAACCGGTATGGAGGGCTACACCGCCATCGACGCCGGCGACGTGCTCACGGCTGAGAAGCCGGGTGTCGTCACCGAGGTCTCCGCAGACCGCGTCACCGTCATGCTCGACGAGGGTGGAACGCAGGATTACCACCTGCGCAAGTTCGACCGCTCCAACCAGGGCACGTCGTACAACCAGAAGGTCGTCGTCAACGAGGGCGACCGCGTCGAGGTCGGAGAGGTCATCGCTGATGGCCCCGCCACCGAGAACGGCGAGCTGGCCCTCGGAAAGAACCTCCTCGTCGCGTTCATGACGTGGGAAGGCTACAACTTCGAGGACGCGATCATCCTCAGCCAGGACCTCGTGAAGGACGACACCCTCTCCTCGATCCACATCGAGGAATACGAGGTCGACGCCCGCGACACGAAGCTCGGCAAGGAGGAGATCACCCGTGATCTCCCCAACGTCAGCCCTGAGCTGCTGAAGGATCTCGACGAGCGCGGCATCATCCGCATCGGCGCCGAGGTCCGCCCCGGCGACATCCTCGTCGGCAAGGTCACGCCGAAGGGCGAGACCGAGCTGTCGGCGGAAGAGCGTCTGCTCCGCGCGATCTTCAACGAGAAGAGCCGCGAGGTCCGTGACACCTCTCTGAAGGTGCCCCACGGTGAGCAGGGCACGATCATCGCCGTCAAGGAGTTCAACGCCGAGGACGGCGACGACGAGCTCGGCTCCGGTGTCAACCGCCGAGTCGTGGTCTACATCGCCCAGAAGCGCAAGATCACCGAGGGTGACAAGCTCGCCGGTCGTCACGGCAACAAGGGTGTCATCGCGAAGATCCTCCCGATCGAGGACATGCCGTTCCTCGCGGACGGAACCCCCGTCGACATCGTGCTGAACCCGCTGGGCATCCCGGGTCGAATGAACTTCGGTCAGGTGCTCGAGACCCACCTCGGGTGGATCGCGAAGCAGGGCTGGAAGGTCGAAGGAAACCCGGAGTGGGCTACGAAGCTCCCGAAGGACGCCTTCGAGGCCGCACCCGGCACCAAGGTCGCCACCCCGGTGTTCGACGGTGCGAGCGAGGAGGAGATCGCAGGTCTCCTCGACTCGACCATCCCGACCCGTGACGGCGTGCGCCTGATCGACTCCACCGGAAAGGCCCAGATGTTCGACGGGCGCTCCGGCGAGCCGTTCCCGGCGCCGATCTCGGTGGGCTACATGTACATCCTGAAGCTCCACCACCTGGTCGACGACAAGATCCACGCGCGTTCGACTGGTCCGTACTCGATGATCACCCAGCAGCCGCTCGGTGGTAAGGCGCAGTTCGGTGGCCAGCGATTCGGTGAGATGGAGGTGTGGGCCCTCGAGGCCTACGGTGCCGCATACGCGCTCCAGGAGCTCCTCACGATCAAGTCCGACGACATCCTCGGCCGCGTCAAGGTGTACGAGGCCATCGTCAAGGGCGAGAACATCCAGGAGCCCGGCATCCCCGAGTCCTTCAAGGTGCTCATGAAG
>Ga0308167_1001358_pt1 | contig 29348 bp, 24 predicted proteins | sample PhyCR1_2_FD_202138 | JGI IMG/M metagenome (GOLD analysis project Ga0308167, IMG submission 202138) | Phyllosphere microbial communities from UC Gill Tract Community Farm, Albany, California, United States - DLSLRC.R1 | ecosystem: Host-associated > Plants > Phyllosphere > Unclassified | place... | reverse complement strand
GCAAATGGCACTCGATCAGGCCAATGCGTCAGCCAGTGTCCAGGCTATCGAGCTGGATGCGCACGAGCAGCAATGGATACGTGACAACCCCAGAGTGACGGTGGCATCGGTGCAATATCCGTTGTACCTGTTTCAGGACGAACATGGCCAGTGGAGCGGTCTTAACAACGATGTGCTCAAGCGCGTCAGCGCAATGACCGGCCTGCAATTCGAGCACCAGGAATCGTTCTCTACCGACCATATGCTCGATCGCCTGCAAAGCGGGGTCGCGGACATCAGTACGACCTTGGCCATGAGTGATGATCGCAAGGCGTTTCTCGATTTCAGTCATGCTTTTGGAGGGGCAGGCTGGGTTTTTGTCGGACATGCCAATACCCCGCGGGTGGAGTCTTTCGAGCAACTGGCCAAGCGCGTTCTGGTGCTGCCCGCCCGTCATGCCCTGGAGGATGGGATTCGGCGCGATTATCCGTCGATTGAAATACGCTCGGTGAAAACCTATGCCGAAGCGCGGGCGCTGGTCGAGAGTGGTGAAGCCTACGCAACCATCGAAAACGAAATCGGCGCGCAGCTCTATCCGTTGGGCATGCTCAAGGTCGGTGCCCTGGTAGAGGGCAAGTGGGAAGCCGATCATCTGGCTGTACGAAAAGGCATGCCGCAACTACTGAGTATTCTCAATAAGGCGCTGGAAGCGTTCCCTGCGGCGGAGTTGCGCGCGATTCGTCTCAAGTGGCTGGCGGGCGTTTCGCCGCCTCCCGTGCCCTCCGTATGGGAACGGCTGGTCGAGTGGGCATGCTGGGCGATGGGGGTAATCGGCGTTTTCGGGATGCTGTCGCTAGTGTGGAACAGACGCCTGGCGGCCGTGATCAAGTTGCGCTGCGCAGCGGAAAAGGAGCTGGGTGATCAACTGGCCTTTCAGCACGCCCTGATCGATTCGATGCCGGATCCGGTGTTTGTCCGTGATCTGCACGGGCGCTTGATCATCTGCAATCGCAGTTACGAGGAAGCACTGTCGGTGCGCCTGGACCAGATGCAGGGGCGCCTGCTGATCGAAGTCGATGCGTTTCCGGAAACCACCGCGCGCATGCTCCACGATGAGTTCATCACCCAGTTGCAAACCCGCAAGTCGCGCTTCAGCAAACGACAGCTGCTGTTCAAGGGCGGGTCTCGCGAGGTTTATCAGTGGACCGTGCCGTTTTACAGCGGTGACGGTAAATTGCGCGGCCTGTTGGGTGGCTGGACCGACATCACTCAGCGCAGGACCGAGAGCGGGTGTCGCTGTCTGCCGTAAAGAAGGGAAATGTCCTGCAAGACGCGGCTACTTTTCTGATGGGAGGCTTAAGACGCCTGCCCTAGAGTGAACGACAACTGCGGTGAGAGTCCGCGATGATCGCTCCAGAGGTCGCCCATGCGCTCGCTTAAAGTCCTGATTCTTGAACCCAACCCGTTCCAGCTGATGGCATTGCATCAAATGCTCAATGCCATCGGCATCTACGATGTATTGACCGCACCTTCGCTAGCGTCAGCCTTGAGTTCACTGGGGCATCGCGGCGCGGTCGATATCGCCATTTGCGATCCGCAGCTCAAAGGTGGCGATGGGCTGGCTTTGATTCATCACCTGGCGGCGCACCATGAGGCGCGTGCCCTGATTCTGCTGGGCTCGGTCGCGCAGAGTTTGATGAGTGATCTGGAGCCGCTGCTCCGCCAGCAACGCCTGCGCCTGCTGGGACGGCTGCAAACGCCGGTTTCGGCGGTGTTGATGAGAGGTCTGCTGGACAGTTATCTGATCACCCCGCAGGAGCTCATCGAGGCCTGAAACCGGCGAATATTTTTCTGTCATCTTCGCCGTGCATGCTCTGTCAGACTAGGACCCGCAAGGTCGGGACGCGACAGGCAGAACTTTCTTCTCGGGCCGGTGGTCATTTAATGTGAACACGCCCCAGGCACTGTGTTTTCGGACTATTGAGTGGAGATCGAGATGGAAAGTATCAGTCTATTGCTCGGTGAGGCTCTGAGCCCGTATCAGGTGACGCTGACCCCTCGCGGCAGCCATGGTGAATGTCTGGTAACGCTGAAGAACAGCAGCGGCGCCATTGTGGTGGAACGCGAATTCAATCAGGCCCAGTTGAGCGACAAGCGCTTGCTGACCGACGTGGTGGACGGCCTGCACCGTGACGTGATGATCGCCGAAGGACGGCTGGAACCCTGCGTCATTGCGGCGTTGCGCAATGCAGCTCTGGACAAGCGTCCGGCCCTGTAAAGATGAAATATTTTTTGTGGGAACCTTCCTGCATCCCTGTCAGTCAGACCCCATAACAGCGAGATCAAGCATTGTGCTCCGGTGCTTGTCGCTTGCTGCTACGGGTCTCGAAGCAGACCCCGTTTAACCCCGAGTCGTCTCCCCACTTCTCGGGGTTTCTTTTGCCCGGCGTTTGCGCAGTGCGCGGCTTGTTGCTTGAAAAACCGAAGCGCCCGGCGCTGCTCAGATGGCCCCGTCTTCGCGCAGCCGAGCGATTTGCGCAGCGTCGTAGCCCAGATCGCCAAGCAGCTGCGCATTGTGTTCGCCCAACTGCGGCCCGACCCATTCGGATGAACCTGGGGTTTCGGAAAGTTTCGGCACGATGCCGGGCATCTTGAAGTCCTTGCCGTCCGGCAGCTTGGCATGCAGGAACATCTCTCGCGCCAGATATTGCGGATCGTTGAACATGTCCTCGGCGCTGAAGATCCGGCTGACCGGTACGTCGGCCTGATTGAGCAAGTCGAGAACAGTCTGCAGTGGTAAGGAATTGACCCAGCGATCAATCACGCCATACAACTCGTCCCGGCGACTGTCGCGCCCGTCGTTACTGGCCAGCAGTGGATCGTTAGCAAGATCTTCGCGGCCAATCACAAGCATGAAGCGTTTGAAGATCGCATCACCATTGGCACCGATCTGCACATGCTTGCCGTCGGCGCTGGTGTGGATCGAAGAGGGCGTGATGCCCGGCATGATGTTGCCGCTGCGCTCGCGGATGAAACCGAACACGTCGAACTCCGGCACCATGCTTTCCATCATCGCGAAGATAGCTTCATACAGCGCAACGTCGACCACTTGGCCCAGCCCGCCATTGACCTCGCGATGACGCAGCGCCATCAGCGCACCGATCACGCCCCACAGCGCGGCAATCGAATCACCGATGGAAATCCCGGTACGCACCGGTGGCCGATCTTCGAAACCGGTGATGTACCGCAGGCCGCCCATGGATTCGCCGACCGCACCGAAACCTGGCTGGTCCTTCATCGGCCCGGTCTGACCAAAACCGGACAGGCGCACCATCACCAGTTTCGGGTTCAGTGCGTGCAGGGTTTCCCAGCTCAGACCAAGTTTTTCCAGGACGCCGGGGCGGAAATTCTCGATGAGGATGTCGGCCTCGCCCAGCAGTTGTTTCAGGATCGCCAAACCGTCCGGGTGTTTCAGATTGAGGGTCAGCGACTTCTTGTTGCGCGCCTGGACGAACCACCACAACGAGGTGCCTTCGTACAATTTGCGCCACTTGCGCAGGGGATCGCCGCCGTCCGGCGACTCGATCTTGATCACCTCGGCGCCGAATTCGCCGCAAATGCGCGAGGCAAACGGCCCGGCGATCAACGTACCCAATTCAATGACTTTCAGACCCGAGAGCGGTTTGCTGGTGAACGGCATGCGAAATCCTGTAGGACAAGGCTGAACGGATACAGGGTTTTAACATAGCCGGCTGTCAGACGCCGCAGCTGGATCGCCATCAATTCGATGATTGCCTGTGGCATCGGTTAGACTTGCCGACTTTCCTCGTATCAAGAAGCCCGTTCATGGCCCAGCCGTCCACTACCTACAAATTCGAACTGAACCTCACCGACCTCGACCGCAGCGTCTACGAGAGCGTCAAGCAGACCATCGCCCGTCATCCTTCGGAAACCGAAGAACGCATGACTGTGCGGCTGCTGGCCTACGCGCTCTGGTACAACGAGCAGCTGTCGTTCGGCCGTGGTCTGTCAGACGTGGATGAACCGGCCTTGTGGGAAAAGAGCCTGGACGACCGTGTCCTGCATTGGATCGAAGTCGGCCAGCCGGATGCCGATCGCCTGACCTGGTGCTCGCGCCGCACCGAACGCACCAGCCTGCTGGCCTACGGCAGCCTGCGTGTCTGGGAAACCAAGGTGATCCCGGCGATCAAGAACCTGAAAAACGTCAACATCGCCGCCGTCCCGCAGGAAGTGCTGGAGACCCTGGCCAAGGACATGCCGCGCGTCATCAAGTGGGACGTGATGATCAGCGAAGGCACGATCTTCGTCACCGACGATCGCGGTCAGCACGAAGTCCAGTTGCAATGGCTGCAAGGTGAGCGCGGCTGAGGTCGCGACACCGCTGATATTTCCCACGAATCAAAGAGAAGCCTCCGTCGCCCCATGCGTATCGAACCTCGTCAACTGCCTGCCACGCTGCCTTTCCTCGGTGATCTGCCGCCACTGCTGACCCGCCTGTACGCGGCGCGGGGCGTGCAATCGGAAGCGGAGCTGGACAAAGGTCTGGCGCGCTTGATCCCGTTCCAGCAGCTCAAAGGCATTGATGCGGCGGTTGACCTGCTGGTGACGGCATTGGAGCAACGCCAGCGCATTTTGATCGTCGGCGACTTCGATGCGGACGGCGCCACCGCCAGCACCGTCGGTGTACTCGGCCTGCGCCTGTTGGGCGCGGCGCATGTCGATTACCTGGTGCCGAACCGTTTCGAATACGGCTATGGCCTGACGCCGGAAATCGTCGAAGTCGCGCTGACCCGTGAACCGCAACTATTGATCACCGTCGATAACGGCATCTCCAGCGTCGAAGGCGTCGCGGCGGCCAAGCGCGCCGGACTGAAGGTTTTGATCACCGATCACCACTTGCCCGGCGATGAACTGCCGCAGGCCGATGCGCTGGTCAATCCGAACCAGCCGGGCTGCGAGTTTCCGAGCAAAGCGCTGGCCGGCGTCGGGGTGATCTTCTACGTACTCATGGCGTTGCGCGCGCGTTTGCGCAGCCTCGGCTGGTACGAGAGCAAGCCGCAACCGAACATCGGCGAACTGCTCGATCTGGTGGCGCTGGGCAGCGTCGCCGACGTGGTACCGCTGGATGCCAACAACCGCATTCTTGTGCATCAAGGGCTGGAGCGGATTCGCGCCGGCCGGGCGCGGCCGGGGATCAAGGCGATTCTCGAAGTCGCCAAGCGAGAGGCTGCGCGGATCACTTCCACCGACTTGGGTTTTATCGTCGGCCCTCGCCTGAACGCCGCCGGACGTCTGGACGACATGAGCCTGGGCATCGAATGCCTGCTCACCGCCGACGCCAATCTGGCGCGGGAAATGGCTGCGCAACTGGACGGCATGAACCAGGATCGCAAATCCATCGAGCAGGGCATGCAGCGTGAAGCGCTGGCGCAGCTCAAGGATCTGCCGGTCGAGTCGATGCCGTTCGGTCTGTGCCTGTTCGACCCGGAGTGGCACCAGGGTGTGATCGGCATTCTCGCTTCGCGCATGAAAGAGCGCTATTTCCGCCCGACCATTGCTTTTGCCGATGCCGGTGATGGTCTGCTCAAGGGCTCCGGTCGCTCGGTGCAGGGCTTCCATATTCGCGATGCGCTGAGCGTGGTCGCGGCGCAGCATCCGAACCTGATCGCCAAGTACGGTGGCCACGCGATGGCCGCTGGTCTGACCTTGCCGCAGGAGAATTTTCCTTTGTTTGCCGAGGCTTTCGACGCTGAAGTGCGCAGGCAACTTCGCGAAGAAGACCTCACCGGGCGCATGTTGTCGGACGGCACGCTGGCCGTTGAAGAGTTTCATCTCGAACTGGCTCGCGCCTTGCGCCACGCCGGGCCGTGGGGGCAGCACTTCCCGGAGCCGCTGTTTCACGGCGTATTTCAGCTGGTCGAGCAGCGCGTGGTTGGCGAGCGGCATCTCAAAGTGGTGCTGAAAAGCGAATGCGGCTCGGTGAAGCTCGATGGCATCGCGTTTGGCATTGATCGCGATGTGTGGCCGAACCCGACGATTCAATGGGTTGAACTGGCTTACAAGCTCGACGTCAACGAGTTTCGTGGCAACGAGACTGTGCAGTTGATGATTGCTCATATCGAACCGCGCTGAAGATCAAAAGATCGCAGCCTTCGGCAGCTCCCACAGGGGATCGCATTCCTCTGTTGGAGCTGCCGAAGGCTGCGATCTTTTCTGGAACCCCCCAAGATCCCCGGTTGTCGACTAGGCTCTAAGCACTGCTTGATTGGCCTTGTGACGTCTTGTCGAATTCTTGCCCGCGGGGGCGGGCGCTGTACCCTTTTTCTGTCACTCGTCGACTTTTCAAACAGAACCCTGGAGCCTGCCCACTGATTCGAGAGGTGCCCCATGAGTCTGCTGCTTGAACCCTTTACCCTGCGCCAACTGACCCTGCCCAACCGCATCGCCGTGTCGCCGATGTGCCAGTACTCCAGCGTCGACGGCCTGGCCAACGACTGGCACCTGGTTCACCTGGGCAGCCGCGCGGTGGGCGGCGCCGGCCTGGTGTTTACCGAAGCCACGGCCGTCACCGCTGACGGGCGCATCACCGCCGAAGACCTTGGCCTGTGGAACGACGAACAGATTGCGCCGTTGCAACGCATCACCCGTTTCATTACGTCCCAGGGCGCGGTCGCCGGCATTCAATTGGCCCACGCCGGACGCAAGGCCAGCACCCATCGGCCGTGGATCGGCAAGCATGGCAGCGTCAAACCGGAGGATGGCGGCTGGACACCGGTCGGGCCGTCGCCGATCGCCTTTGATCCGCAACACACCCAACCGAAACAGCTCGATGAAGGGCAGATCGCCGAGGTCATCCAGGCGTTTGTCGATGCCGCCAAACGCGCGTTAAAGGCCGGCTTCAGTGTGGTTGAGGTGCACGCGGCGCATGGTTACCTGCTGCATCAGTTTCTCTCGCCGCTGAGCAACCAGCGCCGCGATCAGTACGGTGGTTCGTTTGAAAATCGTATTCGGCTGGTGCTGCAAGTGACCGAAGCAGTTCGGGCGGTGTGGCCAGAAGAATTGCCGGTGTTTGTTCGTGTATCGGCCACTGACTGGGTGGAAGACGGCTGGAACCCGGATGAGACCGTGGAGCTGGCGCGGCGCCTGCACACCCTGGGTGCCGACCTGATCGATGTGTCCTCGGGTGGTACGGCGGCGAATGCGGAGATTCCGGTCGGGCCCGGTTATCAAACGCGCTTCGCCGAACGGGTGCGCAAAGAGTCAGGCATCGCCACTGGCACGGTAGGCATGATTACCGAGCCGGCGCAGGCCGAGCACATCCTGCGCACCTGTCAGGCCGATATCATTTTCCTCGCCCGGGAACTGCTGCGTGACCCGTACTGGCCGTTGCATGCCGATGACGATCTGGGTGGACGCAAAGCGGTGTGGCCGGCGCAGTATCAGCGGGCGACCCATCGGGATCAGCCGATTCATGAATCGGATTTGCGTGATTGAGTCAGTCGAGATAAAGCAAAAAGCCCCGGTCAGTGATGGCCGGGGCTTTTTTTCGTCTGGTTGTCTTTGTTGCCGTGCTGGCGCCATCGTTGGCAAGCCAGCTCCCACAGGTTTGGTGGCGTACGCGAAATTTATGCTCGACACCATTCATTGTGGGAGCTGGCTTGCCAGCGATGAGGTCCGCGCAGGCGCCTCAAATCTTCAAGGGTATTTGCGCTTGTCCGGCGCCGGCGGGAAGTACTGGTACAACCAGGTCTCGCTCAACGTGCGGTCATTGGTGCGAATGAACAGGCGCAATTCCACTGGCTCTACGCTGTCATTGGTCGGGTACCAGTCGAACAGGATCCGATAACCCTTGATGTCATCCAGCACCAGCACGCTGAAGTCCTGCACCTTGCCGTTGGAGCAAGTGATCACTGGCTCGATCCCGGTGCCCTGTGGCAGGCGCTCGAGGCCGCCACCGGTGAAGTCCACGGCAAAGCGCCGCGCCCAGACTGGCGGGTAGTGCTCGCCTGGCGCCCAGCCCTCGGTGAAGCCGCCCATGCCCGAACGCGTAGCGTGCACCCGTGCCAGTGGCGTGCCGACCGGTGGCAGCGCGCTCCAGTACAGCTTGTACCCGTAGTTCAGCGAATCACCGGCAGCCACGGGTTTCTTCGGCGTCCAGAACGCGACGATGTTATCCAGCGTCTCGCCGGTCGTAGGAATTTCCAGCAGATCGATCGAGCCTTCGCCCCAGGCGGTTGTCGGTTCTACCCACAGGCTCGGGCGCTTGCTGTACCAGTCGACGGTGTCCTGATAGTTGGCGAATTCGTGGTCGGTCTGCACCAGGCCGAAACCCTTCGGGTCCTTGTCGGCAAATGCGTTGAATTGCAGCGTCGCCGGGTTGTTCAACGGACGGCAGATCCACTCGCCATTGCCACGCCACATTGCCAGGCGATCGGAGTCGTGGATTTGCGGGTGAATGGTGTCGCACATGCGCCGTTCGTGGGTGCCGCAGCTGAACATGCTGGTCATCGGCGCCACGCCCAGTTGTTGGATGGTGGTACGCGCGTTGATGTGCGCGTCGATTTCCATCACCACGCGCTCGGCCTGGCAGTCGATGTCGAAGCGATACGCGCCAGTGGCGCTCGGCGAATCGAGCAAGGCGTAGACCACAAAGCGTGTGGCGTTCTTGTCCGGCGTCTCGAACCAGAACTTGGTGAAGTCGGGAAATTCTTCGCGCTTTTTGGCGTAGGTGTCGATCGCCAGGCCGCGCGCGGAGAGGCCATATTGGCCAGTAGCATCGACCGCACGGAAATAGCTGGCGCCGAGAAACGACACCACGTCATGCCGATCCAGCTCCGGTGCCTTGAACAGTTTGAAGCCGGCAAAACCCAGATCGCCCTTGAGCTGCTGGGTGTCGACCGAAGTGTTCTCATAATTGAACAGCGCCGGGCGGAAATGCACCTCGCGTGCCATGCGCGTCTTCGGATCAACGCTGTACATGCGCACCGGCTGACGGAAACCCATGCCGACGTGGAAAAACTGCACGTCCAGCTGACCTTTGTTTTCCTTCCACAGGGAATGCTCGCCGTCGTAGCGGATCGCGTTGAAATTCTGCGGAGTCATGGTCGCCAGGGTTGGCGGCAACACCTGTTTCGTATCCTGATAGGCATTGCCGGCGAGCTGCTTGGCCTGACGCTTCAACGCTTCGAAATCGAAGGCCTGGGCCTCGCCATCGGCGGCGCCACCATTGGCCGCCCAGGCGCGAGCGGCCAACAGACCCGACGCGGAAAGACCGGTATAGGCCGCAATGGCCATGGACGCTTTGAGCAAATTCCTGCGGTGCATAAATACAACCTGTCGTGTGCAATCCAGCGCCGTTCCTGGCACCTGTCGGATCGGAAATTACGGTTCGGTCATGCCTTCGGCCAAACGCAACGGACTATAAACAGATGCCCGCTAGCTTAATCGGTTCGATTGTCGGGCAAAAAGGCTTGTTTGCGTTGCGTCATCTGGCAATGAAACAAGACATGTCTGTAATTTTTCTGACAGGGCTCTCTGATTTAGAGGGCATATCTGCTTTTTTCGATTAATTACTCTAAAAACCACTTTTCAACGCCGATTTAATTCCTATTCTATGGGCAAGACCGGATACAAGCCTTCGTGCCGGCGGGGCACACGACGCTGCTCGAAGAGGCAGGGCGATGTGAGGTTCAGCAGTTTCTTGACTCAATAGAGAAGGACATCGTCCATGGCAAAAATACACGGCATCACCGAAATGTTGGGCATCTTTCCGTGCTTGGGCGGCGGGCGTAGAAGACGCCGGCTCAGTTCGGAAGAGTTGAAGCTGGTTGAGCGTTATCGAGAGCTTTCCGAGAATGACCGGATTGCGATGAGGTATCTGGTGGATGCGATGCGGAGTGTTTCGCGGTTTTAAAGCTGGGGCGGGAGCCGTGAAAGCCATTTGGCTTTTACGGCGGCCAGATCAGTCAGCCACTCGCGTCGGCATCGGCGAGGCCTATATCGATGGCCATTCAACTGGCTAGAAGGTTTACAGGCTGGCCTTGTAGCGAGGGCGAAAGCTTCCTCGCTACAAGGCCTTCTGGTTTAGCGGACCGGATACGGTTGCTGGCCGTGCATCAAGTCCGGTACATCACGCCATTTGACCCACGCCTGCTGTTGCCAGTGCAGCAATGGCACGGTGACGCCTGCCCAGTGCATCGAACTGAGGCTCGGTTGATTGTCCACAGGATTCGATTGCACTTCGCGCAGCATCGGAATGACTTCATGGCTCAACCATTGGCGCAGGTGACGGTTTTCCGGGACGAAGTGATGGATGAGCAGGGCGAACAGCCCAGACTCGCTGACCATCGCGCAATCGACGATTTCGCCGTTCTTTCGCAATAGCACATTGCGACGCTGGTCGGGATCGAGTTTCAGGGTGAGACGTTCGTTGAGGTGGTAACCCATCAGGCGCCCAAGGTCCTGAACACAGAACCATATCTCGTGTTCCTGCAGCATGAAGGAAGCGGTTGTGGCGGGTGAAGATGGTGGGGGTGAAGTGCGTCGACGGAGCATTCTGGATTTGCGTAGACATGTAGTGACTTCCGTTTCGAGTTGGAAAGCCGCCACCAATTCTTCGAAAAATTGGGTGGCGAGCCGAATGGCGTTCGAAGTCGGGTTACTTCCTGTCGAAACGGTAAAGCCGGAAGGCCCGCGCCACACGGCCCGCCATAAAGCAGAACTGAAGTTGTGAACAATCAGCAGTTCAATGGAGGGCATGCAAGCACCGTTTTGACAGTTTCCGGCTTCGACCCCGGGTCGCTGAGTTTGCAGCGACGGGTAAAGCCTATCGGTCAGGCACTTGCGGCGACAAGTCTACTCTTTCGCCGCACAGCGTAGGAAATTGAGCTTTTTCAGGAAAGCTGCATCTGTAGGAAATGCCTGTTTTTACGCCCTCGCCAGCGAGGCTATTCCTGAGCAGTGTTTTTTCCGTTATTTGTGGAAATCTTGCGCACCGCTGCCGGTGCTGGGCCCTCGTTTCAGGCTCGAAGGATTTCCATGACTAACGGAGAGTTCAATGAAGGTTTCCCTCAGACAGATCAACGGCCCTTGGGATCAGGGTTGGGTGCTGGACAAACACATGGTAAGTAGTACCTTTCTTGGCAACGATGAACGCGGACATCCATGCTTCGATAATCAGCGCACTGAAGTTGGCGAGGCGACCTACCAGCTCAAATACCAGAAGGATTGGACGCAGGTCAGCCCACTTGCCCAAGCCGTTGCGACAAATGTTTTTCCAAAACTGGATCAGGTAGGTTTCGTGGTGCCTATGCCTGCTTCAAAGATTCGTCAGCGACAACCTGTTACTGAGGTCGCTCTGGCGTTAGGACGAATTATCGGGCGGCCGGTTTTCTCGGATTTGCTTCGGAAAGCGAACACAGGGAAGTCGCTCAAGGATTTGCATTCCAAAGCCGACAAGGTTGCCGCGATTGGAGACAGTTTCAGCGTCAATGATGAAATCACCACCGATGGGCGCTGGAATGTTTTGGTTGTAGATGATTTGTTTGATAGCGGCGCGTCGATGGACGCGGCCTGCGCTGTTTTGCGTAAATATCCGAAGGTGGGGAAAATTTACGTCGCAGCGCTAACCTGGAAGTGAACTCAATGACGACTGTATTTATTGCCGGCTCTATCAATATCAAGAACCTTGATCCCAAGGTAAAGGAGCGCATCAGTAATATCGTGGCGTCCGAGTTTGAGGTGGTAGTGGGTGATGCGGGTGGCGCAGACACCTCGATTCAGGAGTACCTACTGAGCCTCGAAGGATCCAGAACAACGGTCTTTTGCAGCGGTTCGGTACCGAGGAACAATCTTGGGCGGTGGCCCGCCAGGACCGTGGTCTCAAAACATTCCAAGGGATCGAGAGCCTTTTTCACCGAAAAAGACCTGGTCATGGCCGAAGCGGCTGATTACGGGCTAATGATATGGGATGCCAAGAGTACCGGTACGCTCAGCAACGTTATTGAACTGTTGTCGAGAAAAAAGAAGTCGCTGGTATTCGTCAACAAGGAAAAGCAGTTCAAAGTGGTCGGGGACGTCAGTCAGCTCGAGGAGTTGATTGCAGTCATGTCCGATCACGCCAGGCAAAAAGCCAACGAAAAAATCCGTTTGTTTGATCGTATTTCCTTACTGAAACATGATCAGGCGGAGCTTTCCTTCTAATGATTGTTCTTGGCTTTCTGACCCTCGGCAGCCTGTCTGTGAGGGCTCAAATAGGGCGTTGAGCCAAACCGAGTTCTTCGCGAACAGGCTCTCTCTCACAGAGAAGTGCCGATCGTAGGTAGTTGTTGACCTCAGTGCCTGAACATCACATGCCGAACCGTGGTGTAGTCCTCCAGCCCGAACATCGACATATCCTTGCCGTACCCGGACATTTTCTGACCTCCATGTGGCATTTCGCTGACGAGCATGAAGTGCGTGTTGACCCAGGTGCAGCCGTACTGCAGCCGCGCTGACAGGCGATGCGAACGCCCTGTGTCGACGGTCCAGATGGAGGAGGCGAGGCCGTAGTCGGAGTCGTTGGCCCACTCAAGCGCTTGTGCTTCATCGGTAAATTTGGTCACCGAAACCACTGGACCGAACACTTCACGGCGGACGATTTCGTCATCCTGCTGCGCGTCGGCCAGCACCGTGGGTTCAAAGAAGAACCCATTGCCTTCGACAGCCTTGCCGCCGGTGATCAACCGGATGTGCGGCTGCGCCACGGCGCGCTCGACGAAAGCGGCGACGCGGTCGCGGTGTTGTGCGGTGATCAGCGGGCCCATCTCGGTGGAGGGATCATCCTGCACGCCGTATTTGATCGTGCTGACCGCCGCGCCGAGTTTTTCGACGAATTTGTCGTAAATCCCTTGCTGCGCGTAGATCCGGCAGGCAGCGGTGCAGTCCTGCCCGGCGTTGTAAAAACCGAAGGTACGAATGCCTTCCACCGCCGCGTCGATGTCGGCATCGTCGAAGATGATCACCGGTGCCTTGCCGCCCAGTTCCATGTGCATGCGCTTAACGCTGTCGGCGGTGCTGGAAATGATGTTCGACCCGGTGGCGATCGAACCGGTCAGCGACACCATGCGCACTTTCGGATGGCTGACCAGTGGACTGCCGACGGTAGCGCCCCGGCCGAACACCAGATTGAGTACACCGGCCGGGAATATGTCCGACGCCAGTTCGGCCAGACGCAACGCCGTCAACGGGGTTTGTTCCGACGGCTTGAGCACCACAGTATTACCGGCGGCCAGCGCCGGGGCGATTTTCCAGGCGACCATCATCAGCGGGTAATTCCACGGCGCGATGGAGGCGATCACTCCGACCGGATCGCGACGGATCATCGAAGTGTGACCGGGCAAATATTCGCCAGCGGCCGAACCACTCATGCAACGGCTGGCGCCGGCGAAGAAACGGAACACATCGGCAATCGCCGGGATCTCGTCGTTGAGCGCGGCGCTGTAGGGTTTGCCGCAATTGTCGGATTCCAGTTTCGCCAGTTCCTCGCCATGGGTTTCGATGGCGTCGGCGAGTTTGAGCAGCAACAGCGAGCGATCCTTCGGCGCGGTTTGCGACCACTCGGCAAAAGCGTTGTCGGCGGCGCGCACGGCGGCATCGACCTGGGCTTCGCTGGCTTCGTTGATGTCCACCAGCACATCGCCCCGCGCCGGGTTGAGCACTGGTTGCGCAGGGCCTTCGCCGTTGACCAGTTGGCCGTTGATCAAGAGTCGGGTTTGCATATCTGTGTCCTCTATTGTTCTGCCGAAACCGCTTCGAAAACTGTGGGAGCGAGCCTGCTCGCGAAGGCGTTGTGTCAGACGACATCAATGCTAGATGTGACGGCCGCTTCGCGAGCAGGCTCGCTCCCACAGGGGTTGTGTGTGGTCTGTCAGCTATTCATTTTCCGCCGCTACCGGCAACACTCTCGCCCCCGCGCGTCAGGTAATACGCCCCGAGAATCGGCAGCATGGTGACCATCATCACCAGCATCGCCACGACGTTGGTCACCGGCACATCCCGTGGCCGGCTCAACTGGTTGAGCAGCCACAACGGCAGCGTGCGCTCATGCCCGGCGGTAAACGTGGTAACGATGATTTCATCGAACGACAGCGCAAACGCCAGCATGCCACCCGCCAGCAGCGCTGAGCCGAGGTTCGGCAGAATGATGTAGCGGAAAGTCTGCCAGCCGTCGGCACCGAGGTCCATCGAGGCCTCGATCAGACTGTGCGAGGTGCGGCGCAGGCGAGCGATGACGTTGTTGTAGACGATCACCACGCAGAAGGTCGCGTGGCCGACGATGATGGTGAACATGCCCGGTTCGATCCCCAGCGTCTTGAACGTTGCCAGCAAGGCGATACCGGTAATGATCCCCGGCAGCGCGATCGGCAGGATCAGCATCAGCGAAATGCCCTGTTTGCCGAAAAAATCCCGCCGGTACAACGCCGCCGACGCCAACGTGCCAAGGACCATCGCGATCAACGTGGCGATGGCGGCGATCTGCAGCGACAGCTTGATTGCCTCCAGAACGTCCGGCCGGGAAAACGCCACGCTGAACCAGTGCAGGGTAAAGCCCTTCGGCGGAAAACTGAACGCGGCCTCCTCGGTGTTGAAGGCGTAGAGGAAGATGATCAGGATCGGAAAGTGCAAAAACACCAGCCCGCCCCAGGCTGCGATTTTTAAACCCAAAGACGCACGCCCTTGTGCTGAAGCGTCAAAGTGCATCGAAAGCCCCCAGTCGTTTGACGATGGACAGGTAAACCGCGATTAGCACGATCGGCACCAGGGTGAACGCCGCGGCCATCGGCATGTTGCCAATCGCACCTTGCTGCGCGTACACCATGCTGCCGACAAAGTAGCCCGGTGGCCCGACCAGTTGCGGCACGATGAAGTCGCCCAGCGTCAGCGAAAAAGTGAAGATCGAGCCTGCGGCAATTCCCGGAATCGAAAGCGGCAGGATCACTTGCATAAAGGTCTGACGCGGCTTTGCGCCAAGGTCGGCCGAGGCCTGCAACAGCGATGGCGGCAGACGCTCCAGCGAAGCCTGAATCGGCAGGATCATGAACGGCAGCCAGATGTAGACAAACACCATGAACCGTCCCAGATGCGAGGTCGACAAGGTGCTGCCGCCGATCCCGGGAATCCCCAGAATGAATTGCAACACCGGCTCCAGCCCCAGATGCTGGACGAACCACTGCGCCACGCCGCCTTTGGCTAGCAGCAACGTCCACGCATAGGCCTTGACGATATAACTGGCCCACATCGGCAGCATCACCGCGATGTAGAAAAATGCCTTGGTTTTGCCCGTGGTGTAGCGCGCCATGTAGTAGGCAATCGGGAACGCGACGATGGCGCTGGCGATCGACACGGCGATGGCCATGCTCAGGGTGCGCAGGATGATGTCGAAATTCGAGGGCTGAAACAGCGCGGCAAAATTGGCCAGCGTCAGGTCCGGTGTCACCGCCATGGTGAAGTCGTCGAAGGTGTAGAAACCTTGCCACAACAGCATCAGCAACGAGCCCAGATAGATCGCCCCGAACCACAGCAGCGGCGGCACCAGCAACATCGACAGATACAGGTTCGGCTTGCGGTAGAGCAGGTCCGAGAACCTGCGCATCGGTGGCGACGAAGTCATCGCGAGCGAGCTCATTTCATACCCCGCTGGCCACGGTGTCGTGCAGCGCGATCATCGCTTCCCGTGCCCAGCGTGCGCTCAGACGCTGGCCGGTCTGTAGCTGTACGCCGCCGTCGAACCACTGAGTGTTGGCCTGGCTGATGCTCAGGGTCTGGCCGTTCTCCAACTGCAATTCATAGCGCGTGGCGCTGCCCTGATACTGGATATCGTGCAGCAGGCCGCTGACTTCGATTTCATGGCTGGCCAGTGGGCCTTCGGCGAAACGCACGTGTTCCGGGCGGATCGAAAACGGCTGTGGATGGCCGCTGATTTCCCGCGCCAGATCGCCGCGAATAACATTCGAGGTACCGACGAATTCGGCGACAAACGTGGTGCTCGGTTTCATGTACAGATTGCGCGGACTGTCGACCTGCTCGATGCGGCCCTTGTTGAACACCGCGACGCGATCGGACATCGACAGCGCTTCGGTCTGATCGTGGGTGACGAAGATGAACGTGATGCCGAGCTGACGTTGCAGCTTCTTCAGCTCGCTTTGCATCTGCTCGCGCAATTTCAGATCGAGCGCCCCCAACGGCTCGTCGAGCAACAGCACGCGCGGGCGATTGACCAAGGCGCGGGCGAGGGCGACACGCTGACGCTGACCGCCAGACAACTGCACCGGTTTGCGTGAGCCATAGCCGCCGAGGGCGACCATGTCCAAGGCTTCTTCGGCACGCTGGTGGCGCTCGGTCTTGCCGACGCCTTTGACCTTCAAACCGTAGGCGACGTTGTCGAGCACGTTCATGTGCGGGAACAACGCGTAATCCTGGAAAACCGTGTTGACGTCGCGTTGATACGGCGGCAAACCCGCAGCTTCTGCGCCGTGAATGCGGATCGAACCGGCGCTCGGTTGCTCGAAACCGGCGATCAGGCGCAGGCAGGTGGTCTTGCCCGAGCCGGAAGGGCCGAGCATGGAAAAGAACTCACCGTCCTCGATATCGATGGACACCCGGTCAACGGCCTTCACTTCACCGAACTGCCGGGAAACGTTGGTGAACTGGACTGCAAGCGTCATGGTGCGGTGCTCCGGAAAGGCGAGGGCTGCCGTGGCGGCCGTCCCTGGACGTCTGGAATATCTGAATCATCGAATGTTGAATGCGATCCGCTTTTAGCTCCCTCTCCCTCTGGGAGAGGGCGGGGGGTGAGGGCAGCGGTTTCTGCCATTGCTCTGAATCCAAGGGCAAGATCAAAAGCCACCCCCTCACCCCAGCCCTCTCCCCCAGAGGGGGCGAGGGGGAAAGGGAGCCGACCGCGTCGCTGTTTAAACCTAGCGCCCGCCCATAATCGCAATGTAATCCTGCGTCCAGCGGCTATACGGTACAAACTGGCCACCTTCAGCCTGCGGAGTTTTCCAGAAAGCGATCTTCTCGAACTGGTCGAAACCGTTGGTCTTGCAGCCCTCGGCGCCAAGCAATTCGCTCTCTTTACACGCCGCTGGCACCGCCGGCAACGAACCGAACCACGCCGCCACATCACCCTGGACTTTCGGCTTCAGCGACCAGTCCATCCACTTGTACGCGCAGTTCGGGTGCTTGGCCTCGGTGTGCAGCATGGTGGTGTCGGCCCAGCCGGTGGCGCCTTCTTTGGGGATAGTCGAGGCGATCGGCTGCTTCTCGTTGATCAGGCCGTTGACCTGATACGGCCAGGCGCCGGAAGCGACCACGCCTTCGTTTTTGAAATCGCTCATCTGCACCGTGGTGTCATGCCAGTAGCGATGAATCAACGGCTGCTGCGCGCGCAACAGATCGAGCACGGCTTTGTACTGATCCTCGGTGAGTTGATACGGATCCTTGATGCCCAATTCGGGCTTGGTCGATTTCAGGTACAGCGCCGCGTCGGCGATATAGATCGGGCCGTCATACGCCTGCACGCGTCCCTTGTTGGCCTTGCCATCGGGCAGATCCTGCGCGGCGAACACCACGCTCCAACTGGTCGGCGCCGTCTTGAACACGTTGGTGTTGTACATCAACACGTTCGGTCCCCACTGATACGGAGTGCCGTAAGTCTGGTGGTTGACCACGTACCACGGCGCATCTTTCAGGCGCGGGTCGAGGGACTTCCAGTTCGGGATCAACGCCGTGTTGATCGGCTGTACACGCTTGCCAGCGATCAACCGCAGTGACGCATCGCCGGACGCAGTGACCAGGTCATACCCGCCCTTGGCCATCAGGCTGACCATTTCATCGGAGGTCGCCGCTGTCTTGACGTTGACCTTGCAGCCGGTTTCCTTCTCGAAACCGCTGACCCAGTCGTAGGCCTTGTCGCTCTCGCCACGTTCGATGTAACCCGGCCACGCCACGATATCCAGCTGACCTTCGCCAGCGCCGACAGCCTTCAACGGCTCGGCGGCCTGCAAACTGGCGCTGGCCAGGATGGCCGTGGTGATTGCACTGAGCAGTGCGGTCTTGTGCACGAACATGGTTGATCCCTCTTTTCATATTATGGTCGGGGCAGTTGTGAACGCGGTGCAGCATGCCGTTGGCGGCTTGTTATCAGCGTAGTCAGAAGGCCGAAGCGGGGCGGGCGATCTCGATTACGGCGGCGGATATTGTTTCGCCCGGCTGAAGTGTAGATGGGTTTTTCCAAGGTCAGCTGCGCACTTCAATCCAGAGCGCGAGCAACATCTCGAAGCACACTCGCGGCGCGGGTTGGGGCACTTTCGAACTAGGCTGAGGGCCTTAGATCCGGATAACCCTTGTTTGGAGACGGAACATGAACACCCGTGGATTGCTCGATCAACTGCTCAAGTCCGGGCAGGAAATGCTGCAGAACAAGACTGGCGGCGCTTCCAGCAAATCGGCTGCCAGCGGGCTTGGCGGCTTGCTCGGTGGCTCGTCTGGCTCCAGCGGCCTCGGCGGCCTGCTCTCCGGCGCGGGTGGCGGCGCATTGGCCGCAGGCGCGATGGGCCTGCTGCTCGGCAATAAAAAGGTCCGCAAGGTCGGCGGCAAAGTCGCGATCTACGGCGGCCTCGCTGCGCTGGGCGTACTGGCCTACAAGGCCTACGGCAACTACAACGCCCAAAAAGGCAGCGCACCCCAACGCGAACCGCAAACCCTCGACCGCTTGCCACCCGCTCAAGTCGAGCAGCACAGCCAGGCAATCCTCAAAGCCTTGGTCGCCGCCGCCAAAGCCGACGGCCACATCGACGAGCGCGAGCGCGAACTGATCGAAGGCGAATTCACAAAGCTCGACAACGATCAGGAACTGCAACACTGGCTCCACGCCGAACTCAACAAACCCCTCGACCCCACCGACGTCGCCCGCGCGGCGAGTACGCCGGAAATGGCGGCGGAGATGTACATCGCCAGTGTGATGCTGGTGGATGAGGAGAATTTTATGGAGAAGAGCTATCTGGATGAACTGGCACGGCAGTTGAAACTGGAGCCGGAATTGAAGGTGGAGTTGGAGAGGCAGGTACGGTTGGCGGGGGGGTGAAGTTCTGGGGGGAAATCGCAGCGTTGAGTTGCGATTTTCCTGTGTCGTTGAATTGGGGCTTAAACGGAGGCCGAAGTTTGTAATTCCCTTCTGAATCGGGTTCGATTGTAAATTACGAGGTGACCAATTTGTGGGGGGTTGTTTGGATCCTAGCGAGAGAGCGATTACATCTATATAAAACGCAGCGCTATAAGTGAGATGCAATGGCGGCTCGGATGTACCGTTAACAGCCTTTTAAATTGTTGGCTTTATGGGGGCGTAGACCATTATTTGGCTTTCACGCCTCGATCATGAATTCTTCAATTTTTTCAATAAATGCACTTTTGCTTTTAGTTCTGAACTCGCCTAAAAAAATTTCGGAGCCTCTGATGGGTTCGCCTCTTTTGTCATATTGGATCGTTAGCATATCAATGACAAAATCTCCGCTGGGGTCCCCTTCAGGCTCGACTCTAGTGTCAAAGCAATGCCCGGTGCTTCGGCGAACTCCTCCAATCAGTACCGAGCTGGAAAACCAGTCGATGGTCTCCGGTGTTAGCTCAACCTCGAACAGATTGTTGATTGTTATAATCCAGCCGCTTGGCACTCGGATTGGCTGGAGGTGGTATTTGAGTTTCTTTCTCATTTGGTTGTTTTGGATCTCTACGCCTAGGAGCGCTCCGATCTACGCTGCTGACAGTTTCGAGATTGCGCATCGGAAATAAAACAATACGCCGCAAAGTATAGTTTTTTTCATTTCAATTTGTAGTCAAATTTTTCGTCTAATCCTAGAGAAATGTCTTGGGCTTTTGTTCTTTCGAATATAGATATTATTTTCTTATAGGTTTCGCCCATGCTTTCTTCGGAATGTTTTGAGTTTTTCCATATGATTACAGTGGGACGCTGAATGTCTGTGCTGAGCAGGTCCCACAAAGCGTTTAGGTTGTTTCCGAAGTTTTGTGTTACGGAAAAGGCTGAAGCTATCCGCTTATGGAAATCCCGCTCCGTTAAAATTGATAAGCCATCAAGTTCAATAATCATTGGGTGTTCTTTCGCTTTGGTTGGCCTGTCATTTCATGCTCCGTGACATAATGTTGCTGATGTCGACGTCTGCTTCGTACGAAGTTAGGCCATGCGCGGAAATTATCGCCAAATTTTTGTTTTGTTCGCTTTTTTATTCAATCTAGTGGGTAATCGCAAGTCCAAGGAGGAGTGAACAGTTCTGGGTCGATGTGGTTCTTCTCCAGAAAAGCATTGATTTCATCCTCTGTATCCATTGTTTGGAGTTTTGTAATTGTGGTGTCGTTAGCACCGATACTATCCCTAGTTTCCAGTATGTGGATTGATAAAGTGAATTCAATAAAGACATATTTGAAGTCTTTTGAATCCTCTAAAAAGCTGTAATAGCGTTCTCCGGGATGTCTGTCGTCAAAGTTTAGGTGGTATACAGCGTAAATGGCGGCCCACTTTCGAAGCGAACTATCATGCGATGGCAGTTCTTGCGCAATTTCTGTGTAGGATTTTGCTTCCAGTCCCCACCATACTTTTCTAGGGATTATTTTTTGAGAGCTCATTTTTGACCTTCGAATTGGTTTGGCCAGTAGATGCGTATTACTTCACCTTTTACTGGGTGAAGCTGTAAGTGTGGGTTCGCGCCATGGGGGTCACTTGGGTCATGATTTGCCATCGTGACTTTCCTTGTTTGAATATCTGAAACAGGAGTGTCATCCCAATGGTAATATTTTTCAGGGTCTTTGACTTTTCTAAAATGCGTCTTAGCCGTTGCTGAGTTGAATTCTTCAGCGTTTCTATAGCCTTGTCCGACATATTTGCCCAAGAACAATTCTTCAGCTTCCGCTCTGCTATTAACGGTAACAGAAGTAGCACCTCTATCCAGTGCTTCTGAGGCTCGTTTTACTGAGCTATTTGACCAAGGAATTTCTGGTGCTGACGATTCATTGGTATCGACTTTTGCATTTTTAGTGGGTTCCGTTGAATTTCCTTTTCCATCCCCATCTGGCGGACATCCATTCAACCCCAACGGATCCACCCACCCCGTAGGGTTAGGCACGTACTGGTAGCTATTCAACCCACCCGCAAGCTTGATCGGATCCGGCGTCAAGAACCGTCCAGTCCCTGGATTGTAGTAGCGGTGGCGGTTGTAATGTAACCCTGTCTCGGCGTCGAAATACTGACCTTGGAAGCGCAGCGGGTTATCGATTTCGCTGACGTCCAGCGCTGCTAGGTTGCCATAGGCACGGTACTTCGCCGACCACATGATTTCGCCGCTGTAGTCGGTCAGTTCCTGCGGTGTGCCGAGGTGGTCGAGTTGGTAGTAGAACGGGGCCGCTTTTAGCGGGCCTTCGCCGTCGAGCATTGCCAGCGGGCGGAAAGTGCCCGGTTCGTAGATGTAGCTGCGGTAGCGGTTCCCGGCGCTTTCAGCGATGAGGCGTTCGCCTTGCCACAGAAACTCGGTGGTGTGACCGTCGACTGACTTTTCAATGCGGCGGCCAAAGGCGTCGTATTTGTAGGTTGCTGTGCTGCCGCCCGGCAGGCTGACGCCGATCAGGCGGTGTTGGCAGTCGTAGCGGTATTCGGTGACGAGCTTTTGGCCGGTTCCGCGACGCTCGCGGATCAAGTTGCCGTAGGCGTCGTAATCGTAATGGCGGTCGCCTTGCATCAGTAGGCGGTTGCCTTTGACGTTTGCGAGGTTCGCAACGGGCAGGTCATTTTGTCCGAGGAGGTTGCCTGCCGGGTCGTGAGCGAAGCTCTCTGGCATGGCGCCGCGTACGCTGATCAGTCGGTCGAGTGGATCGTAGTGATAGCTGCGGTTGCCTTTGCGGCTGTCGTTAATACCGGCGAGGTTGCCGTTGGCATCGTAGTTGTAGCGACGCTGGAACAGGTGCTTGTCCCGTTGGCTGACGCTGTGGGCCTGTAGTCGGCCCTGTTCATCGTATTAGTATTGGCTAAGCAGCAAGCCTTGTTGGCGTTGTTGCTCGCGACCGGCGTTGAACTGGTGGCTGGTCAGGCGAGAGCCGTTGAGGTCGATGCTGCTCAGGCGTCCACCGGACAAATGACGGTAATCGAGCGTGCAGCCATCCGGCAGACGGCAGTGGCTGAGCTGGCCGACGTTGTCGTATTCGTAGCGCAAGGTGCCCCAGACTTGGTGTTCCTCGATGAGTTGGTCTGCAAGTCATGTTTATAGGCGAAAGGCTAACGACCGTCGTCGACGCTGGCTAGTCAACGCGAGCTCGTCGATCCATTAAATTTTTACTTTATTCAATGTATGATCTAACGCTTTTTCAAGATCGGCCCAGGTTTTGGCCGTTTCGGTGTATATAGGCGATGCCCAATTTTGATTTGCGATTAATGAGATTCTGAAGGCGCCGTGTTCACTGAATTCGGGATACCAGCCAATGTCTATTATTTGCTCGTGCGGGAGTAGCGCTTGCAAAAGATCCTCCCTTAATTCATTTGTAATGAGCGCAATATCCGATCCGGCTAGGCTGGATATTTCGTCAAAAGTTATCTTGCCGCCAAATTTCTTTATGTTTTCAAGATTCATAAATCATTTCTTCTTTTTCGTTAGTTTTCTAAACGATTCTTCTGATATTGGATGTCCATGTATTGTGTTTGCACTTAACTCCACTCTCATGTACTGAGTTTCTTTTCCGTCATTGGCGCCTATGGTTTTTCCCATGTCAATTACTTTCCATGGTTTTCCGTTGTTAACATCTTGACCATTTGCAAACGCGTGCCGCTCTAACGCTTCAATGTCCGTGCCGGGTAGATATTTAGCTGCACCTCCATTAGCGGTCGATTTTACAACCGATGGCCAGGGAGCCTTAGGCGCCACATGTTTATTGCCATGATTTGTCCATTGAACGTCGGGAGGAGGCGGGGCTCCATCGCTTACCCTGGCTTTTCCTTCAGGTATTTCAGCGCTTTGCCCCGGAACGCATTTATCTCCGCCTGGACAAGTATTCAACCCTAGGGGATCCACCCACCCCGTAGGGTTAGGCACGTACTGGTAGCTATTCAACCCGCCCGCAAGCTTGATCGGATCCGGCGTCAAGAACCGGCCAGTCCCCGGATTGTAGTAGCGGTGGCGGTTGTAATGTAACCCTGTCTCGGCGTCGAAATACTGCCCTTGAAAACGCAGCGGATTATCGATTTCGCTGACGTCCAGCGCCGCGAGGTTACCGTAGGCGCGGTGCTTCGCTGACCACATGATCTCGCCGCTGTAATCGGTGAGTTCCTGCGGTGTGCCGAGGTGGTCGAGTTGGTAATAGAACGGTGCTGCTTTTAGTGGGCCTTCGCCGTCGAGCATTGCCAACGGGCGGAAGGTGCCCGGTTCGTAGATGTAGCTGCGATAACGATTTTGTGCGCTTTCGGCGATGAATCGTTCGCCTTGCCAAAGGAATTCAGTGGTATGGCCGTCGACGGTTTTCTCGATGCGGCGGCCAAAGGCGTCGTATTTGTAGGTGGCGGTGCTGCCGCCTGGGAGGCTGACGCCGATCAAGCGGTGTTGGCAATCGTAGCGGTATTCGGTGACGAGTTTTTGTCCGGTGCCGCGACTTTCACGGGTCAGGTTGCCATAGGCGTCGTAATCGTAGTGGCGGTCGCCTTGCATGAGCAGGCGATTGCCTTTGACGTTGGCGAGATTCGCAACGGGCAGGTCATTTTGTCCGAGGAGGTTGCCTGCCGGGTCATGGGCGAAGCTCTCTGGCATGGCGCCGCGCACGCTGATCAGGCGATCCAGCGGGTCGTAGTGATAGCTGCGGTTGCCTTTGCGGCTGTCGTCGATTCCGGCGAGGTTGCCGTTGGAGTCGTAGTTGTAGCGACGCTGGAACAGGTGCTTGTCCCGTTGGCTAACGCTGTGCGCTTGCAGACGTCCCTGTTCATCGTATTGGTATTGGCTAAGCAGCAGACCTTGTTGGCGCTGTTGCTCTCGACTGGCGTTGAACTGATGAGAGGTCAGGCGAGAACCGTTGAGGTCGATGCTGGTGAGTTGCCCGCCAGGCTGGTGGCGGTAATCGAGTTTGCTGCCATCGGGCAAGCGGCAGTGCTTGAGCTGACCGACGCTGTCGTATTCGTAGCGCAGAGTGCCCCAGCCTTGGTGCTCCTCGATGAGTCGGTCTTGGAGATCGTATTTGTAGGCGAGCGGCCAATGGCCGTCGTCAACGTTAACGAGGCGACCAAGCGCGTCGTAGCTGTAATGAATCTCTTCGCCATCGGGCAGCGTCTTGACCAGCAAACGGCCAGCGGCATCCCGCTGATATTCGGTGGTCAGTTCGCTACCGTCATCGCCGAACTCGGTTTTCTTAAGCAGTTGGCCGTTCAGGTCGTACTCGTACGCGGTGCGTCGGCCGTCGAAGCCGGTTTCCTGCTGGATCAGGCCGTTGGCGTAGTATTCGAGGTGGTAGTGCTCGCCACGCTCGTTTTCAATTTCAGTGAGCAGCAGGCGCGAGTTGTCGTAGCGATAGCGCAGTTGGCTGCCGTCGGGATTGATGCGGCGGCTGACGAGGTGCAGATTATCGGCGTATTCGTAGCGGGTGATGCGGCCGAGCTCGTCGCGTTCGGCGGTGACTCGACCGTATGCGTTGTATGTAAATGCCCGTGTTGCTCCACCGGGCAAAGTAATTTGTGCCAGGCGATTCGCGGCATCCCATTGGAAGTGCGTGATGGCGCCGTTTTCGTCCTGACGTGTGATCTGCCGGCCGAGTGCGTCGTAACGGTATTTGCGCTGACTACCATCAGGCAGGCGCTCTTCCAGTAGCTGGCCGAGACTATTCCAGCCCAACTGGTGCCGGCTGCCATCGGGCAGGCCGATTTCCTGCAAACGCCCCCGACGGTCATAGCTGTAGTAGGTGGTGTTGCCGTCCGGATCTGTCTGCTGGGTGATATCGCCTTGATTATTGCGCTGATATTTCCAGACTGCTTTACCGCGAACGACCTTACTTACGAACCCACGGCTATATTCGTAGCCCGTTGGTTCGTCTTCTGGAGGTATGACCGCGACCAGATGCCCTGATTCGTTGTATCGGTATTCGGTGATAGCTCCGAGCGGATTTTGCTCTGCAACCAAGCGTCCCTTATCGTCATATGCTTTGAGATTTTCGGCTCCGTCCGGATCAATTTGAGCAACCAGTCGGGCCTGGTCGTCGTGGGTGTATATCTCTTCGCTACCGTCTGCGTTCGTGACAGTAACGCTTCCTTTATCATCCCAAACATAGCGAGTATCCATCTGCGAGAAGTTCGCCCAGTGATGAATACAGCGTGCAGATTTGCCCTCTTTTTCCCATTCCCAATAGAAACTGGCACCTCCGGCTAAACGGCGCTCGAGAATGACGTTTTGATCGTTATAGGCGTAACGCTCGGCTTCTCCGGCGGCGTTTTTCGCTTCAATCAAGCGATGTTGCGAATCGTAGGCATAACTGATGATCGTCTGGACAGTGGTCCATACATCTTCCAGATTGTCTGCGGGTGTGAACTGTTGATAGTCGACTGCCACAATGTGTTTACGGTCGTAGCGCAACAGCAGGGCACGACCGGCACCATTGTCGATACGTTTGATCCGACCGTGAATATCGCGCGTGACATGAAGGCGGTTGTCGTATTTGTCACTGATGGCTATCAGTGTTGCGCCTTTGCGATCGTAGCGGAAGTGATAGAACTGAGCATGCTCGCCAGCCTGAGTGAGAATAAGTTCTGAAGGATCGTCCCCGATGAAGATGGCTGCTTCCGAGAGGCTATTGGTTATCGCCGGGCGTTGAATGCTTGGAAGTGGGAAGGTGATCACCCGGTTTTCATGATCAGTCCATACCACTTCATCGGCGTTGATTTCTATCCGTTGGGCTAACGCGTGGCTCCAGCCAAAACCCAGCCCACAATCGATTTCCGCTGCGCTGGTCCGATAGAGACGAGTCCAGCTAAATGGTGCAGGCCCTCCGAGCTCTCCATCGGTCAGCGTCAGCAGCTCTTCGCCAGTGACCATGGAGACCGGGCAGCCGTTAGTGCAAGTGTTCTTTGCGCAAGTTGCGCTTTTTTCATCTGGGGTCTTGGATTGTGCAGGGGCATCGTGCCGGGTTTTCGGGGTTTCGACGGTGGTCACACGCTTCCCATCAAAACGCAACTCGGAAATCCCGTTCCTGACCTTCGCCGTCACCCCTCGGGCCGCCACTGCGGTGTACTTGGCGACATACTCCATAAAGCCGTTGATGATCTTGAACACCGACTTCACGAAGCCGATCACAGCCTTGATGACAAGCTCTCCGTACTTCTTGAGTCGGGCCGCAAGGTAGATGACGCCGGTACCTTCTGCCGCGATGGTCAATACCACGCCGATCACGATGTCGATCGCAATGCCAACGACAATGGCCGTGGTCATCTTCGCTACATCGCCCGCCATCTTCATCGGCGGCAAGCCCGCCAGCCAGATCACCGCACTGCGCACCAGCAAAAACAAAGCCGCTTCGTCACTGGCCAGCAACATGGCCTTTTTCATGATGTCCGGCGAGCTTTTGGCGACTTTGATCAGCTCGTCTGCGCCAGCGCCGAGATCTTTCGCAAACTTTCCTGGGTCCTGGAGGATGTCGAGCACGAGACTGATGCCGTCCCACACGCCCTTGATCGCTTCCCAGCCACCTTCAAGAATGCCGTTGCCGATGGCCATGGCTGTGCCGGAGGTCGAAAGATTCGACCATTGCGGTTTGAAGCCGGCCCATTCCTTGCGCAGGAAACCTTCAAGGTCCGCAGTCACGCCGCTGTAAGAACTGAAGAGGGCGTCGATCTGCGCCGGGGTCACTTCGTTATGGACGCGAATCGTGTAGAACTTGCCGGGCACACCGCCGGTCCATTCGGCTTTGCCTTGGGCGTCGAGTTTGACCTTGCTGACTGCGCCACCGTCCACAGCAACGATTTCGACTTCGATATCACCAACCGGAATGTCGTAAACCGATTCGAATTTGCTCTCGATCAGCAACGGACCCTTGAGGGGACATTGAGCCACGTTCGAGGTGAAGTTACCGTCGGTCATACTCACCGTTTTACTGGTGTTGCCCGCCTTGATGACACGCTCCATGCCCAACAAGGACGGCATGTCCGCGGCACGGCTACCCTTGTCGAGAGCCTGTGCGTACCAGGTTTTTGTTTGTTCCTGATACAGCTTCAGACTGTCCTTGAAGGTGTTCAGTTGGTTGTCAACAAAGGCAACGCGATCCATCAGCCTTGCTCCAGAATCAGGTGGTTTATCAATGCTTCTTTAAGATTTTGCGGCGCATCCGGGCGGCGCACGAAGCGGGTGATTTTCAGCTTCAGATTGTTCTCGGGCCACGCGGTGTAGAGGTCCGGGCGGTCTTCTTCCAGCCACTGCATCAGGTTGCTGACCAGCGTCGCCGGATTGTCCTTGCTCAACCCCTCCAACAACCCCTTCGGCACCTCCCACCACGGCCAGTTCTTGACCTTCGGCACCACCCGCGTGCCGACTTCCAGCGCCTGCCCATTGATCAAATACCTTTCAAACACCGGCAGCACTTCCCCTGCCTTCTCTCCAAGCCCCCGCAGAATCGGATAGATATGCCGCCCATCCCAAAACCGGAAAAACACCTCGGTGCCCTCCGGCATTTTCACCTGCGTCAGGCTGCGCAGGTGTTCGAACACTTCGTTCGGTTCTGAACGCGATACCGCCAGCCAGCCCCAGTCGAGGGCGTCGGTTTCGGCGATCCATGGCAGGAAGGCGGAGTTGGCTTTGAGTTCGGTGAGGTAGGGCATCACCGGTTGCCAGGTGGAGTAGGGCGTGCCGCCCCAGATCGGGATGAGCTGGGCGGCGGGTTCGGTGAGGTACAGGGTTTTCAGGGCGTCGGCGTCGCTGGCGGCGCTGACGATCAGATACAGGCGCTCGCCGCTTTGCAGCGGCTGTTGCGCCAGCCAGTCCTTGGGGGGGATTCGTTCAGATGGCACAGGCACCTGCCTTGCATTTTTCGCATTCTTCGCAGAACGGCGCGTTGCGTTTCAGGGTGTTGATTTGCGCCGGGGTCAGGACCTGGCCAGCCTTGTCGGCATCCGCCTGTTTCAACACGCCGGGCATCAACGGCGCGGCGCCGGTGCCAACGCCCGGGCTACCACCAGAGTTCATGTTGATCACCGGCCCGCTCATGGTCACGCCGCCGGCGTCGATCTTGATGAAGCTGCCGCCGCCGACCAGAGTCAGTTCCGCGCCAGCCTCCATGACCACTTTCATGCCGCTGCTCAGGTGGATTTCCTGGCCGGCGTCGATGAACTGGCCGGTGCCGATCTTGATGTGCTGATTCACACCGACGGTGAGGTGGTCGTTGGCGCGGGTTTCGACTTTGCGGTCGGCGTAGACGGTGTGGTGTTCTTCGGCCTTGAACTCGGTGTAGCTGTTTTGCTCGACGGTGTCGTGGCGTTCGTTGCCGACGCGAATTTTCTGGTCGTGCTCGATGTTTTCGTCCCAGTCGCGCTGGGCGTGCAGGTAGATCTGTTCCTGACCTTTTTTGTCTTCGATGCGCAGTTCGTTGTAGCCGCCACCGCCCATCGAACTCAGGGTCTTGAAGGTGCTGCGGGTCTTGTTTGCCGGCAGTGGATAGGGGACGGTGTTTTCCTTGTGGTACAGGCAGCCGCTGATCAGCGGTTGATCGGGGTCGCCTTCAAGGAAGGTGACGAGCACTTCCATGCCGATGCGCGGGATGGCGATGCCGCCGTACTGGGCGCCGGCCCAGGCGCTGGAGACGCGCAGCCAGCAGCTGGTCTTGTCGTCGGCCTGGCCTTCGCGGTCCCAGTGGAACTGGACTTTGACCCGGCCGTATTCGTCGCAGTGGATTTCTTCGCCTTTCGGGCCGGTAACCACCGCGCTCTGGCTGCCGAGGATGCGTGGTTTCGGGTGGCGCAGCGGCGGGCGATTGGGTACGTCCCACGGCGTGGCCTGAAAGCGGTTGCGATAACCCTGATGGAAATCGTCTTTCAGCGCGGTGGTGTCGCTGGTCACCGACTCTTCGAGCACCTGCGGTTGCTTGCCTTCATGCAGGACTTCGGTGAGCAGCCAGAGGTCGTTCCACTTGGCTTTCGGGTGTTCGGTCAGGGCGAGGAAATGACCGCTGACCAGCAACGGCTGATCGCTCTTGCCTTCGGCGAGCTGGAAGTCGCTGCGGTGACGTTCGAGGGCGCGTTTGGCCAAGTGCTTGCCGCGCTCGCGGTCGATGAAGCGGCCCGGGTAGTCGTAGTCTTCGAG